>Ga0315274_10009368_pt1 | contig 14155 bp, 14 predicted proteins | sample YL17G02_20_MG_FD_203700 | JGI IMG/M metagenome (GOLD analysis project Ga0315274, IMG submission 203700) | Sediment microbial communities from Yellowstone Lake, YNP, Wyoming, USA - YL17G02_20 | ecosystem: Environmental > Aquatic > Freshwater > Lake > Sediment | place: USA: Wyoming | collected... | reverse complement strand
TCCTTCGAAGTACACTCTTGAGCAGCATGTGCTATTCTCCAGGGGTCGTCTTTCTCTAACCAGTTGTCAACCCCTGAGTTAGCACATGCTATTTCCGCTGTCCATGCACAGATTTGTGAGACGAACCCCTTCTTTCAGGTCATCCGGTCGGTCGACCGCACGAATATGTCCAGGTGATTTCCGCTGCGGCCGTCAAGAACGCCGCCAGGTACCTTGCTGCACTCACATCTGGCACCACCTCAGCCGGTGAGACAATCGCGCGAGACATCTATTCTCGTGCAGAAATCGTTATACACCCAGCACTCCGATTCCAGGATCTCGAAGCGTGCCCAGATGCCCTGCTTGCCGCGAAGAAGACCGCTCGTCGCGGAAGCAGCCTGTGCTACGAGCCTGTAGTCGTTGCTGGGACGCATCGGATTGATGAAGAACACAAGAACGAGCTTCACTTCATCGGTTATGTGCTCAAGCAGCTTCAGCAAACACCAGCCGCACGTGGCTTTGTAATAACCGATGGTGGTGATCGTCATTCGGTAAGGTTGGATGCTCCATACACGTCGGTGGAATCAGCCATAGCCACTCTGCGAGGGTGGACATCGTCCAACGCGCAGCCAACCGAGCCAGGGGTGCTTCTCAATGACCACTGTCCATATTGCCTATTCCGGGCTGAGTGTGAGGAATCTGCACGCCAAGCCGATGATCTAACCCTCCTCGACCGGATTACGCCTAAGCTCCTTCGGCGCTATCACCAAAAGGGCATCTTCACCATCAAGCAGTTGTCATATCTCTTTCGTCCAAGGCGATCTCGTAAACGTCCTCGCGGCAAATTGGCACCTTTCAGCGTGGAACTCCAGGCGCTTGCCATCAGAACCGGCAAGATATATCTCCAGCAGGTCCCGAAGACAGTCCGAGCCAACGTGGAACTATTCCTCGATATTGAAGGGGTACCCGACCGTGGATTCTACTATCTCTTCGGCGTATTAGTGGGCCACGATCAGACCAGACGTTATCATGCGTTCTGGGCCGACGACCTGGAGCAAGAGCGACCCGCATTCGAAGCACTCATTGCCAAGCTGAGCGAACATCCAGACATCCCAATCTACCATTACGGGCGCTATGAGAAGCAAGCGATCGCAGTTCTCGAAAGGCGCTATGGCATCAACTGCGGCTCGGTCCAGAAACGGCTTGTCAACATCAATGCGTGTATCCACGGCAGTGTGTACTTTCCAGTCAGGTCCAACGGCTTGAAGGACATCGGTAGGTATCTTGGTGCAGGTTGGTCTTCGCCCGATGCATCTGGGCTGCAGAGTCTTGTCTGGCGTCATCATTGGGAGGAGTCAAGGGAAGACCGCTACAAGGAGATGCTTATCTCGTACAATGAGGAAGATTGCCGAGCGTTGCTCCTGCTGACGGATGAGCTCGTGAAGATCGCGCAGACCGCGGATTCTAACCTCAACAACATCGACTTCGCGGACCGCCCGAAGCAGCAATGTACGCAGGCGGCCGGAGATATCCATAGGCGTCTCGACGCGATATTGAGGTTGGCCCGCGCCGATTACCCAAAGAAGAGAATCGCACTTCGGGAAACGCCGGGCGAAGGGTCTGGTGCGGTCAGAAAGCGAGGTGCTCGTAAAGGCCACCGAGCATATCAACGAATCGCTCCGGTGAAGGTGGGACGGACTATTCGTGTTCGCCCAAAGCGAGTCTGTCCAAGGCACAAGGGCGAGGTTCTTACGAAGACAGATCGCCAAGCACAGAAGATATTGATTGATCTGGTATTCAGCAAGGCAGGCTGCAAGAAGACCATAACACAGTACCTAGGCCCAAAAGCATTCTGTCAACGATGCAGCTTATACTACAATCCGCCCGCGATCAGTCGAAGTTATCAGTTGTTTGGCAGAGGTTTTCAGGCGTGGGCTATTCATCAACGTATTGTGCTCCGCCTTCCGTATCGCGTAATCACCCAATGTACGGAAGACCTCTTCGGCGAGAAGACGACGGAGGCAAGCATTGTGAATTTCATGAAACGTTTCGCAGAGGAATATGCCGTCACAGAAAGGAGGCTCGTGCGTCACATTCTCGGTGGCCCCTTTGTCCACGTCGATGAGACAAGACTCAGTATTCAGGGAACAGATCACTACGTATGGGTTTTCACGGATGGGCCGCATGTATTTTTCAAACTCACTGAAACTCGGGAATCAACCATTGTGCACGAAGTGCTCTCTGGGTATGGGGGGGTGTTGATATCGGACTTCTATCCCGGGTACGATGGGGTGAAGTGTAGACAGCAGAAGTGCTGGGTTCACCTGATTGGGGACATCAACGACGACCTGTGGAAGGCTCCCGCTGATAGGGAATTCGAATGGTTTGTTGGGCAACTGCGGGATCTTCTTGTGCCCATCTTCGAGGCGGTGGACCGGTACGGACTGAAGAGATGGCATCTACGGCGATTCGCGAGACCCGTAGACAAGTTCTATGAGGCCAAAATAATCGGAAGAGCATATGAATCCGAATTCGTTGTCAAGTACCAGAAGCGATTCGAGCGATACCGAGATGCCCTGTTCCTCTTTCTCCAAGAGGATGGACTTCCCTGGAACAATAACATGGCAGAGAGGGCTATAAGGCAGTTGGCTGTTCAACGGAAGATATCTGGGTCGTTTTACAGGAAATCGGCCCTACACTATCTGCTTCTGCTGGGCATCGCGCAGACGTGCAGATTCCAGGAGAAGTCCTTCCTGAAGTTCCTCGTGTCCGGCGAGAAGGATGTTGATCGGTTCAAAGCAACAAGATGCAAGCGAATCTCAAGACCGGTGTTTCCGGGCCTGGTTCAAGACCGGATAGCGCTTTGTGAGAGCCGCAGAGAATGAGCCGATTTATAACGGCTGATGCAACAATGCTTTATGGCCCTCTGTTGCCCCGATGGACTCAAAAGAGTGTTACCCTGGACAATGGGAACCTGAACCAGGCCTGTTTCCGAACAGAGAGCCTCGCCTGCAAGCGAGGCCCACGCATGGAGGAATCTTGACAACCAAGAAAGCGATGGAGGCTCAGACCAATGAGCGAGTACCAGTATTACGAGTCTCAGGCCATCGACCGGCCCCTGACTGAAGAGCAGAGGCAGGAGTTGCGTTCGTACTCGACGCGGGCCCACATCACAGCTTCTTGAGCAGAACCTCGCGAACGACGATCTTCATTGGGCCGAACTCGGCGCCCGGATGGACCTGGAAGCCGATCTTGCCGGAGTCCGTCGTCGTGTCGTGCACGTCGGCCACTTGCCGGCCGTTGAGCCAGATCTGCAGATGGTCGCCCTGGGCCCGGACCTTGATCGTGTTCCAACCCTCGCGGTTGACCAGTGTCTTATCGGCGTTGATGGCCAGAAAGAGCTTTCCGGGGCAATACAATGTCCCCGAGTAGGCCTCCGGATCCTTGTATTCGAGGATGTCGGCCTGGTACGCCTTGTCGGGCGTCTGGTAGCGGAACCACACGCCGCTGTTGCATGGCCACTCCGTGCGATATGTGACGGTCGCCTCGAAGTCGCCGAAACTGTCCTTGGTGAACAGGTCGCCGGGAGCGTTGTTCACGCCCTGTGTGCCGACGAGCAGCCCATTCTCAACCACCCAACGGGCGTTGCCCTCGGTCTGCCAGCCGGTCAGGTCCTTGCCATTGAAGAGCTTCGTGAATTCTGTCTTCGTCACGGCTGCACACGACACGGCGTTCTCCGCCGGCTTGTGACAACCACTGAGCGTCAACGCGGCCACTGCGAACACAATCACACATCTCTTGCTGGACATCGGTTTTCCTTTCATATTACTTCTTGTCCTGCCAGATATTGGCGGTTCGAGCCTCTTCGTTGGGCATCGTCGGCAGAGGGGCGCTGGGGATCGGCTCGTACCAGAAGGTGGCCGTGGACCAGTCGTCCTGGATCTCAGCCAGGCCGTTCTGCCAGGCGATCTGCTGAATCGTGATGCGGGCCTCCTTCTGCCAGTAGATCGGGTCGGGCAGATGCCAGCGGTACATGGAGACGAAGTTGTTCTGGTCGAGGTTGCAGCCGTTGTAGAGGTACGGCGTCTGCTGCATGCCGTAGGACAGGCCCACGTAGTCCTCGCTGCCCGTGCCGACGATCGTCGGGAAATCCTTGTCGCCATCCATGTAGATCTTGATCTCGCCCTCGCCCCACCACAGGTCCGGGTGCATGTTGCGAATCCCGATCAGGGCACCGACGTAGCGGCCCTTGCCGGTGCGCTTGGGCAGCAGCTCGAAATCCTTCTTCTGCGTCGTCGGATTCTCACGGCGGAACAGCACGTGCAGCCGGCCCACGTCCGTTTCGTGGTTGTCCCGAATCGTGCAATCGATCTGGTAGAACAGCGGGATGTTTTCCGTGCCCTCATTCGTGAGCGTGAACCTCGCCCTCGTGGCGAACGGCATGGGCAGCCAGATGTTCATGCCGGCGTTGCGGCCGAGCGAGTGTACGGCGGAGAAATAAGGCTGGACCTTGCCGTGTGCGAAGCCCATGAAGTCGCCGATGGGACACTCGATGCTCGGATGCGCCTGGCCGTCCCACCAGCCGCGGATCACGAGGCTGCGCAGGTTCATCGGGTTGTTCGACGTGGTCATCCAGATGTGCCGGATCGTGCCGGGACCCTGAATGTCACAGAGCTGGACCTCCTTGCCGGCGTTCAGTGTGATGGCGGGCGAGCCCTTGCGGCCGACGCCCAGGTTGCTCGCCGTCTTACCCCCCTCGCCCGGCGCCCCGGTCGGGTTCTCGAAGCAAATCGACCGCGATTCCAGGCCGGTATCGAGCACGTACGGCTCGCTGATCACATCGCCCGTACTCGCAAACGTGCCCTTCGTGGACTGGCATGAGGCCGCGGTCAACGCCAGAAGAACCACCAGCAGATACAACAGCGTCTGTACTAACGTCCGACCCATCATAATCTCTCCTTTTCAATGCAGGTTCACCATGCTTCAGGTCGCCAATCCATCTGGCTTGGTGAAGAGTCTATAGCGTCGCATGGGCCCCGTCAAGCACGCTCTGCACAAAGCGACAAAGCCAGATGCACTTGCCGGTTCTGGCCTCCGCGAGTATAATCGGAACAGTGGCTGACTTGCGCTCAGGCTTACGAAGCAGAATGTGATGAAGCGAATCATCTCGGCATCCCGGCGGACGGACGTGCCGGCGTTCTATGGGGACTGGTTTATGCGCCGGCTGCGCGAGGGGTATGCCGGCGTGGTGAACCCCTTCGGAGGCAAGCGCTACCTGGTTTCACTCAGGCCCGAGGATGTGAGCTGCTTTGTCTTTTGGTCGAAGGACTTCACGCCGTTCATCGAGCACCTGGACGCGCTCGACCGGCTCGGCTATCGGTTCTACTTCAACCACACGCTCACGGCCCTGCCCGCCATCTTCGAGAGCCGCGTGGACAAGGACGCCGCCCTCAAGACGCTGCTGTATCTGAGCGAGCGTTACTCGCCCAGGCACATCAACTGGCGGTTCGACCCGATCGTCTTCTCCGATATCGCCGATGATGCCTTCTATCTCGACGCTTTTCATCGGCTGGCGGCGAGACTGGCAGGCCGCGTCGAACGATGCTACTTCAGCTTCGTCTCACTGTACAGCAAGGTCAAACGCAACTTCCAGCAGATACAGGAGCGCACCGGCGTCCGTGTGATCGACCCACACGCGGATGAGAAGATTGCGCTGGCCGAAAGACTCGCGTCCATTGCGCAGCGGCACGGCATCCAGATGTACTCCTGCTGCGGCGAGTACCTCGTCCGCCCATCCATTCAAAAGGCCCATTGCATCGACGGTGCGATCATCCAGCAGTTGTTCTCGCCCGACGGGTTCGAGTACAAGGACAAGCCGACTCGCAAGGAGTGCGGCTGCACGGAAAGCGTGGACATCGGCACCTATGACACCTGTCCCCACGGCTGCATCTACTGTTATGCCAACGCCAACAAAGCGACGGCCGACCGGGCCTTCGACAACCACGATCCAGATTCCGCCTTCCTCGGCTACCCCAAAGCCCAGTCCGACGCCTGGATTTGCGAGTTTCGACAAGAGACGCAAGCGTGATGCTTGACTGGCTTCGATTCCGTTGGTAGGATACGCCTATGCTAGAAGCCACGACGAAACTCTCAGATGAGCTGATAGACCAGATTAACGAAGCGCTGAAATCGTTCCACCCCGAGACGGCGATCTTGCTTGGCAGCTACGTCTGGGGACAGCCGATGGAAGACGGCGATATCGCTCTCTATGTCGTGACAAAGGGTGATTTTGTACCCTCTACGAACGAGCTCTGGCAAGCAGCCGTGTGACTGGCAACCAGAGTGTGATGTGTCATCGGTACGAAAGATGGCCTGATGGTGAACTATGTGAAGAGAATCGTCTGTCTCGCTAATTCTCGCAAGCATTCCGGCAGATGTATTGCTGGGAAGGCAGTCTTGAATGGTGCGTATGGCGGATGGGTTCGTCCTGTGAGCGCTCGTCCCTCTGGCGAACTCTCTGAGGAGGAGCGCCGTTACAACAGTGGCGAAGACCCGCGGGTTCTCGACATAGTCGATGTTCCGATGCTTGCGCCAGCGCCCTTGCTTCATCAGAGTGAGAATCACATAATTGATGCAGAGTACTGCTGGACCAAGATAGGTAAGCTTCCATGGGCCAGATTGAGGCAACTTGTTGATGAACCAGAGACTTTGTGGTCTAACGGTGAATCCACCTACTATGGGCGCAATGATCGCGTCAAGTTAGATGTGGCAGGGAGAATGACCAACTCTCTTGTACTGATTCGTCCGCAGGGTCTATCCATCGTTGTCCGCGCAGAAGGGGTAGAATTCGGCAATCCCAGAAGGCGGGTGCGGGCTGACTTCAAGTACCGAGGTGTGAATTACCTCATAGTCGTCACTGATCCGGTTGCAGAGAGGGCATTCCTATCTGGGTCCGATGGCCAGTATTCCGTGGCTGAAGCCTACCTTTGCGTAAGTCTTGGTGAGCCGCACACGGATAACTGCTGCTACAAGCTCGTGGCTGGCGTCATTACAGAACAGTTGTTGCGAGGGAATGAATGACGGAAACGATCTATACAATTGGACACTCAAATCACTCGTTGGAGTACTTCATCGCCCTGTTGAGGCAACACGGTATTGATGTCTTGTGTGATGTAAGGTCTACCGCGTACAGTCGCACAAACCCTCAGTTCAATCGCGAGGTGTTGCGGCGGGTGCTTGAAAAGAACGGCATTGTGTATGTTTTCCTCGGCAAAGAACTCGGCGCACGAAGCGACGATCCGTCATGCTATGTTCTTGGCAGAGTTCAATACAGTAGTCTCGCTGGAACCGCTCTGTTTCAGAAGGGCATGGACGACCTACGACAAAGGATGCGAGCCCATCGCATTGCCATGATGTGCGCCGAGAAAGATCCATTGGATTGTCATAGGGGTATTCTCATTTCACGCTACCTCCACTCCACCGGGATTGCTGTCGAACATATTCTGGCAGATGGCAGCTTGGAGAACCAGAGCCAGACCATAGCCCGATTGCTCCGCCAACTCAATCTGGAGGAATCTGAGCTATTTCGGTCTCACGAGGACATAATCGAGGATGCATACAGAATCCAGGGCGAGCGCATCGCTTACGAGGTGAGCGTGCCCTCCGGCGAAGCAGCCCAGATGAGGAGAAGCATCCGATGAAGATCTTCACCATTGGTTTCACCAAGAAATCAGCCGAGTCGTTCTTCACCAAATTGCAGCGAGCGGGTGTTAAGCGACTGATTGACGTGCGACTCAACAATGTATCGCAGCTTGCTGGATTTGCCAAGAGGGATGATCTGCGGTATTTCGTCAGGACGATCTGCGGTATTGACTATCTACACCTTCCACAACTCGCTCCCACGCAAGAAATATTGGATGAGTATAAGAAGAACAAGGGCAGTTGGGATGTGTATGAGCGTCAGTTTCTCAGCCTCATGGCCGAAAGGCAGATTGAACACGCAGTCCAGTGCGAGTCCCTGGAGGGCGCCTGCCTTCTCTGTAGCGAGGAGGGGCCTCATCATTGTCACCGCCGCCTTGTGGCAGAGTACCTGAGAGAGAAGTGGGACGACGTTCAGATCGAGCACATCATTTGACGGTACCGACAAGCCAACTCTTGCGGATGCGCGTGAGTTCTCTGAGGCAGCCAAGGCTATTTTCGACCGGGTAGGACACGAGTTGGCTGGCAGCAATGGCGAATGACTCCGGGCTGTGAGACAGACGTTCGTAGATCACGATGTCCGTGAAGATGGATGTGCGACCATGAGACGCAAGTATGTAGCTTTTGACATTGAGACGGCCAAGGAGGTTCCGGGGGAGGATTTCAACTGGAAGCCGCATCGTCCGCTGGGGATCTGCTGTGCGGCGGCTTTGGCGGAGGGCGCCAAGGAACCGATTGTCTGGTACGGCAAAACAGCCGGCGGGAAGCCGGCGCCTCGATTGTCGCAGTCGGAGGCTATACAAGTGGTCAATGATTTGGCGGGCTTCGTGGCTGACGGTTACACGTTGCTTACGTGGAACGGCCTTGGATTCGATCTCGACGTCTTGGCGGAAGAGGCTGATTCGCGTCAGCAGTGCCAAGCATTGGCCATGAATCACGTAGATATGATGTTTCACGTCTTCTGCGAACGCGGCTTTCCCGTCGCGCTCGACAAGGCCGCTCAGGCTCTAAGGATTCCCGGCAAGCCGCCCGGGATGTCGGGCATACTGGCCCCGAAGCTCTGGGCGCAGGGACGTCATCAGGACGTCATAGAGTACGTGTCACAGGACGCGCGGATCGCTCTGCAGATTGCTGTAACGTGCGAGGACCGGCGACGATTTGACTGGATCACGCGGCGCGGGGCCAGGAGTTGCATGGAGCTTCCACGCGGGTGGTTGACGGTTCAGGAGGCGCTGCGGCTACCGGAACCCGATACCTCGTGGATGGACAACCCCATTCCACGCCACGACTTCACACACTGGCTTGCCATTCGATGAGTCCGCCCAACAAGGCGCTCCACGCCTATTTGTGGGCTCGCGCCGGTGGTCTGGCCGTCCTGCCGTCGAGTGCGTTCAGCGGGAAGTGGTGGTCCGGCGGTCGGGCGCTGCTACGCCGGCGAGCTTGAGAACTAATTGCTCGATGGCGACGGGGGCCTGGGCCTGGCCGGTCTTGGTGGCATAGTCGATGGCGGCCAGCTCATCGAGCAGGGCGGCGATCTGAGCGAGCGAGAGGCGCTGAATCTGCGCGAAGAACCGGTCCTTGTTCGACCAGATGCGCAGCCGGTCGGCGATGTCCTTCAGGCTCGTGCGTTTTTCGAGCATTGCCTTGGCCTGGAACAAGCGGCGGACGTGAAAGGCAAAGGCGCCGACGACGGTGTACTCGGCGTCCTTATCCTCTTCGAACATATTGCGCAGCCGCTTCACGGCCTGCCCCGTGTTGCCCGCCGTGACCGCGTCGAGGACCTCGAATGCGTCGTAGATCCGGTGATGGCCGATCAACGACTCCACATGCTGCAGGGTGATTGTCTTCTCGCCGCGGGCGAAAAGGGTCAGCTTGTCGATCTCGTTATGAAGATACGCGAGCTCGTCTCCGGCCAGGTCGGCCAGCAATTCCGCCGCATCCCGGTTGATGTTGACCTTGTGCTTGTCGGCGGCGTACTGCACCAACAGGCCCGGAATCTCCCATCGCTTCGGCTGCGCGAGCTGGATCAACGTGCCGACCTTGGAGAGCATCTTGGATAGCCTGGTCCTGCCATCCCAGCCCGAGGTGGTCAGGATGAGGATGCCGGTCGGGGCGGGCTTCTCGAAATACCTCTCGAGGATGGACCGGTGCTTCGAGATGAACTCATCGGCCCCCTTCACGACCACCACGCGCTTGTCGGCCAGGAAGGGCACGGTCCGCAGCTCGTCGAGGACGTCGGAAATGGAAGCCTCGTCGCCGCCGGTGGACAGCAGCGCCATCATGCGCTGCTGCGGATCGAGCAGCTCGTCCACAAGCTCCTGGCACTTGGCATTGACGAGCGACTCGTCCTTGCCTGCGATGACGTAAATGCGATCAGCCATATTTGTGTAGGGGGCAACCCTCTGTGGTTGCCCCAGTCTCATTGGGCAGGCACGGGGGCCTGCCCTTACTGTGCGGGCTCGCCTTCGCCTTCCGGTCCTTCCAGGTCTTCGGCGGCGATCTTCTCGGCGGCCACGAGCTTGTCTTCTTCCTTGAGCTTGATCAGGCGCACGCCTTGGGTGTTGCGTCCGATGGAGCGGATCTCCTCCAGGCCGGTGCGGATGATCATTCCGTTGGCCGTGATGAGCATGAGATCATCGCCCGTCTGCACGGCCTTGAGCGAGACCACCTTGCCGTTGCGGGCGCTGGTCTTGATATTCTTGAGCCCGACGCCGCCTCGCGTCTGGGACCGATAGCTCTCGACGCCCGTCCGCTTGCCGTAGCCGTTCTCACAAACGGTGAAGAGGGAGGCCTTCTCCTCGGGGATCACCATGCCGACGACCTCGTCGCCCGGCCGCAACTTGATGCCGCGGACGCCCCGGGACGCCCGACCCATCGACCGGACTTCCTTCCCGTTGAAGCGGATCGTCATACCATCGCGAGTGCCGAGGATGATATGGTCCTCGCCCAGCGTCAGAGAAACGCCGATCACGGCGTCGTTTGGATCGAGGTTGATCGCGATCACGCCGGAGCTGCGCGGATTGCTGTACTGGCTCAGCCGGGTCTTCTTCACAAGCCCGTTCTTGGTGGCCATCACCAGCTCGCGGGCGGGCTTTCCTTCTTCCTCCTCGAAACTGTTGACGGCGATAATCGAGGCGATCTGCTGATTGGCCAGGTTCAGGAGGTTGGCGATGCTTCGTCCCTTGCTCTGGCGGGACATGGCCGGCACGTCATAGACGCGCAGCCAGTAGCACCGGCCGCGATTGGTGAAGATCAGGAGGTAATCGTGCGTGGAGGCGACGAACAGGTGCTTGATGAAATCGCCTTCGCGGATGTCGGAGCCGATGATGCCCCGGCCGCCGCGGCCCTGACGCCTGTAGGTGTCGATGGGCATCCGCTTGATGTAGCCGGCGTGGCTGACCGTGACGATCACGTTCTCCTCGGCGATCAGGTCCTCGACATCGAGGGTCTCGGCCTTGCTGGTAATCTGGGTCAGACGCTTGTCGCCGTACTTCTCCTTGATCTCTTCGATGTCCTGGCGAATGATCGCGAGCAGGACCTCTTCGTCGGCCAGAATGGCCTCGTAGCCCTTGATCTCCTCGATGAGGCTCGCATACTCCTTGGCCAGCTTCTCCATTTCCAGGCCGGTCAACCGCTGCAACTGCATGCTGAGAATTGCGTCCGCCTGCGGACCGGTGAGGAAGTGCTGGCCGCGGCTCTTCTCCCGGACGAACTCCTTGGGCAACAGCTTGCGAAGGATCTCACTCTCGGCCAGCCGAAGCGGCTTCTTCATCAGGTTCAGCTTGGCCGTCGGCACGTCGGGCGATTTCTTGATGATCTCGATGATCTCATCGATATCGCTGATCGCCAGGATCAGGCCTTCGAGGATGTGGGCCCGATTGCGGCAGCGCTTCATGAGGAACCGGCTGCGTCGCCGGATCACTTCCTCGCGATGCTCGATGAAGTGGTCGAGCATATCGCGGATGGTGAGCGTCTCGGGCCGGTTGTTCACGAGTGCGATATTGGCAATCGCGAAGGTCGTCTGCAACGACGTGTACCGCCACAGCTTGTTGAGCACGATCTCCGGGTCGGCGTCTTTCTTCAGCTCCACGACGATCCGCAGGCCGTGCCGGTCCGACTCGTCGCGAACATCCGCAATCTCCGCCATCGTGTTGTTGTGGACGCATTCGGCGATCTTCGAGACGATGGTTGTCTTGACGACGGTATAGGGGATTTCGGTAATGACGATCTGGTCCTTGCCGCGTTTGCTGGACTCGACTTCGGCCTTCGCGCGAACAGTCAGATGGCCGCGACCGGTCGTGTAGGCATCGATAATGCCCTTGCGGCCGCAGATGACGCCGCCCGTGGGAAAATCCGGCCCGGGCAAGACCTTCATGATGTCCTTGAAGCCGCATTTCGGATCGTTGATCACCAGCAGCAGGGCATCACAGACCTCGCGCAGGTTGTGGGGCGGGATATTCGTCGCCATGCCGACGGCGATACCGGTCGAGCCGTTGACCAGCAGATTGGGAAACCGCGAGGGCAGCACGACGGGCTCGGTCCGCGTCTCATCGTAGTTCGGGATGAAATCGACCGTGTCGTAGTTGAGGTCCGCGAGCATCTCCGTGGCCGGAGCGGCCAGCCTCGCCTCGGTATACCTCATGGCCGCAGGCGGATCGGCGTCGATGCTGCCGAAGTTGCCCTGGGGATCCACCAGCATGTATCGCATGCTCCACGACTGTCCCATGCGGACGAGCGTTCCATACGTGGCCTGGTCGCCGTGCGGATGGTAGTTGCCGCCGGTGTCGCCGACGATCTTGGCGCACTTGCGGTGGGCGCTGCGGGGCCCGAGGTTCAGGTCGTTCATCGCGACGAGGATGCGCCGCTGCGAGGGCTTGAGGCCATCCCGCACGTCCGGCAACGCACGCGAGACAATCACGCTCATCGCGTAGTTCAGATACGAATTCCGAAGCTCGTCGAGAATCGGCATCTCTTCCGAGTGGTCTCTCAGTTGTTCAGCTTCTTTTTCTTTCATTTCCTCTGTCTTTTCTTTCGCTTAACAGAGCATTCCGACCCGGCGCTGATTGCCACAAATCGGGGAGTGACACTACTCCATGGACACCGGTCACCATCCGTAGTCAGAGCTGGCTCCAAGGCCATTAGAATACCGGCCGTCGCGCCAAAAGTCAATCCTTGGGAATAGGTGCAATTTCACGGAAACGACCCGCAAAAATTCGCTCTCCCGCGTTTTGCCTGGGGCCAAATGCAACCTATACTTTGGTTGAAAGGGGTAATCAAAACGACAAGCTTGTGAACGACTTGCTCACAATACTCCTTCCTTCTTTTCCAGGGGGGGCGGCTGACCAAGGTCCTAAGGGGGGTCGCTGTCTCCCTCTTTTTTTGCGCGCACATAGGCCCGTCGGCCGGCTGGGTCCTTCACTGACGCCCCGGGCAAAGCCGAAGAAACACTGAGCCGCGCCACCTGAGAATGCGTCCGCATCCGTGTCCCTGGAGCGTTCCACCATCACAGACGATGTCACCCTGTACTGCCCGGATCGGATCATCGCGATCAAACTGGGTCGGTAGCCAGATATCTGGAGGGAGGCGGTGTCGCGTGGGGGATTGCCTGGGGTAGAATGGGATGCTGCGATTGCGGCGTGCCTAACAGGAGCACGGGCCGCCTGCGCTATGGGGCACAGGCGGCCCGTTCTCTTCCACTGACCAGCAAGATCGCGGGGCCTTAGCTCTGGACCTTGACCTTCACGGCTTTGGTCTTCTCGGCTTTCGGCAGCGTGACGGACAGCACGCCGTCTTTGCAGACGGCCACAATCTTCTCTGCATCGATCTCTGTCGGCAGCGAGATCTCGCGCCGGAAGGAGCCGTAGCTGCTCTCCATGTGATAGCAACCATCGCCGTTCTCCTGCCGCGAGTCTTTCTTCTCGCCGCTGATCGTCAGCGTGTCGCCGTACACGGAGATGTCGATGTCCTCGGCCTTGCACCCGGGGACCTCCGCGCGGACCACGATCTCACCATCCTTCTCGGCGACGTCAATGGCCGGCCAGGCCCTGTAGCCCTGGAACGGCCGGCCCAGGCTGCCGAAGAACTGGTCGAACAGAGTATCCGTGTCGTTGTGCAGCCTCGTCAATTCGTTCTGGTTTCTTCTGCTCCACGGTATGATCGCCATACGCCGAACCCCCTTTCATATTAAGCACGATTCTTCAGATTCATACCATCCCAAAGTTCCGTACTCCTACAGAGGAAATATGCAAACGGCGTGCCAGACTCCGGGGACGATAAATCACGCGATTCTATGGTGAGAACACCAGTATTCCTGCCCCGCCGGGGCCGCCTTGCCTGTCAAAATGGCACTTGCGGCAGCGTGGCCGGATGACGAGAGGCAACAGGATCGCGAAGGTTTCACTGTGTGCTTTCGGCAGGCCTGAAAAATCTTTGAATTTGCAGTGGCGGTGGTGGGTTTGGGGGGGGCCGGGATCAGCTC
>Ga0315274_10009366_pt1 | contig 14157 bp, 10 predicted proteins | sample YL17G02_20_MG_FD_203700 | JGI IMG/M metagenome (GOLD analysis project Ga0315274, IMG submission 203700) | Sediment microbial communities from Yellowstone Lake, YNP, Wyoming, USA - YL17G02_20 | ecosystem: Environmental > Aquatic > Freshwater > Lake > Sediment | place: USA: Wyoming | collected... | reverse complement strand
GCACAAGCCGCTCAACACGATGACGACGGGGGAGAAGAAGGTATTTCTTGATGAGTTCTGGCGGCGGTATGACGACGACCCATCCACTCCGGAAGTGCCGGCGCGCAGACTGTTGGAGGAGCGCGTCGCGGCGGCGGATGGCCGGTTTTCCACTGCCCGTCAGGAGGGGCATTTGACCGATCGGGGGCGTGTCGTGGCGCTCTATGGCGAACCGAGCAATCGTGAGTTGCACCCGATTGAGACCGGTGCGAAACCTTATGAAATCTGGTATTACGACGGAATGGAGGGCGGAGTGTCGTTTGTTTTCGTTGACCGCAGCGGGTTGGGAGAATTCTCACTTGTGCACTCCGACCGGCGGGGAGAAATTAAGAACAGTGATTGGTACCGGCAATATGTTGACCGCTCGGCGTCGGAGTCGGGAAGGTGAAAAATGAGGGATGAGGGATAAGGGATGAGGGAGGAGGGAGGAAAAATGAAGCATATAAACAGCACAGGATGAAGGGTGGCGGCATCGGTTCAGGTTGAGCGACTGGTCAAGACCTACCAGAACCGCAAACGCGGGGCGGTGGAAGCGGTCAAAGGGATCAGCTTCAGCGCCGGGGCGGGAGAAATCTTCGGGTTGCTGGGGCCCAATGGCGCTGGCAAAACCACAACCTTGCGGATACTGGCGACTATTTTGACGCCGACCTCCGGCAACGCCGCCATCGCCGGTAACGACGTGGTCGCCAACCCGGATGGCGCGCGGCGGTCACTGGGATTCCTCAGCCGCGACACGGGGCTCTACGCGCGGCTGTCGGCGCGGGAAATGATAACCTACTTCGGGCGACTCTATGGAATGAACGGCGCGGCGCTTGAGCAGCGGGTCGCGGCTCTGGGAGAATTGTTTGAAATGAAATCGTTTTTGGACCGGCGTTGCGGGAAGCTGTCGTCGGGGCAGAAGCAGCGCGTATCCATCGCCCGCACGGTCGTCCACAATCCGCCGGTGCTGATATTGGATGAGCCGACCGCCGGACTTGATGTGCTCGCGGCCCGCAACATCGTTACGTTCATTCGGCGCTCAAGGGATGAAGGGAAATGCGTTATCCTCTCAACTCACGATATGGGCGAAGCCGAGCGGCTTTGCGATCGCATCGGCATCATTCACAACGGCGAAATGGTCACAGTTGGCACGAAGAGCGAGCTGTTTGCGCGCTACCACTCCGACGATTTGGAGGAAGTGTTTCTCAAGGCGGTGGGGGCGCCAATTGATTGAAGATTGCAGATTGCAGATTGGTGAAGGCAGTGAGCAATTGTAAGCAATGGTAAGCAAAAGTGAGCAATTGCTCACCCTTGCTTACCCTTGCTCACCTCCGCTTACTGATTGCTGATTGCTGATTACTGATAATTGATTGAGGTTAATGCCAAGAGCAACACTCACGTTTTTATGGGCGGTGTGCCTCGCCGCAACAAGTGAATTACATCCCAGCCAGCAAGCTGTCTGGGGCACACCTAATGAATTACATCCCAGCCAGCAAGCTGTCTGGGGCACACCTAATGAATTACATCCCAGCCAGCAAGCTGTCTGGGGCACACCTAAAAGTGAATTACATCCCAGCCAGCAAGCTGTCTGGGGCACACCTAATGAATTACATCCCAGCCAGCAAGCTGTCTGGGGCACACCTACTGTCTGGGGCACACCTAAAGCTGATGACGATGTTGAGGCGCGGTTGCGGACAGACGTGGGATACCTGACCAGCCCGGCGCTTATGGGGCGGGATACTCCGGGAGCTTATGGCGATATGACCGCCGGCTGGCTCGTCCGACAGTTCACCGATATTGGTCTGACGCCGCCGCGGGATGGATTCAGGCAGGAGTTTCCAATCACGGCAGCCCTATTGGATACGGAAGCCAGTTTCCTGACAGTTGAGAACGACGGCGTAACTCCCAGCCAGCAAGCTGTCTGGGGCACACAAAGTGTAGGTGTGCGCGATTTCATTTGGGGTGACCGGTTTTACAGCTTTCCGCAGGGCGCCCAGCCGATTGACCAGACACTGGATGTCGCGTTCTGCGGATACGGATTGGCGCTGCCCAAGCTGAACCGCAACGATTACGGCGACGCTGCCGCCGGTTGCGCGGCAATCGTATTGGATGGGATTGGTGATTTGTCTCCGGACGCAGCGGGACCATACGGTTCGCCGGTTTTCAAAGCCGCCGTGGCAGCGCGGGCGGGGGCGAAAATGCTCCTGGTGGTGTCCCCGGCGAAATCTCCCGGAGATTGGCCGCCGGAGGCACTGCGCGATAAGATACGCGCGGCCGGCAAACCAGTTTTGGGTTTGGGAGCTATGAACCCCAGCCAGCAAGCTGTCTGGGGCACACATGGTATGTCGTCCCAAATCCCCATTGTGTATCTATCTACTGAAGCCCTGACCGGGACGAATAATTGGGACTCGTTGTCTGCGTCAGCAGCCGGTGGAGATTTCAAACCGTCGCTGCTAATGGGCTGGAACGTCCGGCTGAAGCTGGATTTCACCGATGTTGAAACGCTTTATGCCGCGAATATCGTGGGGTTCGTCCCCGGCACGACCGGTCAGTGTGTTTTGGTCGGCGCGCATTACGACCATTTGGGCGAGGTGGAAGGGGATGTTAATTCCGGCGTCAGCTTCCATCCGGGCGCGGACGATAACGCCAGCGGCGTCGCCGGACTATTGGAAATCTGCCGGCGCTGGACGCAGCATCCGCCGCAGCGACGCGGGCTGGTAGCGGTCGCATTCGCTTGTGAAGAGGACGGTTTGCTGGGGTCGCTATGGCTTGCCGACCATTTGCCGGCGCCGCGCGATTCCGTTGTGGCGATGGTCAATATGGATATGATAGGCCGCCGTGGGTTCGGCAATATGCGCGAGTCGGCGCGCCCCGACGCCGTCCCCGACAGCATTTTCGCCGCTGCCTATTACTCGGCCGCATCGCCCAAGCTCCGTGACATCATTCATTCCGCGTCCGACCTTGTGTCGCTTAATTTGGACATCCATCCGGTCAACAGTTTCGCCCATTTCGGCGACGCCGCGTCGTTCTTCCAGCAGCAGCTCCCTACCATCCACATCTTTGGCGGTTTCCACTCCGATTACCACCAACCGACCGATACGATTGACAAGTTGGACTTTGGCAAGATGGTTCGGATGGTGGATTTGACCGATCGGATTCTGAGGAACATCGCGGACGAACCGAACATTATCACATTTGACCCTGCGATTAGAGTTGAAGAGGGCGTTCCGATGCATTAACTTACAATGGTCGGTTTTGGGTTTATTTTTGGGGTAGTCGGGGTTGGGTTCGGCCGCGATTATTAGTATCAAGAATCAAGAGTCAAGAATCAAGTGAAGGAACATCATCCATAACAAGACTTGCTGCTTGAGACTAGTATCTGCTTGAGTAAATAAGCGTAATAAAGGCTGCTGTCATACCAGCGAAGGCCGGTATCCAGTCAAGCTGTTGCAGATATTAGGGTTGCTTGGATTCCCGCCTACGCGGGAATGACGCGCCTACGGCGCGTTCAGTATGACTCTTTTTTAACCAACTTGATACTAGTCACTTTTTCGGGCTTGGGACAAGCCCGACTACCGAACGTAAGAGGTCTAATGTCGGGCTTGGGACAAGCCCGACTACCGTAAGGTTCAAAAGGCGCAGAAGAACACCAGCCAGTCCGTCAGCCGACGGATCTGGGGCACACTTAAAAGTGAATTACATCCCAGCCAGCAAGCTGTCTGGGGCACACAGGGTTTGAATTCAAGAATTTGGGAGGCTGAACTATGAACAAACTTCGTGCATTTACGGGCTTCCCGGTCGGGTTGCTCCTATTGGCAGCGACCATGCCGGTCATCGCCGATGTTGATGTTTCCGGCAATGTAGAGGGAACCTGGGAGCAAGCCAGGTCTCCTTACAATGTGGTCGGGAGTCTGCGGCTGGCAGACGGGGATACTCTGAGGATTGAACCGGGGGTGGACGTTCAATTCGCCGGACATTACGGATTTGACGTGTCGGGCGTGCTGTTGGCGGTGGGGGAGGATGAAGACAGCATCCGATTCTTCTCGCCGGGTGGGCAACCCGACGACTGGATCAGCATCAAGTTCACCGGCGCCCACAGCAGCGGCAGCCGGCTCACCCGTTGTGTCATCGCGGATGCCAATCGCGGCGTGGAAACCGACGGCAGCAACCTGGTCATCTCAGAGTCGCGGTTCTCGCAACATCTGGACGCGGGCTTGCGGATTGCAGGCGGTCAGCCGACCATCAGCGGATGCGTTGTTTCCGACGTTTCCGCCGGGGGAAGCAGCGCCGGAATAAAGCTGGTTGAGTCGTCACGAGCCGTGGTCCGCGACTGCCTTGTCCTCCAGTGCGGGAAATACGGGATTGCGATAGCCACGTCAGCGACGCCGACCATCACCGACAATTACATCATCCAGTCGGGGGACCAATCCATCTATCTTAATGGCGCCGGCAACTGCATCATTCGCGGCAATGTTATCCTCAACGGGAGCATGGAGGGAATTCATATTGAATCCAGCGGCAGCCAGGTTGTGGAGCGGAACGTCGTCTATCGCAGCGGCGGCGTGGGGTTGTGGATTTACCGCAGCGAGGAGACCAGCTTCATCAATAATACGATTTACGAGAGCGGCAACAAGGGGATTCAGATCTATGCCACCGAGGGGCAGGTGATAAACAACCTGGTCGCACGCTCCAATGCTGAAGGAATCTTCGCCCAGAACAGCAACCCGCTGACGCTGCACAACGACAGTTGGAGCAACGGCGGCGACGACTACAGCGGCGTGAACACTGACGACACCGATCTGTCGGTTGACCCGCTGCTCGCCTCCCCCGCGGAGGGGGACTTCCATCCCACCGCCGAGTCGCCGTTAGTGGACGCGGGGATGGTTCCCTACAACGACCCGGACGGCACAATCGCCGACATCGGCGCGTGGTTCTACAACCAGAATCGCCCGCCGGTCATCACTGCCTGGTCGCCGGAATCGTTGGACAGCCTGGTCGGCGGCGGGGAAGTGGAGTTCTCGGTCACGGCGAGCGATTCCGACCGTCACCAACTCTGGTATCACTGGTTCGTGAACGACCGCGAGAAAATAGGCGACGGCGACCATTTCACTTACGATTTCCAGGTTGATGGTCACTATGTTGTAAGAGTCGTGGTTGATGATCGTTGGTATTTGGGAACGACGGAACACCTGTGGCAGTTTGACGTGCGCGGCGCGGCGGTTCCACCGGATGGGAGATTGGAGCCGGTTTCGTTTGCGCTGTCGGAGCCGTATCCCAACCCGTTTAACAGCACGACAAGGGTATGGCTGCAAACAGCGACGCCGGGGAATGTAGCGGTGACCGTCTATGACCTGCACGGACGGCTGGTTGCCGGACTTTTGGACGCGCCGTTACAGCCGGGAGAATACCCGATCGTTTTCCGCGGCAACGGGCTGTCGGCGGGGTGCTATATTCTTTCGGCTCAAAGTAGTTCGGCGCAGGTTCACCGGAAAATGTTCTACATCCGGTAGGCGGGGAATATTCACAGCGGATTAAGCGGATTAAGCGGATATGAGCAAAGTGTCTGTAACCCTCTTTATAACTTGCGCCATGATTCCTTGTGATTGTTGCTTGGATTTGAATTGAATGTCGGAGAGAATTGTCCTTTGGGACAATGAACAGGTATATTGAGGAACCTTAAACACGGATCTGCGTTCCTTAAAAAAGGACCAAACGGAAGAATATGAAAGCATCTGACTTTTCAATTGTAGCTCACCAGTCGGTGGCATTCACGCCGGGCGGATTTCCTAGGCTTGGGCTACTGACGAAGAGCTTGCTGGAGGCTTTTGGGAGTGATTTCCCTGCCGATCCGGTAACACTGCCAATCCCAGATAATGCGCCGCGGGAGATACCGCGTCTCATTTTGAAGAATAGTGATGGAACACGAATCCTTCAGATCTCCCCCGCGCGAGTGGACATCGTGTTGCAGCCGCCGGTGGGTTTCACTCTTCGAGATGTAGATCCATTGGCGCATAGGATCCTAGACTACTTGGCGTCTGAGTTTCGTTTCCGATACGGCCGCATTTCCCTCGTTGTAACTCGTCTCTACCAGATTGCCGAGCCAGGGACAGCATTGGCCGAGCACTTCTGCAAACCTCAATGGGTTAATTCTAAGGCTCTCGATCGATCCCAGGCATTTGAAATTCATGCATACAGGCGGTATTGGGTCAGCGAAGAATTCCCACAGATTAACTCTTGGATACGTCATAAGGCTGGCGAGCACGTCCTATATGGCGTCAAGCCGGTTACCGGGGTAATCGTTGAGCAGGATTTAAACACTCCACAAGAGGAAGAGCCGTCCGCGGACTATCCTCCGGATCGCCGGAAGCGATTTTTTGAGGCGATTTCTACCGAGACCGAAAAAATCCTATCGCTTTACTATCCAGAGAACTGAAATGATTCCTGTCGTATCTCCTCAACTGTCTGATTCGCTCAGTCGCTTTGGATGGTTGAAACCCCAGAGATGTAGGCTCATTGCTGAGGCCCATAAGCCTGAGAACTGGGACTACATCAAGGATAAGGATATTGCGGCATACCAAATTGAGGCCAACCTCGCGCTTATTCCCGAATCCTCCCATGAGGATCTATTCTGCTTTCTCATGCTCAAGGAAGTCGAGCGTCCCGAGACTGCCTCTGGTGTGGTTATCAAATTTGATAAGTTTGTGTCAAGTAGAACCCCCTCACTCTCGCTTCTGCCAATCCCCTTTCTTAAGCATATCCATCTCAGCCAGCGAATCGATTCCTTTGGCTATCTTCGTGATGGTTGGAATGGAATTCGATCCAAGGCAATCAGGCGTGAGGTTATACAACGGGCTAAGGATATCCTCGTTGACATCTTATTGTCGATCCCGGACAATTCGGCTGGGCTACTTCAGTACTTCGAAGTCTTCGCTACAAGCAAGGGTGGAATTCAATTTGAATGCGGCACTGGATCGAGGGAGGTCGAGATCGAATACTCTCCCGATGATCTTCAACTTGCGCTTCTCAAAGAGGATCGCTCAAGCGGAGTTGAGGAGATGTGGGAGGAGAGTATCCAGCCTTCGGAGATTGCGAACGTCACTTCTTGGCTTCTCAATTGCTGACAGCCGATTTCCTTCCTGAACACCTTTTATTTCGGGCAATTCGACCGGATCAGTGGATACCGAAAAAGCAGAGACCATCATCTGTTGCTTTTGCAGACGAAGAACTTTCTGTTGATTGGTCGTTAATTCATAATCCACAAGAGTTGCTCGATTGGTGGATACCGAAAGACGCAGCCAACAGGGTGGGTGCGGGCGTCGCTGCATTTAAGGTTGGGCTTGCGTATGAGTTCAAACAGCGTGTTATTTATAACCCTTTGATGGACGAAGAACCCCCAAATCCTGCGCATACTCTCGTTATAGGCTTGAAGAGTAAGCCAGTGGCCAGGAAGTTCGCAAAGAGCGTGATGATGGTGAAAGCGGTGACAACGCCGTCGACGAGTCAAGCGTAAAATGAATATTAACGCAAGTCGTTATGAAGAGGGTTGAATACGGAGAGCGGACGACCCGGAAGGCGCGGGTTGAAACAGAGTTCATCCGGCTGGCGGCGGCGCTGTGCAGTGGCGACGACAGATTAGTGCGGGAGTGCGTCAACTTTGCGCTGGATGCTGGAGCAACCACACCTCAAATCCGCGAAGTCATTCACACCAGCTATCTGTTTGACGGTTACCCGACGGCGCTGGAGGGGTTCCGAATCCTGGGTGAGATGACCGGTGCACCGAAGTTCAAACCCGATGAACCCCAGCCAACAAGCTGTCTGGGGCACACAGGGGATGAATTCAGTTACACCGGCGACTCGGTGAGGCAGTGGCGAGAGCGGGGAGAGAAGCTGAGCCGCGTCATTTACGGACCGCAGTTTGATACGCTGATTGAACGGGTCAAGAAAATGGCGCCGGAGTTGGCGGATGCAATGATGGTGGAAGGTTACGGCAAGGTGCTGGCGCGTCCGGAACTGGACCCGGCGCTACGAGAGTTGTGCGTGGTCGCCATACTCGCTGCCAAGAACCGTCCGCGCCAATTGCTCAGCCACAGTCTGGGGGCGATGAGATTGGGCGTCAAACCTGCGCAGCTGCGAGCTCTGACGGGATTATTGGAAGGGGTTGCGCCAAGAGCGAACTTGAAGAGAGCGAGCGGAGTGATTGAAGAGGCGGCGAGAAAATATCGTGCGCCATAATGGCATAATGCTGCCAATTTGACAGTAGCGACTTCAACAGCACGGGATGGCATAATTAGGTTAAGTTGTTGATAATTATGAATTAGGAGGCTATCAAAAGCCTCCTTTTTTGTGGCACCGTATTTGCTGTTTAGGGGAGTTGTTGGGGGTGGGGGCAGATGAGAATTGACAGCGGATTAAGCGGATGCACCCCCCTTTAGTTCCCCCCGCAAGCGGTGGGAGATAGAAAGGTGAATTCACAACAGATTTAGCGGATTAAGCAGATTAAACGGATAAAACTGGATTCCCGCGTCCGCGGGAATGACGAGCAATTGGCAATTCCTACAAGGGAGAAAACAATGGAATCTGAAAAGGTTAGAGATAAAGTTCGCGAGTATTACCGGGGCTTCGTAAAGGGCGGACAATCGGGTTGCGGCTGCGCGCCGACTCCAAGCTGTTGCGGCGGTGGGACCGCTGTCGCTACTGACCAGCATATTCAGTTGGGTTATACCCGCAACGAAATCAACACCCTTCCTGAAGGCGCGGAGATGTCGCTCGGCTGTGGCAACCCGACCGCCATCGCGTCGCTTAAATCCGGCGAAACAGTGCTGGATTTGGGCAGCGGCGGGGGGTTGGACTGTTTTTTAGCGGCCAAGAAAGTGGGAGAATCAGGACGCATCATCGGCGTGGATATGACGCACGAGATGGTCGCCAAGGCGCGCGAAAACGCCAGCAATGGCGGCTTCACGAACACCGACTTCCGTCTGGGCGAGATTGAGCATCTGCCGGTCGCCGACGCCAGCGTGGACGTCATCATTTCCAACTGCGTCATCAACCTCGCTCCCGACAAACGCCCCGTTTATACCGAAGCGTTCCGGGTGCTGAAATCTGGAGGGCGGCTGGCGATTTCGGACGTTGTCGCCACCGGACCGGTGCCGGAGGATATCCGCAAGGATGCGCTGCTCTGGTCGCAATGCGCCGCCGGGGCTATGGACGTCAAAGATTTGGAGACGTTGCTGGACGAAATCGGGTTTAATAACATCCGCATCACGCCGAAGGAGTCGTCGCGCGAGATGATTCGCAAGTGGAACTTGGATCCCCGGCTGGAGTGTTTCGTATCGGCGGATATACAGGCAGTGAAGCCATAATTCAGAAAGCTCACGCAAAGACGCAAAGGCGCAAAAGAGAAGAAAAATGAAAGATGAAAAAAGAAAAATGATAGGAACTCTGGCACTCAGGAACTTAGGAACTCAGTCACTCTGGAAAATAAAATGACCAACAAAATCATCGGCATTGACCTCGGCACCACCAACTCCTGCGTGGCAGTGATGGAAGGTGGGCAGGCTACAGTAATACCCAACGCGGAAGGCGCGCGCACCACCCCGTCGGTCGTGGCATTCACCAAGACCGGCGAGCGGCTGGTCGGCGGTCCCGCCAAGCGGCAGGCGGTCACCAATCCGAAGAAGACCGTCTATTCCATCAAGCGCTTTATGGGGCGCGGCTACGACGAAGTCGGAACTGAGCGGTCGCAAGCCCCATACGAAGTCGTCCGCGGCGACGGCGGTCTGGCGCGCGTCAAGATTGACGACAAGATTTACTCCCCGCCCGAAATCTCGGCGATGATTCTGCAAAAAATGAAGCAGGCGGCGGAAGACTACATCGGCGAAAAGGTCACCCGCGCGGTCATCACCGTGCCGGCTTACTTCAACGATTCCCAGCGCCAGGCGACCAAGGACGCCGGTGAAGTCGCGGGGCTGAAGGTGGAGCGCATCATCAACGAGCCTACCGCCGCGGCGCTCGCATACGGTCTGGATAAAAAGAAAGACCAGAAAATCGCAGTCTATGACCTTGGCGGTGGAACGTTTGACATATCCATACTGGAAATCGGCGAGGGGGTATTTGAAGTCCACTCCACCAACGGCGACACCCACCTCGGCGGCGACGACTGGGACCAGCGGCTGATAGACTACGTCGCCGACGAGTTCAAGAAGAACGAGGGGATTAACCTGCGCAACGACCCGATGGCGTTGCAGCGGCTGAAGGAGGCTTGCGAAAAAGCGAAGATTGAACTGTCCAGCGCCGCGCAGACTCAGGTCAGCCTGCCGTTTATCACCGCCACGGCGGAGGGACCCAAGCACCTTGATATGACCATCACCCGCGCCCAGTTTGAACGACTCACCGCTGACCTGCTGGAGCGCGCGGTCGGTCCGGTGGAGAAGGCTTTGAAGGACGCCGGACAGCGCCCGTCGGATATTGACGAGGTCATTCTGGTCGGCGGCGCGACCCGGATGCCGGCGGTAATTGAGCAGGTGCGGAATCTGTTCGGCAAGGAGCCCAACCGGTCGGTCAATCCCGATGAAGCGGTCGCAGTCGGCGCGGCGATTCAGGGGGCGGTGCTGTCGGGCGAGGTGTCGGACGTGGTGCTGTTGGACGTGACGCCGCTGTCGCTGGGGATTGAGACGCTCGGCGGCGTGTTGACGGTGCTCATCACCGCGAACACGACCATCCCGACGCGCAAGGAGGAGATATTCTCAACCGCGTCCGACAGCCAGCGCACGGTGGACATCCACGTCTTGCAGGGCGAGCGCCCGATGGCGATAGACAACAAGACCATCGGCCGCTTCCAATTGGACGGCATCCCGCCCGCGCCGCGCGGCATCCCGCAGATTGCCGTGACGTTTGACATTGACGCCAACGGCATCCTCTCCGTGTCGGCGAAGGACAAGGCGACCGAGCGCGAGCAGCACATCAAGATTCAGGCGTCGTCGGGGCTGTCCAAGGAAGAGATTGACAAGATGAAGACCGACGCCAAATCTCACGCCGACGACGACCGCCGCCGCCGCGAAGAAGTGGAAATCCGCAACCACGCCGACCAGCAGGTCTGGCAGACCGAGCGGCAGATTGAAGAGCTTAAGGACAAAATGGACGCTGAATCCAGGGCGCGCCTGCAGGCGGGGGTTGACCGTCTCAAAGAGGTGATTAAAGGCAGCGACAGTGAGGCGATCAAACGCGCGTCGGAAGACCTGGACAAGCTTTGGCAGGAAGTATCCACCAAAATGTATGACTCCGCCCGCCAGCAACAGACCGCCGGAGGCGGACAAAGCAAGGGCGAAGGTCCCGGCGAGGGGGCTGGGGCGTCTTCTACATCATCCGGCAAGAAGGACAAAGAGAAGGGGGAGGTTGACGCGGATTATGAGGTGGTGGAGTAGGATGAATAATGAATAATGAATAATGAAAAATGAGATGAATGCTCCCCCTCGCTATGGCAGGGGGAACAAGGGGGGGGAAGGGAATCAGCATCAACATCAGCATTCCCGCGTCGGAACCACTGCCGGAAAAGCGTGCAACTCTGCAACTCTGCATACTCGCCTACTCGCTCACTCGCTCACTCGCTTACTTGTCCTCTTGACTTGCGGGGAGGAGGGCGGTAAATTGGAGGCAAGGGGGCGTCCGCCGCTGCGGATAAGTCCGCTCCCAAGGTTTAAGAGGACAGTATCGCCGGGAAAGAATTAATTGCCTGAGATCAGTCGCTTCTTCGGAATCGTCATCTTTATGCGATTCCGTGACCACGCCACGCCGCATATTCATGTCCGCCACGGTGAGCATAAAGCCTCGGTTGACATTCTGACACTTGATTTGACGGGCGGCAACCTGTCTCCGAGGGCGTTAAGTATGGTGAGGGAGTGGATTCTCCTCCACCGCCATGAACTATTATCCAATTGGGAGCGCGCCCGAAAAATGCTGCCTTTACGGAGCATTAAACCGTTGAGTTAGAACTTATGGAACTCAGAGAAATCATAAAGGTCAAAGCCCTTTCCCGATACCGCCTGCGTCTGACGTTTGACGACGGGGTGGAAGGGGTTGTGGACATCAGCGAATACATCCCGTTCACCGGCGTATTCAAGTCGCTGAAGGATGAGGCGTATTTCCGGCGGGTCGCGGTCAATCCGGAGTCGGGAACCATTATGTGGCCGAACGGCGCCGACTTGGATTCGGATGTGCTCTACTCTGAGGTCACCGGCAAGCCGATTGAAGCACCCCGCACCGCTGACGACTTGCGACTTGCGACTTGAAGATTTGTGACTCGTGGGGCTGACGGCTGGTTCAGCATCAGCATCAACATCAGCATCATTTGCCCCTTGACTTGCGGGGAGGAGGGGAGTATATTGGAGGTAAGGAGCCGCCGGGTCGCGCTATGGAACCAGAGTGGCAGGCAATCTGGGACACCCGGCAAGGGATTGGGGGCGGAGTTGAGGAGTGGAGTTTCGAGGAATAGAAGTTAACAAGAAGAACACTTGCATGGACTAATAACTTATTTGACCGTCACATTTGGCAACGGAACGAATGATTAGTATATTTCAGTTGGAGGGTATCTCATGGAGTTTCCCCTCCGACGGAGTCCACCACTCAAGCGGAAGATCATTTCAATTCTGCGCAATTTCATGCCATTCTGGATCATAGCACTGATCGTACTCACGGTCGGGTGCGCGCTGTTAGTCAATTTTTTTGGCGCGGCAGCCTCGACTTGGATTAACATCCTTTTGCTTGCCGCAGCGTTAGGCCCGGAGGTTCTTAGGCGCACTCCTCGCCTCTATCTCGCTTGGACAAGGTTTAAGTACTACCTCCTCAACAGGGAGTCCATCTGGAGCCTGAATTGCGAGTTCGGCGGGGTATTCAAAGAAAGGGACCTTGAGTCATTCCTGACTAGCCTAATCGCAGACAAGAGTGTAACCATTGCTATCTTGAACCGTTCACCGGATGAGGTGATGATCACCTTCGACCATAGAGTTCACGCAAGGCTGTCACTCTCGAACTCCCCCTCTGGCCATGATGCCGACTTTCAGGCGAGAGACTACTCTTCACTTTCGCTCGCCATACTTGACCATCAGATTTCTTATAGGAAGTCAATCGAGACGATGGATAGAGTGATCCTGCCACTGATAGAGAGGCTAGAACACGCCTTCAATTGCCTGTCGCGAAAGTACGCTCTGAGAATTCATTTTGACGGAACAAATCCTTTCTTTGGCCTGTATGCACAGCAAGTAAACATAGATCGTGTGCGAGAATTCACCTTCATATTTACCTTGCCCCGAGTTCGAAACGATGATTATGTCCGGATAGAGAAGAATGAGATGATAATAGTTGCCCGCAGTCAATCTGACTTTAGAGCCTCGACTCTTGCGGGCCTCGCTTTTCACTTGCCTCGGTAAGGAGGAGAAATGCCAATAAGCTTTCATCTGTTCAGAGTCAATTCACTCAAACATATTGAGAAGTACGAGACCACGTGGCAATTGGAATGGATGAAGGATGATGACCCTTTGAAGAAAGAGCATTTTAAGTCTGAATATGCGCGGTCAAGGGCAGGGTTTATAGATGGCTATGATGAGTATGACGCTAGCCACGAATTCTTGGTTCAGCTTAAAATGATCGGCCGCGCACGAGGGATTGAATTTACCCAGTATGTGACGCCCTATAGATTCAAGATGTACCTACAGAGTGGAGCCGACACCAATAGTTACTTACTAGTACGAACCAAGTCGAAAGTGGCCTTAGACTTCGTCAAGAGACTGAACGCCGCGAAGGAGGGGATCGAGATTGGGCGGGTGGCCGTGAACGTCACGCAAATGCGGCCTTATTGCGTTCGGATAACAGGCGCGTGGTTCGGGGAGCTCCTTGCTGCGAATATCTCAACTACAGCAGTCTTCGGTGATCAGGTCGATAGGAGCAAGGAATTCGAGCATGCCGAGAGCATAGGCAAGCTTACTTCCATCATGATTGGATACCCGATGTCTTTCCTCGAGAATCGTCTCTGCACTTTCCAAATCACTGCCGATGGCGTGATTGTACTCTACGACAACCTTGATGAGGAATGCTCGCTCCGAGCAGTAGTTGCACTGCGCGAGAACCTTATAGATAGGTGCCTTTTGA
>Ga0315274_10009365_pt1 | contig 14157 bp, 6 predicted proteins | sample YL17G02_20_MG_FD_203700 | JGI IMG/M metagenome (GOLD analysis project Ga0315274, IMG submission 203700) | Sediment microbial communities from Yellowstone Lake, YNP, Wyoming, USA - YL17G02_20 | ecosystem: Environmental > Aquatic > Freshwater > Lake > Sediment | place: USA: Wyoming | collected... | reverse complement strand
TGCTGTTGGAACAGATTGTCTACCAACTAAATATCGTGCTAATATCCTAGTGACTACTGATTCAGATTATGATTCAAGTCATGATGCTGTTTATTTAGCCACAGTGACTGTTTTCTATGATACTGATACTAATGAATTATATATTTCTAGAATTCAAGACCAAAATCGCAGGCGGATTCTTAAAAATTTAGAAGGTTTGTTGAGTGGTGTTGAGAAAGAGAAATTCTATCGTCATGTTCATATTGGACAGCCAACCACAGTATTTCAACCTGCAATTGAAGATAATCCTACTAAAATCACTTTAGATTCAGAGGTTGTTGAAAATTTGCCGGTCGTGGCCTCCAGCCCCATTTTTTTATTAGCGCCTTTTACCTTGCCAACAGATAGTGGTACGCCTTCGGCTGCCATTAAAAAAACTTCTTTACCTCATTATGAGAAGGCAGATGTGAAGCTTAATGGTGTAATATTATCTATCAATGATTATTTTTTGGATAATTTAGGCGGTAAGTTATATCTTAAAAATAATATTAGTGCGGAAGACATTGTGCAAATAGTTAAATATATGGATCCTATTGATGGGCAAATCGCCCGAGGCCCGCAAGACGATCCTCCTTCTCAATTAACTGGCGGAAATGTTGCAGTAGTTACTGGAGATGACCGTTTTTTAGTTGATGATAGATATAAATTACCAAGTAATCGTGTGGGCGACATTGATGGCTCCAAAATAGTTTTCGGCACATTTTCAAGCAGTCAAATTGAACCACTAGACCATTTTGGGCTGAATAGAGTTAAGGAAGCAGCAAATTTCCGCCCTAGCATTACCACCAGAAGCAAAGATCAAAGAACCTATTATTTGGTTCCTCCAGACATTACCATTGGTTATGATACAGAAGTGTTTGAGGTTCATAATTCATTTGTTTTAGGGAATGTGGTTTCCATTGCCAGCGGATTATATAAGGTTAATGATACTGATTATCAGAGTCTTACTAAGTTGGGTTTCCCAGATGATTTTGGTCATGTAATTAAGATTTATGATAACTGTGTAGAAGGGGAACATGGTGGTCAAATCCAATTCCCAGAAGCTTATGCCTTAACTGATCAGGGGAAAGTGTGGTATACTCAAGACAGCGGTGTGACCTGGACGGAATTAGTAGTCCCGACTGCAGTTTCATTTGTAAACGATTTTACTGTTAGTACCGATAAAGTAGAAAGAATAGTTAAGAACCAATTAACTCATGATTATTATAAGGTATATCACCTTGCTACTTCTATAGGTTTATTCACGGCCAGATTCTTAGCTGCCGCAGGCACTTTGACAGGTGGGACCACTCCAGTTATTGTTACTACCATTCCTTGGCAACTTGATCCTAGCCAAGCAGGCGTTGAGATTTATTCCTTACAAGAGATCATTACAGGCCATTCTTTTGTGGCAGATTCTGGTTCTAGTTATTGGTATGATAGGACTTTGTATTTAGGAACAGAGAACGGCTTCTACGCCGGGGATCGGTTAGTATCTGCGGCCATCATTGCCGATGACATCATGTGGCTTTATGAGAATAATGGTATTCTGGTATTGTCTGAGGAGAAGGTTTATGTTTCTCATACTGCCAAGCAAATTACTATTGTAACAGCAGAATCTACAGAAGTTTATTGGAAACATGATCTAACTGAAACAGGCGAAGAGTTACATGCCAGTTATGATTTTACGACTTTTGGTTATACTCCTAATCGTTTATCTCAAGAGCCTGGGCGGCGCAAATATTTGATTGGATTAAATGATAGTGTGGCGATTAGTAGTACCGATTTACAAACTCGCTTTGCTGCTAATCAACCATTCTTGTTTGGTTCGTTGACAGTGGTTGATTCATTATATGGCATTAAATCATTATCTGCAGCAATTACTACTACTGGATCCAACCACAGCATATCTACACTTCAAGGTAAAATTAATGTCATATCATTAGCCAATGCTGCCAATCAAGCTGCGCGAAGTGATGCGGCGAAAGAAATCGCTGATGGTTGGCAGCCTTTGGGCTGGAATATTCCTTCTACTTACATTGATGATGCTCAAACTGTTAATTTTTCTGCCCAAGCATTCATGGGATATGATCCTGGTTTCGGCTATAAATCTCAAGGCACTGATTATTATTCCGCCAGCCATAATGGCATTTGGAAGTCAACTGATGGTGGTTTAAACTGGGATAGAACAGTTAAGATATGGAATGTTGAAACTATTCCATACATTGAGAAAAATGGTATTGAAATATTGCCATCATTAGGAGGATATTCTTTAAATCCGGCTATGCAGGCCATTATTTTTACCACACAACAAAAGACCTCTGATATTATTTTATTAGAGAAGGATTTCATTGATTATTATGCAGTTAATGGTCCTTGGGAACAGGCTAATGCTGATGTGGCGGTATATGTAGATAATTCTCTTACTACCATTCCTTATACTTATGACATGGCACAAGGGAAATTTATATTTTCTCAGGCATTAACCAAAACAGCTAATGTAATATTTAGTGTATTACATCCAGGGACATATATCACAGATATTGGTGAAATTCCTCACTCTGAAATACTTAATGCTTTCATTCCTAGTACAACGGTCAAAACTGAACTGACTACTGATTTAATAGGAGGAATGGATACCATAAAAGTGGGTTCTACTAATGATTTTCCCAATCAGGTTTTTTACATTCAGATTGAGGATGAAAGAATCTATGTTCAAAAAATTGATAAATATACTTTTAAAAGTTTAAAGACTAGAGCCGATATCATACATGCAGAGGGTAAAGAGGTTGTTTGGTTGGAAGTTAAGCGCCAATATGGAATTGAAGATTATTTATCGTTATATATGAATGAACAGCCATATGATTTGTATAGTTTATATGTCTCTAATTTATTGAGAGGACAATTATCTAGTCGTCGAGTATATGTTAATATTTATGATGACCCTCCACACTATCCGCCAGTTTCTTTGGGCAGTGATGTTGAACAGGGTCTATATCAGACATTATTACATATTGGTGGCACAGATCCAATGGATGAAGGGGATTCTACATCTACTCTTTGGAATGGTTTAGACATTCCTTCTCGCATTGCAGTTGCGACACCCAAAATTGTTTCAACGATGCTTTCTCCCGCTACATCATCATTCTTAGCAGGTAGTGAAAGAGGAGTTTGGAAATACGATGGTATAAAATGGAAACAATTAAGTAGTTTAGGGGATGCTGGCTTTATTTCATATTTGAATTATGCAAAAAGGACTGGTTATTTATTAGCGGGTGCTAATAATGGATTATGGATTAGTACAGATGACGGAGTTACCTGGGCACCAAGTTCCACTTTTTATCAACAGCAATTAAGTTATTTGGATGGTTCATTAACATGGTGGGGTGCTATTGCTAGACCTTATGAATTATATGGTAAAAATGATGGAATGTCAATGGTAGTATATGGTTGGGATGAAGGCGTTCCTGAATCATTCCATTCTGACCATTTTGATAGCGTGGATGGTAAGAGAGTATATGGTTTTTATCAAGGTATTTTCTATCGAGTAGATGGAGAAACTGGTCAGCGAACTACTTATCAATCCATTTGGATTATGTCAGAAGTAGGTGTGTGGGTATGTTATAGTGGGACAAGAACTTATAGTGATGGTTCTACTAATCCTTATTCATCATTGTTGAATGGGACGGAACCAGTTGACTCAGGGGTTAGAACGACAAGAACTACAGATTCTACAACTGGTGAGGTTAAAACTACAGTAACTTCTGGAACAGTGGGCGATCTGAGCAAGGACCAAAGGTATATTAAAGTTGGACTTGATGCTTTAAGCCAACCTATCTATGAAAAATTGAAGTTTTATGGTGCTTTCCAAGACGCTAGACCCAAAACTATTCCGTTGATTTTTTTGACCAATGATGGTTTAAGGGTGGCTCGAAATTGGCGTTGGATAGATCCTGTTAATCCAGGTTTATATTTGTCCTTTGAAGCATCACCATTATCCATTAATAATGATGACATTTTAACTAACACTGATAATAGTCGCCGAGTGACTTGTAATTGCTTTGCTACCGGCACTGATACTACAATTTTAGATACTTCTCCTAATGTTTGGAAGAAATATAAATGTTTCATTGGAACTAATAAAGGGATATATCGTAGTTATAATGGTTGTTATACAGTGGAACCTGCCCAAAATATTGATGGGGTCCCAGAAATTTATCAGTTAATTTATTCTAATGATACCTTGTATGCTGGAACTAATAATGGTTGGTGGTATAGTGTCGATGAAGGAGATTCGTGGATACAGCCAACGATAAACATTAATAATGCAAGTTATGTAGATTCTGCGACGGTTACTTCTGAAAGTAGATGTTTATTAACATGTAATAAGGCTAAAGTGGGAAGTGGTGGTGTCGTAGATTTCCCAACATTGGTTTCTGGCATTAATATGCCAGCCGATTTTTGGGCTACTGTGCAAAGCGATGGTCGAGATTTGAGATTCACAGCGGATGATGGTATAACAGTGTTAAATCATGAATTGGTTAGCATTAATACAAGTGCTCAGACATTAGAGTCCTGGGTCAAATGCCCATCATTATTATCAGCAACTGATGTCAAAATATATGCGTATTGGGGTGATTCAACGGCAGTCATGCCTACTCCAGCATTCCAGCAAGCAACCTGGAGTAATGGATTTGTATCTGGCTGGCATATGAACGGAACAAGTAGCCCATTTTCTGACATGACTGCAACTGCTAATGCTATTTCTGCATTTGGTGATGTTCCTAATGAGGTTCCTGGTCAAATAGGAAATGGTCAAAGCTTTGATGGGTCTGGTGATTATTTTCTTTCTAATGGGACAGATCCTCCAGTAGGAGCATTTACGGTTTCTGCTTGGGTAAAACCAGATTCTTTTAATGGGTTCATATTCATGTTTGCGAATGCTTATGGTGGAGGAACATTTGATCGTGGGTTTATATTAGATTGGACTGGTAAATATAGTTTTTATGCTTATAATGGATCTTCATTTTTTGCTACGGCTACATCAAGTCCAACTAATTACTGGACATATTTAGTTGGAACAATTGATACTGTAACTGGAGGTAGTCTTTATGTTGATGGATTGATTGCTGGACCCACTAATCCATTAATAACCGATGGATATAATGGATATTCAGGAGGGGCTAAAGCATTGATAGGTGGTCAGGCGTGGGCAGGATGGGGGATAAGTGATTTTGATGGTTTAATAGATGAAGTTAGATATAGTAGTGTTACTCGTTCTCCTGAATGGATATTGACAGAATATAATAACCAGTTTAGTCCGTCAACTTTCTGGTCTACTGGCACAACAGAAATTATTGGTGGTTCTGGTCACACTCATGATTCGTCAATAGACCTTAGTGTAGCACAGACATTCATGTCTGACTATAATGAAATTACCAAAGTAGGTTTATATTTACATATAAAAGGATAATGTAACATGTCATTTCTAAAAGCAGAAATTAGAACAGTTGATATTAATGGAGAACCCACTAATACTATTTTAGCGACTAGTGATCCAGTGTCAATGAGTGACATAACCAGAGACTCATTTTATATGTTCAATTTCTCCTCACCAGTTAGTGTCATTCCTAACACTCAATATGCCGCAGTTTTAACCAGTTATTATTCATATGTTTTAGTGGATGATTATAAAGTAATTGGCTGGATATATTCTAATCTACCTAACCAATATGTTGACGGGATGAAATGGGGATATGATGGTTCAAGTTGGACCAAATATACAGGCATTGATCAATATTTTAAGGTGTTCTATGATGCTCCACAGACATCTACCTTAGTAGAGAATGACTTCCAATTTAATCAGGACAATGCTTTCAAATGGTTCGTTTCCACCGATAATACCATGGAGTTAGACATGCGTTTCCGCATGGGATTATGCATTGATGGTAGTGCGAGTATGATTTGGAGTGATGTAGATGACTTGAGAATTTCTGAAACCCTATTATTCATTCGTGAGATTTTTAGGAGAGCCGAGTTTTCATATGTTGATGTTTGGACATTTGGGGATTCCATCAGTGAAAATACTTTTGATGGTCCGACTGATCTTCGCCCTGATTATAGTGCCGCCCTTGGCTCCATCACTTCGGACGGGGATGAATCCAGATTATGGACTGCAGCGGATGAGGCAATTGGGAATTTGGATGCTCAGTCCATTGTTGATGCCATTATTAGAGAAAACCAAATTGATGATGTTTTAGAATTAATGAGACAAATGAATCGCATTGATTATGCTTATTTAGCCATCTTAGACCCTACCTATGACCCAGCCACTGGTTTCTCTACCATTGCTAATCATGGTATTTTGGTTAATTATTTGATTTATCAATACGCTGAAACAATGGCTGCTTTTGCAGTCATAATTTCTGATGGGTTTGATAATGTGGGAGATATCCAAATAGACAATGTGGTTACAACGGCCAATGCCATTCGTGGTGATAATTTAACCCCAGTTTTCTGTTTTGCATTGGGGAATAGTTATGATAATACCAATATGTATTATTTGACTGAGAACACCAATGGTCTTTTTTATCAGTTGGGTGATAATGTCAATGCTAGATTTAGAGAATCTTATGATGAGATATTAAATGACAAAGATAAAACAATTTTCCAGGGGGCATATGAAGATGAAGTGTGGTTTGGAGAATTAACATTCTTATCCATGTTGGAATTAGGCGTTAGTATTCCTTTAACTTCTGACTTGAAGTTGGAGGTCGCTTTTAGTTATGATGGTTTGACCTTTGAAGCATGGCAGGTTGTGGCTACTAATAACCGTGTTGTTTTTGAGAAGTTCATCTATGCCTTCAGGTTTAGAATTACTGGATGGTTGGGAAACATTTATGGTGGTAACTATTATGATATTTATGGTAATAATTATGACTATGATGACATTACCAGCAGTTTAAATTGTAGGCAACTACAGTATTATGGCTATGAATATTATCAATATTATGGGTCTTACAGTGATTATTACTATTATCGAGACCAGGAATATCCATCTCCAAAGATTTACAGTTTTAAATATTGGACTGTAGATCCTGCCATTGAGTATAAATTCACTGAGCCTCAGACCTCTGATATCATTTCTGAATACATGTTTGCTCCTAATGTAGATTTACCAGAGAATGCCATTTTAGATTGGGGTGTGGTCAGGGGGAATAGCACTGATTGGAATGATGCGAACCCGATCATGAATAATAGGATTGGGGTCTTGCCCAATAGAACCAAGAGCATTTATTTCACTCCTGATATTAATTTAGTAGGACTAGGCACTATTGCCATGGTAAAAGAAACTACAGGAGTATCTGTATATTTAGTAGTTGATGATTCAGGCAAGCCGGTACCATGGGGTACTACAGCCATTGTGACAGTAAAAGTCAATGGTTTTGTAGTAGATCCTACTGTAACTCCATATCAATTAATTGGCGAATCTGCTTTGGTCTATTGGTTAGAAAATCCAAGACCTGTTACTGATGTTGTGACTGTAGATATCAAAACTCCAGGCGCTTCTCATATTCGAAATGGGGAATTAGCCATTAGTGATAATCGGCGTATTTATTATGTTCAAAATGGCTCTTGGCTTTGGGATGCCATAGTAACAGTAAGAATTAATGATGAAATTGTCAGAGGTGGTTACATTGCATATCCTGAAGATGGAACAATAATGTTTTTGAAGGAATTACAGTCTACAGATGTGGTGACTGTCGAGATACAACATTCAGGTGTTTATAGAATAGGTTATCAATTAAGAAATTATACTAATGATGTTTTTGATGAGCCTGATTTTGGTTTCACTTTTTCTAAGGAATCCTTTACCGATACAGATATTTTAGTGACCCTAAGTGATCCTCCGGTGGCTTCGGAAGTCACGTTGTCACCAACAGCACCGTCTTTGACAGATAGATTAGTAGTTAGTTATATTTATTCTCAGGCGGATAATAATGCCGAGACTGGCACTACAATACAATGGTATTTTGCCAGAACAGGACAGACAAACTATACTCATTATTCTGCTTATGATAATCGGAATGTCATGAGAGTATCAGATGTTCCTGCTACTAATCCTGGAGGTCCTTTTAAAGAATTTGATACATGGTATGTTTTAATAACCCCAAGGGATGCTAATGGGGCTGGGGTAGCCGTACCTTCTAATATCGTGCATATTGGGGGTTATGCTCCGCCTTATGTTTCAGCGGCGACCATTTTGGATGCAGATGGAGTTGCATTATCGACTGATGATTCGGGAAATCTTATTTCCGTGAAACAAGATTTGACGGCAAGTTATGTTTATCACGACCCGAACACTGGCGGCACTGGATCGGACAAGTCTACTATGTATTGGTATAAAAATGGGGTTGCTGCGGTTCAATATACAACCATTTATCCTGTTGTAACGTTGCCTGCAAATAAATTAGTAAATGGAGATGTTTGGTATTATGTAGTGATTCCTTTCGATGGAAATAATAATGGGGATAGGTTTAATTCCGACGAAGTGATAATAACTCAGAGTAAGGTAACGTAAAAGGTGATTAATTATGGCGATTCGTAGATATACATTGGCAACTGATAACCACCCAGCTTCTGGTTATGCTACCATTGATAACATAGAAGGCAGTGGAGAATTTTTCTTAGAAATTGGCTGGCGTCCGCAGGCGGCTACTGTTTCTCTGGCTACTCAATATGCATTAGAGGATACATTTGTTCCTATTGCTGACGCTACGTTTCATTTCTTATGGCAAAAATCAGTCACACCGCCCGATGACCAAATTTATTACATTCTTGAAGGTGTGTTTCCTCTTACTCCTATTACACCATGGGATGCTGCTGCCCTTAAGGACTTGCACCATACTATATTTTATGCAGATATAACACCATCATTGTCATATGAAATCGCTAATAATCTATGGTATTATTATAGTGATGCGGGGTCTCCTGTAGATTCCATTTTCATAACTGCGAAGGTTTTTACTGGAGAGACGGCCTTAGGTATGCTTGGTCATACTACGGCTAAAATCAATGGTAGATTATCATATTTTGGTAGTGGGACAGATGTTAGTGTTTCTTTTGGCTTACCTGTCTTAACTAAATTTGAAATCATGACAGGGGTGGCTGACGATGCTGACTTCGCGGAGGTAATCATCATTAATGGGCAACAAGTTGTCGGAGATACTTATAGTTATTATTACCCATATGGTCAGGGCTTCTATGATATGACCATTGAATCTGGATCTTTATATATTACTTTTAAAAATGCATTAGATGTTAGTGATGAGTATTTTTTCTTCATTTTCCGTCCTGTGCCTCGGCCAGAATTGAGAGTAAGATTCGAAACAGATCCATTTGACGATAATGGTCTGTGGATAGTTTATAATAACTTACCAGAAGGTATGTTAAAATTTAACTATTATATCAGATAAAGGACATGGTTTTATGAGATTTTTACAGATCCATCTTTCCTTGCAAAAGGGCGGGGCATACACATGTATGCAGTATTTGTCTGTTGGTTTGAAATCTACTGGGCACAATAGCATCGAGATATTTCAGGACCCGATCTCAAGTTTAATTCAATTTAACTATGATTTTGTATTACTACATAGTTTCTATAGAGATACATATAAAGAATATATTGAAGTATTAGAATTTTTGGATAAATATAAAATTCCCCATTGTATTTTATTACATGATTATTGGCCCATCTGTTATCAGAGTAATCTAATTAGGTATGCTGATGGGTTACAAGATTGTGAAGAATGTGGTCCGAATTGTGATCCTTATCGGTGTGGATATTTGAAGTCTTATGATAAACCAGAATACCCCATGCCGGATATGTTTGCCTTGGTTAAAGATAGGAACCTCATTTGTTTTACAGAACATGCCTCTAAGATATTAAAATCCAACAACTGTTCTAAGGTGTTTGTTATCCCCCATGGCATTGATATCAATTTATTTAAGAAGGGGCCTGTTCATCCTGACAAATACACGATATTATTTACTAATGCCTGGGGCCAAAAGGAAATCAAAGGCTACAAGCATTGGGAATGGATAATGGACCATTTAGACCATGTTGATTTCTTAGAAAGTCTTGGTGATACCGATTATAAAAGTATGAGACATCTGTATAATATGAGTAGTTGCTCTTTGTTTTTGAGTCTTTGGCATGAAACGTTTGGATTGACCATCATTGAATCTTTGGCCTGTGAGATACCAGTCATTGCTTATCCCGTAGGGGTCGCTCCATTAATCATTGAGAATGGTAAGAACGGTTATCTAATTGAGAGTTTTAATGCCAGAGATGTGCGGGATAAGATTATTGAGGTTCAAGATAATATTAAAAGTATGAAAGCGTATTGTCGAGAGAGCATAATCATCAATAAATATACTCATACTGACATGGCTCAAAGATATGTATTATTTACGGAGGAAAGAAATGATTAGTATTTTAACAACCAATGTGTTCCCCAATCAAGACCACCTGATCATGGCGGCGAAGTGTTTGGAGACACAGACTTGCCAAGATTTTGAATGGGTTTTATTGGATGGACATTATAATAAGAATAAAGATTTTATAAGTTCATTATGTGAAGAATATAAAATTAAGAGATACATCCATGCTCCTTTATGCAAGGCTAATCATGTGGGCAGAATGTTTCATTGGGAAGTTTATAATAATGCTTTGATTTTGGCCAGTCATGATTTGTTTTTGAGATTTGGTATATATCGTTGGCTACATTCTTCGGTGGTTGAAAAGGCCATTAGTTATGCTCAGAAGGGTATATTCATAGATTTGCCACATAAGACAGTTAATTTTGATGATTTTAGTAGTTTGGATAGGAAAGCCATCATAGAAAAAGCAGACTTAACTCCTGATTATGGGAGGGTCAATAATTACATGGCGTGTAGTGCGGGCATGTTCAGTTATAGTCGCAATCGGATGTTAGAAATCAATGGTAATAATGAAGCTGCGACATTAATTGTTCATCACGAGGATTCTGACTTGAATGCTCGATGGAAGCATGTGAAGGGTGTCATGTCCATTAAAATGATGAACGCCATGTTGCGTTTTGATCATGTTAAAAGTCCAAGCAACATTTTGACTATTCTTGAAGAAGGTAATAGTTATTGTTGCGGTAAACCGGGATGTTTTTCTACTTATCCTAATACCTTCCATCTGAATTATGAGTCTCCGGTGGAGAATGAGAAATTCATGTATCGAGATTTTCAATGGATTAAATGCCCATGCTGCGGCACGGTGTCCCCAGTTGATGCCGATGAATATTTGGAGTATTTACAACTGTATCCTGACCCATTTGGTCCCGTGGGGGTAGACGGTAGAGTAGGAAGAAACATTGTTCCTTTATATGAAGATTGTCTGGGGGCTAATTTGGAGGATAAGTTGAACATTTTGATAGAGAGCCATACAGATCCTAGATATGTAGAATCCAAAGCAAGGGAAGATAATGTTAATTTTCAAGATACGCATCTGATTTTAAAAAACAGAATCAAAAAATTTTGCAATCAAAATAACATCAAATTTATAGACAAAGAGCTTCTATCTGTCCAGCATATCATTGACCGAAAATCAAATGATGAAGTTGAGTTTAACATTAGAAATTATTTGCAGCCCCACATCACCAACTGTCAAGGAGGAGATATTTTCATATTTGAACTGCTTCAAGATGTTGAGCATGTTTATGAATTAAATAATATATTTGAAATATGTGATGCTAATAGAATTTTTGTATCCATGAAACATGATAAATATCCACATGTGACAAAAACTTATAAGAGCATTTCCTGGTGGGACGATTATGTCACGGATAATGACGATATTTATTCTGAAGCTGAAGAATCTCAAAAAGTGAGAGATTATGTGGATATAAATCTGAGAGGTTATTTGCATTGTTTTTTCTGTATTAAGAGAAAAGAGCCAGTAGTTAATCTTGATTGGAGGCAACATGGCGTCGTTAATAGCTAATAAATTACTTTTCATACATCCTCCAAGGTGTGGAGGAGAATGGTTTAGCAAGGCTCTAACGAATGCTGGTGTTCAGCAGTATCGGGTTGGGAATAAACACGGCCATGCTTGTTCTAACATAGAGATCTATAACGCCATGCAGGACCCCAAGATAAAGACCATGACGTGCATCCGACATCCTGCGGAATGGTATAAGTCTTATTGGGAATTAAAAACTAATAAGATTACAGATATAAATAGAATAGAAAAATGGGGTATTTTTGAAGACAATTCCATATGGCATCCCACTTGGGATTTAGATAATGAATGTTTTGCACATACATTTGAGGGTTTTATTAATAATTGTGTAGATAAATTCCCATCTTATTTGTCATATTTATATGATGATTACACCAGGAAACCAGCAGTGGGTACTATTGATTACATCATATTGACAAGGGAATTAGAAGAGAAAGCCCCATCAATATTACAAGAGTGTGGTATAGCATTAGATCTAGATAAATTCTTGGCTACGGATAGATATAACTCTTTTAAAAAGGATGATGTGAAATATAGTGTTGAGTCAATTAATAAAATTTTAAGTAGTGAGATAAGATGTATATCAAAGTTTAATTTTAGTAATAACATAGAAGATTTAAAGGATTTAGTAGTTCCAAATGTGATATAATATGATTAGTATTTTAACAACCAATGTGTTTCCTGGCCAAGACCATATAATTATGGCTGCGAAATGTCTATCAACACAGACCTGTCAAGATTTTGAATGGGTTTTCCTTGATGGGCATTATAATAAGAACAAAGATTTGATCAGTTCATTATGTAATGAATATAAAATTAAAAGATACATCCATGCTCCTTTATGTAAAGCTGAACATATAGGAAGAAGATTTCACTGGGAAATTTATAATAATGCATTATTATTAGCTAGTAATGATTTATTTTTAAGATTTGGTGTTTATCGATGGATACACCCATCGGTAATTGAGAATGCCGTTAATTCATATTATCAAAATAAAATTTTTATAGATCTATCGCATCAAACCCTGGATTTAAAATCAGAGTATCTTTATAGTGATACTAATTGTATAGTTGAAGATTTACATTTAGAACCATCTGTTACTAATCAAAGCAATTTAATGGTTTGCTCTTCAGGGATGTTCAGCTATACTAAATCTAAAATGTTAATGATGAATGGTAATGACGAAGCTGCTATATTAATTGTACACTGCGAAGATGCTGATTTAAATTCTAGGTGGAGTAATTGTGGGCATACTAAAAATATTACATATAATAATTCTATGATACGTTTTCAACATCATAAATCTACTAATGATATTATTCCATTATTAGAAGGCAAAAATACTTATTGTTGTGGTGCCAATAATTGTTTAATACATTATCCATTTTCATTTGATTTAGATCATGATCCTCCTGTACAAAATCCTAAGTTTGAATATAAAGGATTTACATGGATTAAATGTGATTGCTGTGGGACTGTTGCCCCTGTGAATGCAGATTCTTATTTATCACATACTCGGAATAATAAAATTACTTATGCATCAGTGGGCGTTGATGGAAGGGTTGGGAGAGATATTAATATATTAAACAAAGATATTAACAAAGTTAATAATATAAATGAAAAATTTAATATTTTATTAGAAAGTCATACTAATTTAAAATATTTAAATAATACCGAGTTATAATATGATACAAATTTTATCAATTCAAAGAACTGGTGGAACATCTTTATATATGGCCATATCTAAAACTTATAATTTAGAATGGTCTCCATCTAATTATGAACCAGAACAGCTTGCTATATCTTTATATAAAAACAATAATATTTCTCAAGAAATAATGTCCGATTTGAAATATAAATTTAATATTTTTGATCAAGAAGATATAGGTTTAAAAATTAAAAATACTTTAGATAGAATTAGACTTTTGCCCAGACAGTCATTAGATAATCAAGATGTTAATTTAATTGTATCTTATTTAAATATGATATATAAAAAAATTGGTATAGTACAAAAAACATTAGGATTAGTTAATTTGAATGATGATTTTATTAATTGTGGGATGGCTCCCATTTTGTGCTCTAGATA
>Ga0315274_10009363_pt1 | contig 14159 bp, 13 predicted proteins | sample YL17G02_20_MG_FD_203700 | JGI IMG/M metagenome (GOLD analysis project Ga0315274, IMG submission 203700) | Sediment microbial communities from Yellowstone Lake, YNP, Wyoming, USA - YL17G02_20 | ecosystem: Environmental > Aquatic > Freshwater > Lake > Sediment | place: USA: Wyoming | collected... | reverse complement strand
GGACGGCAAACTGATCGCGACAAGCACTCCCTGGAACACCGACAGCATTTTTTGGAAAATGTGCAATCACAAAGATTGGGCGGATTTTGACCGTAGCCACATCGGCGTTGAGCAAGCGAAGGCGCCGAAAGGGCCTCTCAGACCGAACATGATTGACAAGATTCGTAAGCAGTTTGGCGAGGACCCCGCCCGCTGGCGTCGGGAGATGGAGGCAGAGTGGGCTGAAGACGAAAACGTGTGGTTGCCGCAGAGTCTGATTGTCGCATGTGTGGGAACTGAGAAGAATTGCGGTGAGGATCTGCAACCTTGGAATGCCGAAAAAGGGTATGAAGGCGACCTCTTTTCTGGCTTGGATCTGGCTCAGGTGCGGGATTTCTGCGTTTTCAGCGTTATCGAGCGGCGGAACGACCGTCTTTTCCTTCGCCATCTGAAGATTTTCAGTCAGCCAACTAAGTACGCGCATGTTCTCGGCTATGTGAAGACGTTGCAGGACCGTTGGGGCGGCTTCGCGAAGATCCGCGTTGACTTTACGAAAGAGGGCCCTAGCATAATCAGCGACATGGAAACTGCGGGCATAAAAAATGCTGAGGGCGTGAATTTCAACGTTGCTCGCAAGAGTGAGATGGTGAATCTGCTTAAACAGCGTATGGTGGATGAACGGTTTTTCTATCCGCTGCTGACTTGGGAGAAGCCTTACCGGAGCGATGTCTGCACCGAGTTGAACGTTGAAAAGTACGAGCTGCGGAAGGATGGCACTATAATGTTGAGTCACCCGACGGGCACGCATGACGACGTGTTTTGGAGCATTGCACTAGCCGTTTACGCAACAGTCGAGATGAAGCCTGTCGACCTTGAGGCTTTGAGGTTTGGTTAGTCACATGCCAGAACAATCATGTATCGGAGTGCTTCCAATCAATCAAGTTCTTTGCGGTGATTGCGTCGAAGTCCTGAAGACTTTTCCTGATGAGAGCGTTGACATGTCAATGTTTTCTCCTCCGTACTGGGGTCTTCGTGACTATGGAATTAGTGGTCAAATTGGTCTCGAGGAGCATCCTTCGAAGTACATCAAGAAAATGGTCCAAGTTTGCCAAGAAGTAAAACGCCTTCTAAAGAAGACTGGAAGCATGTATATCGTCATTGGCGACACATACTATGGTAGTGGCGTGAAAGACCCCTCCGATCCGTCACATGGTAAAATGACTCGAGGTAGCTTTTGTGCAGCGGCCAAGGCGAGTCAAGCTATCCAGAATAAATATCAAACTAATTGGCTTCAACCTAAGCAGCTTCTCGGCATTCCATGGTGCGTCGCTATTGCTCTTCAAGAAGACGGTTGGATACTACGAAACGACATAATCTGGAACAAGCCCAATCATATGCCTTCCAGCGTCAAAGACCGTCTTACAAACGCCTACGAGCATATCTTTCACTTCGTTAAATCTCGAAAATATTATTACGATCTTGATGCTATTCGAGAGAAGCCTACATCGTTGAAGCCTTCTGGAAATAAGCAGAGAAAACCATCATTACAGCCTCACAATAGTCATGTAGGACGATCTATTCCATGGTCTCCATATCGCCCTGAATCACCCCCACAGGGTAACAGAGGAAAACATAAGGGAATTTGGGGGTTTGACAGTTTCAAGAGACGCAAAATAGAGGAAACGGCAGAGTTCTTTAAAGAAAAGGGAAGTGGCGGAAACATCGATTTACCTCAACCAACACATGTTCTCGGCAAGAATCCATCTGACTTTTGGAACATCACAACTAAACCATTCAAGGGAGCGCATTTTGCCGTGTATCCTGAAGAGGTATGCGTTAGACCGATAAAGTCTAGCTGTCCTCCAGACGGAATAGTTCTTGATCCTATGTGTGGAAGTGGAACAACATTGGCTGTAGCGAAGAAGCTTAGACGAAACTATATTGGAATTGACATAGTTCCGGCTTATGTAAAAATGTCGACTGAACGATTAGAATCAACGCCTGAACCAGACAAAGAGTGATTTCAACTTGAGAAGACACAGAGAGTTTTTCCGCATCCGCCAGTTTCGCAGGGTCTACGACAGGAGCCAGAACAGGTTCACGTTTAGTATTTCGTATGAGACAGCTGCCAAGATCACGCCGAGGAGTATAGCGGTTGCTGAGGCGTTCGGGCTTGGCTTGGATCAGTGGGAAAGGTTTGTTGTTTATGATAATGTGGAGTTGAAAATAGGGCCTACGGACATTACATATATCAGTGGAGATAGTGGCAGCGGCAAATCTGTCCTTTTGAAGGCCCTCCAGAGGGACATCGAAGGGACTCCTGAGGTCCTTGGAAGGGCCATAAACATCGCTGATATTCAAATCGACCAGGATAAGCCTCTAATCGAAACAGTTGGCGACACGCTTGAGGAAGGCTTAGAGTTGTTAAGTAAAGTCGGCTTAAACGACGCATTCCTATTTCTGCGCACATATGAGCAGTTAAGCGATGGACAGAAATACCGTTACAAAATTGCGAAAATGATGGAGAGTAAGGCTCAGTTCTGGGTTATGGATGAGTTTGCAGCAACACTCGACCGGGACACAGCCAAAATCGTAGCCTACAATCTTCAGAAGCTGGCTAGGCAGCAGGGCAAGGCAGTTTTGGCAGCAACGACTCATATGGACCTGCTTGACGATTTGAAGCCCAGCGTGCACATTCACAAGAGGTTCGGCAAGGAGATTTCTGTCGGCTACTTCTCAAACGAGCCCGCAAGGGAATGCAGTTTGATGAGCGAGATGCGAGTTATCGAAGGCACAACTAAGGATTGGAAAGAGCTCGCCGGCTTTCATTATCGTAGTCATAGGATCTGTGCGCCTCGGAAGGTTTTCTGCCTCAAACGCGGTGAGGAGCTGTGCGGAGTGATCGTTTACTGTTATCCGCCTCCCAGTGCCTACGGTCGAAGAATGGTTCTGCCCCGAATGACGATGCGGGAACTGAATGAGAAACTAACCATTATTAACCGTGTTGTGGTTCACCCGAAATATCGGAGCATAGGACTCGGAGCGAAACTTATTCGGGACACCTTACCCTTGACCGGTACGGCTTATGTGGAGATGGTTGCGGTGATGGCCAAGTACAACCCGTTTGGCGAGAGAGCGGGGATGAAGAAGGTTACTGAGCAGGAGCCTCAGAGGGAGATTTTACGGGTTTCCAAGGTCCTTGAACAAGTCGGGTTTAATGTCCAGCTGCTTGGAAGCGGGAACTATGTATTCCAGAAACTTCAAGCACTTAATGCCGATGACATAGAAAGGGTTAGGGAAGGCTTCATAAAAGCCGACCATCCACGCTTCTCAAAGTTTTTCAGCTCAGGGCTTCCATTCGGGCATATGGGGGATTATGAGAAGAAGGTGAATGCTGCAACCTTGGAGCAGCTTGCAGGACTTATCAAGATCTGCGGTTTTCTGATGCAGACGAAGGCTTACCTGTTTTGGGGTTAGTGCACGAGAGAATAGTGAAAACGAAGCGCGCACAATTGTAGCGAAGGTACCTATTTCTGATTCATAAGCCTTTTTAATGCTCCTATCCTAGAGCGCATCTTGGTTTGAGTCGTGGAAGCATCGCGGTGCAGCATGTATGAAGGAGCATGAGAAAGAAAGTGAAGAAATCAAATTCTTTTGTTCTGTTTGTGGCAGAGAGATTTCTGAAGACGACTACAATGATTATGATGGTATGTGTGAGGAATGCTGGGACGACCAGCTGACGGAAGAATCAGAGGATATGTTTGGAGATTTAATGTAGATTGGACGACGAAGAAGCCTATCAATGTTTACGATGCGGCAGAAAGCTCACGAAAGAAGAGTACGAAACCTACGATGGCATGTGCCAAGAATGCTACGAAATAGAAATAGAGGAACTAGATTACGAAGACGCATAACGCGCGCATTTATTAGGCTTTAATGTAACCTTTGCCTTTCTGCAATTTTAGTGTGAAACTATGTTTTCCGTTTTTGTCGTAGTATTCTCTGAATTGTGTTTTGCAGTTTGTGCAGGAGTAGGCTTGGACTGAGAAGTTTCCGTATTTCCATTTCTTCTCTGGCTTTGCTACTTCTTTCTTGCAGCTTGGGCATTTGGTCATCAGCAATCACTAGTCATGTTGTTACTTGTTTCAGTTTAAAAGCGTTTTACATTTCCAGTGTTAGGTCTTTGAAGTCTTCGCGGCTTAGGAACATCCAGGCGACTACTTCTAGGTCGCGCGCTTATCTCATGACGTAGTCAAGATCGATCGATCGCCCGAAAGAAGTTTCTAAGACTTGATCCCATTTTCGTATTTCTTTATTGTGTGGTCTCTTAGGCTTCTGCATAGTGGTATGAATGGTTCAAATGATAGATTTTGATTATGTTTGAAGAGTCCTTCAGAGATGAGGACGTATTCCCACTTTTCAGGTTGTTCAATCGGAGGTTTCACGTCGGAAGCGGTTTCGCACCACCTCTTTGCAGCGCGGGCTTTGGTGGCAACTGTTGCCTTTTCCATGTCTCTGTCGCTCTTTGTCTCCACGAGGTAGATAGCGCCATTCGTTTTGATTAGAAAGTCGACTTCGTACTCTCTAAGTATCCCATATTCATCCCGATATGGGATTTTCAATGCGTGCCGCTTGTCTAATTTCGCAAAAGCGAGAACATCTGCAGACGGTTCAATGATGTCTTTCATAAAATCTCTTTCAAATCCGCCACCGACGGAGGAATATGCTTGTTTGGGGTAGATACATTTCCATGTATCTACTGAATAGGTTGATCTGAGCATTAGTCGACTCACGTCGGAGAGCCTGCGCCACGTGCCGGTCCTCTCATATTGAACATCGCCCATCAGTCTCAGGATTCTGGTTCTTATTCTTTCAACGACGTAGTCAAATATTAGTGAATAGTTCAAGACGTGATAGTTTTTTTGGTCGCTGAAATCTATCGGTTTCGCAAAAAGACGATTTGACACGTACTTATCTATTACCTCTGCGATCTCTGCCAAATGTCCAGACAGCATTGTCGTTTTCCCTTCTTCCGAGACTGCCCTCGCTGCACGAGAAAGGAAGTACTCGTAATTGAAGTACTTGTTTTCAAGTTTCCATGATTTGGTTTTCTTGCCTGTATCAACATGTGTCTCTTGTATGAGAAGCTTGCCCAAGGAACCTCTTAGACTTTCGAAATCAGTAATCAATGTACTGTATGGTGGTATTGTCGAGATGTCGATCTTTGTTATGTCAGGGAATTTTCCCTGCTCAAATACTTGCACCGGAAAAGCGATGTCGAACTGGCTTATTCTCGAAGGTATCGCATCAACTGGTACTATGTCGCCAGTCGCTTTTGCTTTGCTTGTGTCGCCTTCACCAATTGTGAAGCCTTCTTGCCGCAGCCTTTCATAGAAGTTTCTGAATCGTGGGTGTTCCACTATGAAAAGAAAATCGTAAGAGGCCGAGGGTGGTTTGTTTCGTTTGATTTCATCGATGGCTTCGATTTTTGTCTGCCATATTTGCGGATATTCTTCTTGTGAGAACATTAGCCTTAATCCACGTCCTACTATCTGTTCAAGAAGCAAGTCTGCATCAGTCGCCCGGAGAACCACAATTACGCAGATATTCTTCCGGTCGAATCCTTCACGCAACATGAGAACAGAGATGACGACTTTGAGTGGATCACTTGAGTCATCTATTCCATCAAGTCTACGCCGCGCTTCTTCTAGGTCTCGTTCAGACAGATCCGTGTGAATCATCATTACTTTCTTCGTGTCGTATAGAACTCCTGTGTCATCAGCCATTGTCAGAAAATGATTGCAGACTAGATTGGCGACGGCAGTCTCTTCACAAAGAATCATCATGACCGGTTTCTTGTCTATCCCCTTTTGTTTGTACTCTATTGTGAGTTGCTCAAGCTTCTTCCTTCCTATTTCCAAGAGAGTTTTCTGACCTGCTGATAGTCCTATTATTTCTCCCCTTTTCTTCCCTTCTTCGGGTTTTTCCCTTTTGGCTCTGAACTCAAGTGTTTCCAGCCTTTCACCAGCAATTGCCTGTCTTTCCTCGAGGAAGAGCTGCTTGACTAGCATGTCTTGCATAGATTGAGAAAGATCATAGTCGTAGACTATGTGAGGGAAGAATTTCTTCTGCATGCCTGTTCCGAAGAATGGAGTTGCAGAATAGTCAATTTGCATGAATGAGCCCTTTTCTTTCTTGTGTCTCTCACATAGTCGTTGGTAGAGGAGCGAGATGAATTTCCGCCATACCAGTTCTTCATCCCCGCCCGCTTTGAGGTGCACGTGGTGAGCTTCATCATTCATCACTGTAATGTCAGGGAACTCGGAGAGAAATTCTGCCAGAAAGTCTCCCCGAGTCTGTTCACCTACCTCCTCTCCCGTCAGTTTTTCCCATAGTGAGTCTCCATCACCACTTAACTTGAATTGTTGCCAGTTGGTTATGAATGTAAATGGGCCCTCGGGCGGGGTCGTATTTGAGCTTATGTCGGTGGGCTCATAGAATTCTATATGGAATTTTGGACGCCACTCTAATGGCATAAATACTGATTTGTTGATATCGGATCTCTGTGGATCTCTCAGCCCACTCGCAGGGTCACGCCTTCCCTTGAAAGCGTCCAGCAGTCTATTAAGGACCTCATGACCGGGAGCGACGACGAGAAACCGGTATGAATACCAATCTTTTGTCTCCCCGGGCGCTTTGCTTGGCTTTTCTTTGTTCAAGGTATTGAAGTATTGCCATACGACTAATGCTAGAAGCACCCATGTTTTTCCTGTTCCTGTGGCCATCTTAAAGCAGTATTTGCAGAAAGGCGTTCCTTGAACCTCGTCAAGGACTGCCTTGCTACTATACAGTACTTCAGGAGCAACCTTTTCAAACAGCTCTCTTAAGCTTCTGACTTGCAGGATCTCGTGGCAGTAGATAATAGTCTCGATAGCTCTCTTCTGGCATTCGAAAAATTTCTCAGCGGCCTCTTCGTCACGGTCAAACCAGTAATGCAGAAGATGATAAGTCGTCTGCGTGACTCCTAGATAGCCTTGCATTGACCATGCCTCAACCTCTTGTTTCAAGGCGTCTGCAAGGTGCATTTGAGATATGACTGGAGGTTTAGGCATGGTTAGACTTTCCTTAGGTCAATTACCTGCGTTGCTGAAGAATCATTTCCAAAAACATCTACAAGTCTCACAGCTATTACCAACGGTTTGCCAATGTCAAGCTCTCTTGAAGTTGTTTTAGGGATTTCTTTGACCTCCCTCTCACCGTTTCTGATAGCCTGCCAAACAGACTTGAAAGTCATGTTGTCATAATCCCAGTCTATTGCCCAATAATCTACCAGCAAAAAGCAGTCTTTTTGAGCTAGCTCCATCACTTCTTGCCTCTTCTTTTCATCCTCTATTGGATAGTCAAAAACTACGTACCGTTCGATGCCGACCGTGACTTTTGCTTTTTCCTTGCTTGTTTTCTCAATCCTTGGAGGTGATAGTTTGAGGTATGGCTTTTCGTGAAAGTGAATCTTGTCTCGGAGCTGTTCCACGTCTTCCTCTGTTCTAGCTGTTTTCAAGTGGTCATATACTTCAGGTGGAATTGTCTTGTTCAAAACTTCCGTTTTCCACTTATCCTTCGCAGCTCTTCTTCTCTCTTTGAGAAGTTCCTCGTAGTTGTATTCATAGTCCCATCCTAGAACAACGAGACGCCTATAACCTACACCATCCAACTTGTCTGCAATGTAGGCAAGTTCTTCAACTTTTTTGGCCGTCACCGGCCTGTCAGGATAGCTCACATAGATTAACTCAACTGCTCCGTCATCAGCCCTTCTTGTTCCCATATCGGGCAGGTCTTCCCTTGGGGTAGCTCCGTAGAGTTTGAGAATAATCTTCTGCATCTCGTAGATTCTGACACCTGAGAGGTAAATGAGCTGTCTTTGGTAGTTCCCAATGTTCTCAAGTAGAAATGGCTTGGCCCCGGAAGTCACGAGTCTATTTCGTGTTATTTGAATCGCCGTCTTTGAGAAGTCGCAGCCCATCCATCTTCTTTCAAGTTCTTCCGCAACAGCTAGAGTTGTCCCAGATCCCGCGAAGCAATCAAAAACAAGGTCATCTTTGTCAGAAGCCATTTTTATTACTCTTTCAAGCAGAGCTTTGCTTTTTTCTGTTGGAAAATCAAATAGATGAGAATACGCCTGAATGTCCAGCCAGCTTGTATCGCTCATTATTTGTTCTCTAGCAGAAATCCAATATTGTGGCGAACCATTGTTAAATCTCACAAATTCCATGTCTGTGTTTTCTCTGGCGAACTCTTCAAACGAGCCAACTTTTCCTCCAGCCATCGCTTTTTCGAATAATTTGTAATTCTCTGCGGCGCGTTGAGCTCTTGATTCTTCCCATAACCATCTTCCTCTTGGGGAAGGTGGGAGCAGCCCAAACAGCTTGTAGCGCATGGTCGGCCGGTAACAATTGTCTGTGAAACCATGCCAACTTCCTGCTTTTTGTTTCTCTGAAGCCTCCTTGTAAGGTTTGTTGAACTCCGTTGCGTCAGATTTGGCGTAGATGAAAATGCTGTCTGATGCAACCTGCAAAGTCTTCGCTTTTTCAAACTGCATTGCCGTGTGCTTTGCCGTTCTCCTTACCATGATCTCGTTTCTGAAATTCTTCTTTCCAAAAATCTCATCCAAGACCGTCTTAATGTAATGTCCCATATGCCAATCCAGATGAATAAAGAGTGAGCCATCGTCCGTCAGAAGTCTTCTCATGAGCTGAAGCCTAGGATATAACATGTCAAGATATGAATCGATCCCTCCACTCCAGAAGTCTTTGTAAGCAAGCCGCTGAATCACTGGAGGAGACTGCGTTACTTCCTTTCCTGCTATCGTTATATTAGCATAGTAATTCTCTCCAGTCCAAAACGGCGGGTCAGTGTATATCAATTTAATCTTGCCTTCATAGCCAGATGCAAGCAACGCCTGCATCGCTAATAGGTTGTCCCCCCATACGAGTCTATTCATCTTCGTCTTGTCAATAGCTCTGTGCGTTAGGTTTCCCATAAAAGATGGTAGCCGAGCTTGATCCCTATGAGGGTTAGGAATCACAATTTCAGCTGTCTGGAACTCGATATCTTTCGGGTTAGGCGCTCGCTTAGGTTTGGTGTCCCAAACCAGCCTCGCTGAGTCTTTTCTCCTCAATTCAACGTGATTTCCCAAACCGAGAGTCATTCGATAGATACCTCATTATGAAATATGGTGGCAATTTCATTCACAATGAGATTGCTCCACAAATAAAAAGCCTTCTAGACAGACAATTTGGTCGAGGCTTATGTGCACCACTCGTTTAGGAATATGAACTCTGGTCGAAAGCTAAGAAACTCTTGAAAATCAAGCAACGTGGCTAGAAGATTCCCGGAGTCTCTAGCCTACGTATTTGTAGTGGCCTCTCCCCTTTTTTGATTTTTCAAGTTTTCCTTCTTTGTACAACTGAAGACAAGTCCAGCGCGCAGTGTTGTAATTCACTTCTGCTAATTCTGCCGCCTCATAAGGGGTCATGAAATCTTTGCGCTTTAAAAAGACTTCCAATATTTTTTGCCTGTTCGATCCTCGTGCGCTCACTAGAACCACAATTCTTTTCAGCATCCAATTCCTATATAAATCTAGTGTTGCGTAAGGAGTTCTGAAACATAATAGTTGCTTACAAGAGGCTTTTGCCTGCGAAATATCTGATATCCGGTCCGGCGCCGCTTGGTAGGATTCTCAACTATATGAAGCGAGTTCACAACGATGACTATTCAACGATATCCCGAGGCCCACAAGGCAGAACAAACCTGGACGACTGGACTATCTGTTTTATGGTTGGACTGAACTTGCTGAATGAGCCGGATTATGAAACACCGAAGATTACGTTCACAACGAACGGAAAGAGAATCTACAGATTGATCAAGAACATGAGTGATTTCCCTGAGGGCGTGAGTAGAGAAGTCATGCTCGAGTTGAAAGCCGACATTATGGAGCACCACGCCAAACTGTACAAATCTCTAGTTGACGATTTTCAGGATTCAGATGTTGTTCATAATTTCGTCATTTTCTTGCGGAAAAAGAAGAAAGAAGTCTATCTTAAGCAGGATTTCTACAGCGAGTTCGGCAAGATCTTCCGAATTGACGCTGCGGGGTTTAATCGATTGCCAAGCTTGCTGCAAATCGCCGAGTTCTGCGATATCATAAAACAAGAGGGAGAATCCTTCCGCATAGTCAGAGTAACCATTGAGTCGCCAAGGGACGTCGTAGGAAAGGCATTAGTGGAGTCCAAGAGAGTCGATGGAAGGAAAGGCGAATTGGAGGAAGAGGAAGAGGATTTTTTGGCTGACATGAAAGATGGTAAAATCGATGCTCGGAGGGAAAAAGTCATAGTAGATAGAATAAAAAGAAACGTGCAAATTGCCCAAAGGCTGAAGTCGGTTTATAATTCCCAATGTCAGATTTGCGGATATACATTTGTCAAGAAAGATGGTCAAAACTATTCCGAGGCCCACCACTTAGTCCCTTTGGGAGATCGAGGTTCAGATAGAATTCGCAACCTAGTGATCCTCTGTCCAAATTGTCACAGAAAGCTTCATTTCGCCAATGTTGTATTCGGAGACAGAAGACCAAACAGAATTGTCGTCTACATAAACAGTGAAAGACAAGATGTTCAATATGACCCTCGTCACTATAGGGCGCTCAGGGATTTGCAGCTGTAGAGCATGCACGCGCGTTTGAAAACTGCATAATCGATCGATCACTTGTCAGGACATCAGTTCTATGTTGCTCTTGCACATAAGCGATGAAAATGCCAAGCTTGCAGCGGCTTTCATGCAAGAGTACAAGGACAAGGGATACGGAAAGAATGTTCTCGGTGTGTCAAATGAAGAATTCTATTCTTTTATTTACCACGGCAAACTTGGAGAACTAGTATTCAGAGACCTGCTAGCGAAAGAGAACATACAATTTGACTGTAAAGGCATCTTGATACCTCATCCTGGAAAATTCAAAAGAGAAGGCTCAGATTTCGTTTTAACTGCTACAAATGAGACAGTAGATGTGAAGACCGCTGAAGGCTCTTACAAGACACGACTGCTAGTCAGAGAAGATCAGTTTGCTGCCAAACGTCATGATGTCTACATAGGTCAAAGAATCGCTGAAGAGACGAACGTGGAATGCTGGGGATACGTAACTGGGGGAGAGCTTTCTGCAATACCTCCTTCAGAAAGATTCGGACATGGTCCGTGTCGTCATTGGCCGCTCACCAACGTGCGTTCAATAGAAGGTTTTATTAGAAGAGCAAAGAAAGGAGAAATGATCTCTGGACAGATTTCAGTGGAGTAGTGCAATATGGTTCGGTATCACTTGGAGCCAGAATTTAGAGAAAGAATCTTCAGAAAAGCCGCAGAGAAAGAAGGCGGTGAAACTCACCTAGGGCGAAAGCTCGGATACGACATCAATTTTGGGTTCAGGGTTCGACAGTTGCGAAATGGCAAAGTAAGCATCGATGAAAGGCAATTGAGGGTGTTGTCCTCTGTCACGCAGATCAGCTGGTATGAGATACAAAAACATATCGAAGAACAAAAACGAGCCAAGAAGTAGTGCCTTTTGCCTTATTCTGCCTGCAGAACGAGGGTGTTCAAACACTCTTTGGTCCCGTTCTCCTCGCCAATTTGAAGAACCTGCCCAAGTTCTCCATAGCTTTTAAGGAGATCCAAACCTTTCGGCGTTATTGTATACTTTGCTCTACTTCCATCACAGATCTTTCTTTCCACAAGATTCTGTTTTATGAGGAAGTCTAGATATTGTTCAAGAAAACTGTAACAGATATTGACCTTGTACATGACTTCAGTCGGCTTCATTGGTTTTCCATCTTTTAGGACTTTGAGTATGTCCAGATGTAGTTCAAGCTTGGAGCGTCTCATTGAGCTATATTCCCCACACCATTGAGTTAACCGTCAAGGCAGAGCATAGAATCTAGAGTGTCATCTGCCTCTTAACCAGTTTACGAATCAAGAGTACTGATTTCGGATTCAGTTTTTAAAACTATCCATTTGATTCTTCTTGTGTTTCTCCTTGATTATACCCACATGTCTCGATCGATTAAAAGAAGACTGTGGCACTACCTTTCTGCGGTTTCATTGATTCACGGTTTTTGCGTAATCTTCCGGAGTCAGATAACGCCCTGCTAGGGTGAAACCGCATTTCCATTCAACAGCCGTTTTGTACTTTTTTACTTTTTTAAGAATGAACACCGTGATTTTGGACTCTTTCCGGTTTTTTCCACCTATTGGCGACTCTAAGGCATACCGATAATATTCGTCCTCATTCAAGAATATTTGTTGTTTATGGCGAGCCCATGCAATTTCTGGGTCGATCTTCTCAATCCTTTCAATTATTCCTTCACCTACCAATTTTTTCTTACCGGAAACGTAAAAAACTATCTTGGAACCCGTATTTAGTCTCGAAAAATGAGTGTATTTAACAAAAACGTTTCGCTTCAACTTAAATATGCGGTCCACATGAGCATTTGAAATGGGAAACATCGCTATGACTTCAGATTTCATGAATCGTTTTTAGTTATTCCGTAGATAATAGTCTTGTGCTAATCAAAACTCGATAATTATCGCGTTTTGTAAATACTATTACTGTTAAGAACAGTTTCTTTGTAAGCTTGTCAGCTATTATTTTGTTAAGAAACCAACAAATAACAATGACAGCGCGCGCTAGGTTCTTTGTAGACTCTCCGAATATAGCCACCATCGATGAAAATCGTTACACGCTCTGTTGGTTTAGAGTAGCCTGAACCAAAGGTCCTAGAAGACATAGCGCGCATGCGTGTTCCTAAATTGGTCTAAAATGGTATTTATTCTTCTTTTGCCTGTTCACGCCCGATACGGGCTCGTTTTGTAGTCAAGTCTTGGCCGTGCTGAAGATGGAAAATCATGGATTCGGGCATCAAGCCGATCTGATCATCGCGGAGCCTTACACTGGAACCTTCGGCTTAACCCTCCACAGTTCGAGAAAGGCGGACACTGCAAGAAGACCGAAAGCTGACGCGAGGCCTAAAACTGCCCCCAAATCGCAAAGGACGAATTAAGACCATTTTTAACCATTTTCGGAACAGGCATGCGCGCGTCCCGAAACCTGATTTGTTCTAGCTTCCTAGCGCGTATGCCTGTTCCTAAATTCCTTTGCGAGGTGGCTTGTGCTTCTGGTTTTGCTTCGTATATGGATGACGATGCGCCTTGGGATACGAGAAGCTACGTTCGGAAGGCACGACCCAACTCCATCGCACTTGAAAAAGGCGAGTTTAGGAACACACGTGCGTGCTAAGCTTCTGGACAGTGACTTTCAATCCTAGACCCTTTTCTCTTGATTTCATGTACCTTGTTTCAAGCTTGACTATCTTCACATCCTTTCTTCCTTCTACATATCTCATCACGTCATACCTGACGTCTCCGAGGGCCGTGAGCGTCACTCTTTCGTCTGTTTGCAGGCGTTTCTCAAGTTGCTCCTTCCATTTTCCATCACGACCGCAAAATATCATGCCTTTGGGCCTCTCATCGTCACTCATAAGCGTCTCACACACCGACTTGCTTGCTTAGTATTGACTTGACAGAAACCTGTACTTGGCTTTTTCCATAATGAGCGTGCTATGTAAACTTGTAGGCTATGTCTTTGCTTATTATGTGCCCATGTAAGTTGGCCATCTGCCTGAATTGTCTTTCATCCAGCCTATTATCATCGTAAATGCATAGCGCGCACGATTTAAGAGTGAATTTTCTCCCAAGCATTCTTTCATATGCTAATAGTTCTCTGGTTTTTGCACAGTCAAAGAAAACATCCATTTCCCCCGCACCGCGCAGTCCTAGGAATCCGGCTTTTTGTTTGGCTTTGAGGAGCTTAGTCCAATTTGATATAATGGTTTGGGCATGGGCTTTACCTTTGTTTATATACCATTCTTCCGCTGACATGATGACTAGCGCTTCTTCGTCGATGTACTTAGCACTTATCCTGTATCGTTGTATTTCATGAACGTATGAATCGAGTTTCTGTTCTCTTGCAAAAAAAACAGCGGCTTCGCCGTTTGCTAAACCTGCCCTCAGATAGGAGAAACATGTGTCTTTCTTATTGGTTTCCGAATTGCATGGGAAAAAAGCGTGGTCTCCAAAAGCAA
>Ga0315274_10009361_pt1 | contig 14159 bp, 11 predicted proteins | sample YL17G02_20_MG_FD_203700 | JGI IMG/M metagenome (GOLD analysis project Ga0315274, IMG submission 203700) | Sediment microbial communities from Yellowstone Lake, YNP, Wyoming, USA - YL17G02_20 | ecosystem: Environmental > Aquatic > Freshwater > Lake > Sediment | place: USA: Wyoming | collected... | reverse complement strand
TTTCAATCGTCCCGATGGGACTTTTGTTTTATCTTATTTGCACCCGGCGATGAATCGCCGGGCTATTGTCACCGATGCCCTCTCACGGGGCATCAGAATCGGTTTAAGTTAGCGCTTATGCCCCTTGGGGGTGAGGGGTAAGAAGGACTTCTCGGATGGTCTCCAAAACACCTTCTAAGTTACTGAATACCTGGTTATCCCAGAATCGCAGCACCTTATACCCTTCAGCCTTGAGCCATTCATCACGTATCTTATCGCCTGGATCAAGTGCGTGCTGCCCTCCATCCAGTTCTATAACCACTTTCTTTTCGAGATTCACAAAATCCACAACATAGCTGCCAACTCGTTGTTGACGACGAAACTTGAACCATCTATCTGTCTGTCTCTGAGATGCCTCCATAAATGCCGCTCTGTATCCGTAGAGTGTTTCCTGAGTCTTCTCGCTATGCCCGTCAAGTCTTTCACCCCCACCCTGTTCCCTCCCCCCTCCCCGCCATAATTCAGCGGGATCTTCGACAAGAGGGAGGGTTTTCATTGTCTTTCGGTATGTTACAGAGCGGTTTTTCATAGAACTTTTGACAATATCAGAGGGGGGAGGGTCGGGGTGGGGGTGGTCTATAGGATAATTATTTTCTGCAACGTTAAGGTCTAATCTGTTTAAAGTTGGCCATGGCATGTGCTTCAATTGTGACCAACCCATTACACGATTGAAATCAGTAGCTCCTCCCTCTCCCTCTGGCGGGAGAGGGCTTGCCCCGTGGAGTAATACCCCAATTGAGTCAAAAAAAATAACTTCCTCCCCCCTCGGAGGGGGAGGATTAAGGTGGGGGGGATGTCCACGATGTCCACCCCCATCCCAAACGTTCGGCTGAGCTCACGTCGAAGCCTTCCCCCATCGTAAGGGGGAAGGAGGTGAGATAAGAAATCCTCTGATTCTGAACAAATGACGAAGCAAAGAGGACAACTGGGCTTTAAGGACCGAATTCATTAACTTTAGAAAACGACATATTTTTCGCTCAATTGGGGTTATACCATATAGATCATCAGATTCATATTATGTCATTCTCGTGCTTGCGCGCCAGAGCGCTTCAGTGCGCAGGCGTGAAAACGGGAATCCAGACTTATCCCTGTGGAAGCAGGGAGCCGGTAACTAAAGACCATGGATTCCCCGCATCAAGTGCGGGGCAAGCTCTGCTTTTGCAGGAATGGCAAAAAGGACTCGGTCATTTTCATAGATTGTGAATAGAGGATGGAGCGTCTATGTACACCGCTGCGGATTTGAGAAAAGGATTAAAAGTTATCATCGACAATGAACCTTATATTGTTGTCGCCTTCGATTTTGCGAAGCCAGGCAAAGGTCAGGCACTCTACCGAACGAAACTACGAAATATGATCACGGGGTTGACGATTGATCGAACTTACCGTGAGGGAGACAGCTTCGAACCGGCTTCATTGGAAGAACGAGCCATGCAGTATCTTTATAGAGAGGATCATCACTACTACTTCATGGACAATGAGACCTTTGAACAAATTATTATCAGTGAGGAAGCCTTGGGTGACGCAAAGAATTTTCTCATCGAAAATTTAAATGTGAAAGTACTGTTGTTCAGGGATAAAGCCATCGGCGTCGATCTCCCCAACTTCGTCAACCTTAGGGTGATTAAAACAGAGCTTTGGGTGAAAGGGGATACCTCGAAAGCCGATTACAAGCCAGCAACTGTGGAAACCGGTTATGCGCTTCGTGTTCCTCCGTTCGTCGAAGAAGGTGAATTGATCGCCATTGATACCCGCACGGGTGAATATTCGACAAGAGTCAAAGTGTGAGATTTCTGAAAAAGTCCAGAAATCTCTAATCGGGAGAGCGTAAAGTAGTTTTTCAGAGCTCCCAAGAATAATGGAATCGTAAAAAGTCGAAAATCTCCTCCCCCTTGACGGGGGAGGGTTAGGGTGGGGGTGATAAGTTGCCGTATTTCTGTATGTTATTTCCCCCTCCCCTTAGTCCCCTCCCGCCAGGGGAGGGGAAAATTTACTTTTTACGAATTCATCAAGAATAGGTCTGTAGTGAAAAACTGGCCACTCGCCAGGCGCAGGAAGGCTCTTCATCAGAGAGCACAAATCGTCCAGGAGATCAGGTATTTTTTTATTAAACAGGGTTTTCTCGAGGTAGAAACCCCTCACCGCATCCCCACTCCTGCACCGGAATCCCATATTGACGCTTTCGCTTCTGGTACATGGTTCCTTCATACCTCCCCTGAACTCTGCATGAAGCGTATGCTGGCCGCAGGCTATGAGAAGATTTTTCAGATCTGTCGTTGCTGGCGAGAGAGAGAACGAGGAAGTCAGCATGTTCCTGAGTTTACGCTTCTGGAATGGTACAAGTCAGGGTGCGACTACAGGGGACTGATGGAGGAGTGTGAGGCATTGGTTCAAGCCGTAGCCGCCTCCATTGGTTTGGGAGAAAGGATTGTTTTTCACAACCATGAGATTGACCTAAGGGAACCATGGGAAAGGATCTCTGTTGAAGAGTCTTTTCGTCGTTACGCCAAGACTTCCATGAAGGATGCATTGGAGCGTAATCTTTTTGATGAGCTCATGGTTCAGGATATTGAGCCGAAACTGGGGATAGGAAAACCTACTTTTATTTACGATTACCCTGCCCAACGGGGAGCACTGGCTCGCCTGAAGGATAAAGATCAAACCGTAGCAGAACGTTTTGAACTTTATATGGGAGGGTTGGAACTGGCCAATGGCTTCTCAGAATTGACTGATGCAGAGGAGCAACGGAAGCGATTTAATCAGGAAAACAAAAACCGTTCCTTATTAGGCAAACCCATTTATTCCATGCCAGAAAAATTCTTAGCTGAACTGGATAGCATGCCCCCTTCGGCGGGGATAGCCTTGGGGGTTGACCGGCTCGTTATGGTTTTTTTGAATGCCGAAACAATTGACGAGGTGGTGGCCTTCACCCCAGAAGAACTTTAAAACGGGACGTTGCTTAATATCTTAATATTTTGTCTTATGGATTTCCCTCCCTCGTGAGAGGAGGTGGGAAATAGCCCCGGAGGTGAGCCTCAACTGTTTCATCAATTGCACGCCGCTTGTTCCGCAGTGCTCTTTTGCCAAATAGCAGTAGAGTGCCCTTGCCCGGACGACCTCTCGAACCCTACTCGCACTTAGAATCGCTTCCGCCTCGATTCCAGTATCCTTCACCACTTGTTTCATGGCTTCTTCCAACGTGCCCTTGAACTGCGGTTGTTTCTCAGCCTCCCGCAGAACGGAGGCAACAAAATCTCCCCGCCCCAAAACTCTTTCATCAGACGCTTCCTCGTCTCCTTCTCCTTGGAAGGCTACTTCTGTTGACCATCGTGCCATACTTCGCATCAGTCCTCCTCCGGACAAGTCTCCGGGTTTGAACTTATCTACTCGTTCAGCTATGAAGGATTCATATTTTCTCCTTGCCCCTTTTGCTTTATTCCCGAACTGTCTCAGGATCTCCTCCTTGGCCAAAAAACCTACCTCTCTCGGTCTCATGATGACACTGTGGCCGCACCATCGGTACCTGCACAATTCGTCTAAATCCTTCACCACTCCCGCTCTCAGCGGATTCAAATGGATGTATGCCACGAGTTCTAGAAAATACCAATCAACCTCGCATAGAATGGCTTTATACCTGTTTTGGAACAAATGTCCTGCTCGCTTGTGCTTCTGGTTAAAACGAACGGCATAGCCTGTTAGTAATCGCCTCATCAATTCTGCCAAGGGCCGGTGGCCTCTCAAGACAAGCAGGTGGAAATGATTCGGAAGGAGACTGAAGGCATAGCACTTGCTCCCTGTTTTATCTAATTTTTCCTCTAAACGGGACAGAAAGTCGGTATAGTCATCGTCATCAACAAAAATCTTGCCCCGCTCGATACCGCGGGCAATAACATGGTAGAGATGGCCAGGGATGTCGATTCTTGCTTGTCTTGGCATCCAGCTTTTATAACAAATATTAAGAAACTAAGCAACGTCCCCTTCGTCCCTTCCTTGGTTGAGATAGACAGGAATGATCAACTCGTTTTCGATATTATGCATCTGAAAAACCTCCCTTCTTCATTGCGGAGCTAACAACGAGGTCACCGGGAGCCGGATTTATCGGCGATCCGGTGCACCGCTTGGTTTGGCCTTCAATAAATGCAGGCATCAAGAATGGAGAGAACCGTGTCAAGCACCCCACCCGAAGCCTTCCCTATAAGCTTAGCCTTACGTGCACGAAAATCGATGGACTTCATTTGCTCAACCATGACAAATCCGCTTATGTCGAGGTTATCCGTTACAGCCACATGGAAAGGGTAGCCCCTATCTGTCGTAGTTAAGGGGCAAACAATTGCAAGGCCCGTTCGTTCGTTAAACAGGGTGTTGCTCACAACCAGGGCAGGGCGACGGCCCCTCTGCTCGTGACCAGACTGTGGGTCGAAGGTAACGCCAACGAAGTCCCCTTTCTTCGGAACGTAAGGCCTCACTTACCACACCTCCCGGCCAACTGGCCCACCCCAATCAGCCTCTCCTGACTCGTAGTTCTGGGGTATGCGTAACACCAGTTCTTGCAGGCTCTGTCCGCCGCGGATACGCCTCACGGGAGCAATAACAATCACACCCTCCCGCGCGGATACATCAACGTCGTCGCCGACCGAAATGCATGCGTCCTCAAGCACCTGTCTAGCAAGGCGTAACCCCTGACTGTTCCCCCATTTCTGAATCTTTGTCACCATAATTGCACCTCCTATAGGCTATCCGAAGTATAGCCCACAGGAAAGATTATGTCAAGTCATGCTTTGGCCGAGGGTCTAAGTTCAGGGGCGCTACGCGGCTTTATCGCGCAATATGAAAGCTAAGGGGTCAGGCTTCGGTAATTCGGTATTTTCTCCTTCTCCCTTTGACCACATTCTCCACGATGAGGCTTAATGTCTTCGCAAACGATTTGTTCCTCCGCTCAAGATCTTCAACCTTCTTCATTCCCTCGCACATCGTTACCGGGCTCCGTCCAAAGTGATCCGCTATCTCCTTCACCCCATAACCCGATACCCTCCTCGCCAAATAACCGACGATCCCCCTCCCTCGTGCTCCCTCCCGATCCCTTGTTGTAGAGTACAGCTTATCCCTCGTAACCCCCATGGCTATGCTTGTTTCCTCAGAAATGGCTTCCAGGGGAACTTCATAAACCCAACTCTGAGGCTCTTTCCTCTCATTTTCGATCCGCTCAACGAAACTGTCTTCCCCAAGATAACGCTGATCCTTCACCCGATAGTATTTCTCCTCGTGTCCACTCGATATCCCCTCCCATACAAATCGACGATATCTTCGTCTCCCTAAGGATCTTCTGTCACTGAATTGATCTAACACAAACTCTTCATCAATCAGACTATCCGCTCCCTTTCTAAGGTAGCTGAGGTGACCCGTCCATACATAGTCTTCTGGCTCCTTCACCATCTTTGCCCTCACAGGATTCAAATGAATATAGCGGACCAGTTCCAACAGGTATGCATCTTTATCACACAGAATTGCCTTGTATCGGCCTTGAAAAAGATGCCCCACCTCTCCATGCAACCTATTAAAATAGCGTGTATACCGAAATAAAAGAGATTGCATGATCCGGCCGAGAGGGATCTCTTCGACCTCAACAAGAAGGTGCAAGTGATTTCCCATCAATGCGTAAGCATAGAGGTGGAAGCCATATCTGTTCTTGTAGTCCGAAAGATAGGCAAGGAACATTTTGAAGTCTCTCTCATCAAGAAAGATCCCCTGCCTTCGATTCCCTCTGGTGATGACATGATACAATGCTCCTGGGAAATGAATCCGAGGCTTACGGGCCATGGCATTTCTTTATCAAATAACGATGCCCATGTCAATACCGAATTAACGAAGCCTGACCCCACTGTAATTATCCAGGAAGGACTCAATGAGGCAACCGTCCAATATGTTGGGGGTGGTTTTGAACCACCTAAAACCGAGGGTTTCTTGCCAATATGCACACCTGTCAAAAAGTTGTGATATGGAAGACAAATCAAAACCTAAAATCAGACGAGAACTACCCTGGATTCTCTATCCATAGGAATGAAAAAAGAGCGTAGATCTTTTATCAATTATCAATTGTAATCTTTCATAGTATTGGAATTGAGATCTTCCCGAAGAAATCGACAAGAAACTTAGCAGTGTCTGGAAAGTCAAATCCCAACTTTCAGACCTTTTTAAATCCCTTCGGGTTGTATTCCCCGCCGCTTGCGGCGAGTTCGTCATTCCGGCGGAAGCCGGAATCCAGAAGACCGGACTGGATTCCGCATCAAGTGCGGAATGACAGAATTTAAAGTTTTTGATACCCCGCTGCTTGCGGCGGGGTAGTTCATATTAGGTTGAAGAAAAATGCCCATCTACTCTCCACTATCCTGATATTCGATGATCTCACCCAGATAATTGCGCAGCAAGAAGGTCTGTCCCCGCCTCTTCACATCATCAGGAAGAATAGGCACCTTCCCTTTACCTCCTGGCAAGTCGATCACATAGTAGGGGGTTGCCATTCCTGAGGTGTGGCCGCGCAAACCTGCCATAATCTTTAAACCCTGTTCAACAGGGGTACGGAAGTGACCGGTTCCCCGGACCAGGTCCATCTGGTGAATATAGTAAGGTCTTACTCGGATGGTTAAGAGCTTTTGCATCAGTTCCTTCATGACAATGAGATCATCATTCACATCTTTCAGTAGAACCGTCTGGTTCCCTAAGGGGATTCCTGCATCGGCAAGCTTGGCACATGCCTCGGCGGATTTTGGGGTGATTTCTAATGGATGATTGAAGTGGGTATTCACGTAAAGTGGATGATAACGTTTCAGCATTCGGCAGAGGTGATGTGTGATCCGGTCCGGTAGGGTCACCGGTGCACGCGTATTGATCCGGATTATTTCAAGATGAGGAATCTTGCGTAACCGTGCAAGGATATTTTCAAGCTCTTCATCGGAGAGTAACAGCGGGTCACCACCGGAGAGAATCACATCACGGACTGCCGGTGTTCTTTCAATATATTTCAAGCCGCCATCAATCTGGTTGCCTGTTTTCAACACCCCCTGGGATCCTATCCGGCGTTTCCTCATGCAAAATCGACAAAAGGTTGGACAGGCAGAAGACACCAGCAGCACCACCCGGTCAGGATAACGGTGGATAACGCCTGGGACAGGAGACAGCTCAGCTTCGTTAAGAGGATCGATAGGAAGGTGATTACCTTCCAACTCCCTTTGGTCGGGCACACATTGCCGCCATATGGGATCGTCTACTTCCTGGATAAGAGCCAGATAATAGCGGGTGATCCGCATCGGATAACGCTCGACCACCGGTTCCAATGGTTCAATGTCGATAGGGTAACGATCGGGTAACTCTTTTAGCCTGGTTATGCTTGTAGCAAGAGATCTCTCCCAGTATTCCATCTGTTCATCCTTTTAATCCCTCCACACCTTTATTAAAGGGAGGAGATAAGTAATTCCACCTTTCTATAAAGGGGGATTCAGGGGGATTATCAATTTTTTGCTTTGGAGATCACACCCTGATCTTATTCCCACATCGAAGGGGAGGGGACTAAATTCAATTCTAACATAAAAAGAAAGAATGGTGCGAAGAGATATTGATTAACCCCTTCGACGGTGCCCAAGCCCCGGCCTCTATGCAGAGGAGAAAGGCACCGCTTACTAATCAGTCCATAATTCTATAGACGGTAATGATTAACAAAAGATATTTCAAATCTCCCCAATAATCCCCTCCCCCTTCGATGGGGGAGGGCGAGGGTGGGGGTGGACAAGATGAAGACCCTTTGGTCCCCCCTCCCCTTCATCCCTTCCCTCCGAGGGGAGAGGAGATTTTTGGAAGAATATGTCTAATCAATTATGGACTCCTTAGTAAGATCAGCCCTGAGCAAGTCCGGCCTTAGCGCTGGAGAGTCGAAGGGTTGACATAAGCAAGGATTTCAATAAAAATGATACCATACATCCTCAAGTCTCCCCTCTCCTCGGCGGGGAGAGGGATGGGGTGAGGGGATTTTAAACTGTTGTTTAGAAGGTCTCTACATGTCACTCTGGGTTAGAAAGAATCGGATCGTCATTACCTGTGCCAAGGGAATCGCTCCTTTTTTAAAAGAAGAGGTCCTCTCATTAGGGTTTCCGATCCTATCAGAAGGTATTGCGAGTGTTGAGACAGAAGGCACAATGGATGATGCCATGAGACTTAACCTTTTCATCCGTACGGGGCAACGGGTTCTTTTTCTTCTCGAAGCATTTAATGCGAAAAATCCTGATGAACTCTATAGAAAGATTTCAAGAATGAGATGGGAAGATTATATTCCCGAAGATGATTATATCTGTGTGACATCCTCTGTTGATACACCCACGATTAAGGATTCACGGTTTGCAAATCTAAAATGCAAGGATGCAATTGTTGATCGGATTAAAGAAAGGCGTGGACGGAGACCGGATGCCGGTCCTGAAAGAGATAGGATCGTGGTCCATCTCTACTGGAAAGGAGACCTCTGTCAGGTGTTTCTTGATACCTCCGGTGAGCCTCTTTCGAAACGTGGATACAGGAAGATTCCCCTTAAAGCGCCCATGCAGGAGACGCTTGCAGCGGCAGTGGTTCTGGCAACCGGCTGGAAAGACAACGGGAACTTTATCAACCCCATGTGCGGCAGTGGAACACTTGCCATAGAGGCTGCACTGATTGCTCTTAACAGAGCACCAGGGCTATTGAGAAGTAATTATGGCCTCATGCATCTGAAAGGATTTAATGAACCTTCCTGGAATGTTATGCGCAAAAAGATAAAGGCATTGGCGAAGAACAGCTTAAAAGGAAAGATCATTGCCACAGATATCCGTCAGGAGGCTGTTGAGGCGGCAAAGAAGAACGCAGCAACAGCTGGTGTGGAGCATTGGATAGAGTTCGGGGTATGTGATTTTTCAGAGACGCCTGTTCCAGAGGGGGGAGGAGTTGTCATTCTCAATCCTGAATATGGTGAGCGGTTGGGGAAGGTGGAAGAACTCAATGAGACCTATAAAGGGATCGGGGATTACTTTAAAAAGAAATGCAAGGGATATAGAGGCTATATCTTCACCGGCAATCTTGATCTCTTAAAGAAAGTGGGATTAAAGACAAGCAGAAGGATTCCTTTTTTCAACAGCAATATTGAGTGCAGACTGCTTGAGTACGACCTGTATGAAGGAAGCAAAAAGAAGAAGAGTCGGTAGTCTCTTACTTAAACTGGGCAGGGGGCGACTTCAGTCGCCCTTAAAATAGGGAGGCTGAAGCCTCCCCTGCCCATTGCCCTCCGGATAAGTGGGGGACTACAAAACTTGAGGGATTCAAATTGACGGAATCGTTTTTTTCCAGTAGGATAAGGGAAGGATTGATAATCTCTATCCCGAAATAGAAAAAGAGATAATCGAATTCAAAAATTCAAAGAAAGAATAATTTTATGGAGCTGAAATCTAACGTCGGATTGAGCAAAGCATTGGAAGATATAAAAAATGGCAAAGTATTTCCTGTCTACCTGATTTGTGGGGATGAGAATTATATCATTAAGGAGGCTACACAAAGCTTAATAGCGGCTATTTTACCCGAGAAGGATAGGGAAATATGCTTAGAGACTATCGAGGGTGATGAAGAAGATTGGAACAAGATAATCCAATCACTGAATACCTATCCAATGTTTGGTTCAAGGAAGGTCATCGCAGTGAAGGATACTAAAATCTTCTATTCCAAAATCATGGTTGAAAAGATAATAGAAAAAAGTATGGAACAATTTGAGAGTAATGATATCAACGAAGCCATCAGACTATTTAGAATTACCCTGGGCTATCTAAAGATCAAAGAGGTTAACGAAATAAGTGATAAAAAATGGGTTGAGCTACCAGGATTAGGCAAAGATCAAAAAAGTCAAACATGGCTAAACAGAATGGTGGAAGAATGTGTAAATCAAGACCTTAACCCTGTTCCTTACGAGGACAATTCGGACAAATTAGATAATGTTCTCAAGAAAGACGAGGATGGGAAGGGAATACCTCCAAATAATATTTTGGTATTGGCCACTGAATACGTAGATAAAAGGAAAAAACTTTATAAAACGATAAATGATATAGGGATCATCATTGATTTTTCGATCCAAAGAGTGAAAAGAGACTCGGCGGATGTCGAAGAGGACGAAAGGAGAGCCTTATTGCAAAGGGCCACTGAATTATTGAAGAGAAGCGACAAAGTATTTGCTAAGGGAGCTTTTGATACTCTTGCGAATAAGACCGGATATAATGTGGGAATATTCTTGAATGAATTGGGAAAGGTCGTTCTTTCGGTAGGGGATAGAGAAAGGATAGAGGTTAGAGATATCGAGGAAGTTGTAGGAAGAAGCATAGAGGATTCCATCTTTGACCTTCAAGAAGCTATTGGTCGAAGAGATCTCGAAGGGGCGATGCTTTATTTAGCTGAGCTATTGGGACAGGGAGAATTTTATTTAGTTCTTTTACAAGGTATTGCCAGAGAAATACGGCGCTTGATTGTAGCTAAAGAATTTATTGAAAATGAATTAAAGGGTAAATGGAATTCCAAAATGGATACAGAAGCCTTTAAGAAATTTGTCTATTTCCCAATTAAGAGAAAGGAAAAGGAAAGTCAAAAAGAAGAGCAAAAGAAAAGTGGTTCCAATATTTTTAAGCTACCCCCCAATGTTTTATTGGAATTATTAAAGAATTCGGAGAATTTTACCAAGGAAGAGCTATACCGTTTTATTAAGCTGCTCGCTGAAACAGACTTAAAGACGAAAACCGTAGGGGTGCCACCCGTCCATTTACTGGAGAAAGCATTGATGGACATCTGCCTGGACAAAGAAACCAGTAAAAGGGTCGCAGGTATTGAATTGTAAAAGTTAGTGCTTACTTTAACAGGTAATGTCAAATACCATAGAGACTTCTTCCTCCTGAAGTGATATGTCTCTGAGATCGTAACCTTTTAGAAGTGCGGATCTTGGCAAGCTATGTTCAATTTTTACAGGCTGATGCCACCCAGACAAGTATGATATTTTCCTGTGGACTTCCTCCAGAAATCGTGGAGAAGGGAGAAACGATTACTTTGAAAAGACCGGATGGTTAAAGAATTGTGACTTTCAACTTCTTGTTGGTATCCTCCCTCGATGGGATTTCCAATCTGCCCCACCTTTCAACCACAAATAAAGGACGCTCTTCTGTGTATTGGCATGGATATTTTGAGCCATTCAACGGGAAGTTAGGAGATAAACTTCTGAATTGGAAAGCCTACCTCACAATGGGTATTGAAACAAACTCCTGATTGAACCTGTTGTTTTCTCATAGTATAATTTACGTTAAGAAAGGTTTAGCTGTTGCACGGGATTGTTCCTGTCCTGATACCCCTCAAGACTCCAGGCGGTGAGGATGGTCTTGCCGACGAGTTCAGTTCTGGGGATCACAAATCGACATTACTGAGCGCAAGCAGGCGGAACAACAAATTCTTCAATATCAGGAGCCCATCCTGCAGAAAATTGGAACATGAGCTGGGTTACGGTCATCTGGTCCATGATCGCGTCCGCGTGTCTCACGCTGGCGGCGGTGCATTTGCTGGTCTGGTGGCGGCGACATGAGGCGTGGACTCATGCGCTCTTCGACTCCAAACATGTGACGTTTCTCTCAGACCCGATGACTCCGGACGAATTACGAGAAGGGTTTGGGATGTTTGTCAAAGAGCTTTTCTCACTTCGAAAGACGCTCCGGCGAGCACCTCGTAAATTCCTCGGGACAGCTTTGCTCTCAAGCCTATTAAAAAATGCCTGGTAGTTTTTTTAAGTGGGAATGGACGAAGAGAATAAATCTAATGGCTATCAAAAACCGCTTTCTTTTGGCCTTTGCCGCGACACGGAACTGGCATCTTTTAAATGCTGATCCGCTCCTTTCTCAGAGGAAGCTTCTGCTTCGACTGGTGAAAAGAAGCAGCCAGACAGCCTTCGGGAAGGCGCACGATTTCAGTTCGATTCGATCAAGCCGGGATTTTTTGGAGCGGGTGTCTCCAAAATCTTATGATTATTTCAGGCCTGGCATTGATGCGATCATCGCAGGTGAACAGGATGTGCTCTTTCCGGGAAGGCCTGTGTGTTTCGGGATGACCTCAGGAACGGACGGCATGCCGAAACTTATTCCCTTGAATCGTGCGATCCTCAGGAGCACACGGAGCGCGGCGGTCGACGTATTGCTGCTTGGCGGCTTGCTGCATGGCTCTCTCTCCTGGCAGCATGGCAAGACGCTGTATATTGGTCCTAGAAAAGGGCGATCCCTAGGTAAATGGACAGTCTATGCCGAAGGCACGGCGTTTGCCTATCTGCAACCGTTCAGGAACAGGTTTGTTCCAGCCTACGAAGATCTGCCTGAACAGGAAGACACCCCCAATTTCACTTGGTTTGCAGACCTTGCACGCCATCATCGGATCACGATGATCGCTGGAAATCCGATAGAAATCGGTGCCTTTGTACTCGCCACGGGCATCGTGCTACCTGATGTACAAATTGTCTTCAATTGCGGTTACTGGGCAATGGACCATGCCCACCTTTATAAGTCAGCTTTCCCGAATGCTACGGTGGTCGATGTTTATGGTTCGAATGAAGGGACGTATGGTCTACCACGATCAGCAGGAGTGTTTCTCCTTAATTATCGCCGGGTGTTCTTTACGTTTCTTCCTATTGACAAAGAAAATCGAATCGAAGATCTTGAAAGCGTGGTTCTTAACCAGAAGTACAAGCTTTGTGTCACAACTCCGGGTGGGCTGTGGAACTACCGGACGGGTGATGTGGTTTCTTTCATGAGCCTAAGGCCGCCGGTCATAAGATTTCACGGCCGCGATTCCCAGAGCCTTGTCCTGGAAGGCGATTGGCTTACTGAAGACGAAATCGTAGCCGCAGTGCGTAGAAGCCGCATCCAGAGTTTAAAATACTTCCTGACGTCTGAGAGTGATTCTGAACAGAATCGAAGAGGGTATATCCTCTACCTTGACGGCGAAACAGCGGATGCGGAAGCGGTAGATCGTCATTTGTGCGAGTTGAATTCGACCTATGCACGCCTAAGAGCTTCAGCTCACTTAGAACCATTGACGGTGTGTCAGACGTCTATCACGACATCGGTACGCGCAAAGCCGGATCGGATCAAAAAGAGTGTATAGAAATGACATGAATGTCTGCAGATGACTGCTTGGGCTTGTCATCCATTTCCGAAGGGGGATAAACAGGACACCCTAGGTTTATCACTCTGGGATCAAGAGAGCAGGAGTTTATGGACTATATATCCTGAAAAGGTTTGATACACATTGGGGAGGATAGAATGAAACGCATCTTTCATGGGTCACGCGCAAGTATTTGTCCAACCTGCCACCGGATATTGGCGGTCGACCTGGTTCAGGACGAACAAGGGGTACATTACGAGAAGTTCTGTCCGGACCACGGGTCTTTTACAACGCGCATAGCTGCCGACTACGACTGGTTAAGCAGCTTACAGCAGTTTGCGGCGCAGACGGTTACGCCGGCGAGCCGGCAGACCGCAATTGCCAAAGGATGTCCTCTGGACTGCGGAGAATGCGCTGGACACCGGCAGAAATCAGCCTTCTTCCTGTTTGAGATTACCAATGCCTGTGACCTCAATTGCCCGATCTGTCTTGGAAATCCTGATGAACGTGGGCACTTTGTGTCAATGGGTGAGATGGAGTCTATGGTTAAAACCATTCTGGCGTATGCTGGACCAGGGCAAATCGTCACGCTGGGCGGCGGAGAGCCAACCGTGCACCCTGAATTCTTTGACTTTGTCAGCCTACTCAAGGAGTCCGGGTTCGAAGACATCTGGGTGTACACCAATGGCCGGCGCATTGCCAATTATCCTGACTTTGCACGCCGAATGGCGAAAGAAAACCTATATGTCGTGTTACAATGGGACGGCTTCTCGGACGACATCTATGCAGTACTCAGAGGAGAAGCTCTTTTGGGCGAGAAGAGACACGCGCTCGAGTATCTAAAGACCGCCGGTTCAAAAATCGGACTGTGCCCGACCATCGTTGCAGGGGTGAACGATCACGAACTTGGTAGACTCTTTGAAATGTTCCTCACAGATCCT
>Ga0315274_10009360_pt1 | contig 14160 bp, 12 predicted proteins | sample YL17G02_20_MG_FD_203700 | JGI IMG/M metagenome (GOLD analysis project Ga0315274, IMG submission 203700) | Sediment microbial communities from Yellowstone Lake, YNP, Wyoming, USA - YL17G02_20 | ecosystem: Environmental > Aquatic > Freshwater > Lake > Sediment | place: USA: Wyoming | collected... | reverse complement strand
CAGGAAGCGATTCGGATGGTTCGGGTCGCTGGCGGAGACCTCGCCATAGACGCTGTACTCGTAGAGGTTCGCCACAGAGCCCGAGGAATCCGTCAGGGCTACACAGGAGCCCAAGCCATCAAAGTGATAGTAGTGAATGCCGGTCGGCGAGGGCCAACGCTCTGGCCGTCTGACCCGATGCCGAACACCAGCAGCCGCAACTCTCGCCAATAGAGCCATGTCACAAAACTACCTGCCAATGCAGGAGCCGTCAACGGGTGTCTGCGAGGGCGTCTCTTGAATGCTCGCTATCCGTCCCTCTGCGCTGCAAAGGCGCAACATCTTGTTTTCTCAGCAAGCATTCTCAATGATGATGCCGTAAGTACCGCGAACAAAAGGAGTTGTGTTGCACGCAGAGATGCGGGGACGCAGAGTCCGCAATGCGTTTTCATCCTGTTTCTCTCGGCGCCTCAGCGTCTCTGCGTGAGATGAATTTGGCTGCGGCTGAGCGAAGCCGCGACAAGACCTTGGCGGTTGAATGTCATTCTTGCACGAGTTTCCTTAGTCCTTGTGCAGCAGGAGCTTACATGCCTCGGCGCGGAAGGTTTTTCTCTTGACAGATTTCGGCTGTTCGTTTACTATATACGCAATATCGCATGGAGCGATATGTCGGCCGCCGGTGTGTAGTCGGGGGCGAATGACAAGCGAGGCCCGCGTGGGTTAAGGACCCACCCTGCGACCAAGACCACAGTTGAATGGCAGATGGAAAGATGGGCAATTTGGGTGGATTCGTCATGGCCGCTGGAGCACACATGCCCGCCGGCTGGTGGGGCGATGAAGAACCCACGGTTTCCGCCTTGCTGGCAGCGGAGAGCTTGATTGTGCAAAACAAAGCCAATTTGAACCGAGTCTCAAGTTTGAAGTTTCGAGCGTCAAGCAGCGGCCCTGCCCTTCAAACTTCACACGTTACAGTTCACACTCCCCTGAAACCGTCTTACGGCGTCAGCAGGGCCTGTCGTGCAAAACAAAGCCAATTGAATGGAGTTTCAAGTTTGAAGTCTCAAGTGTCAAGTGGGAGGGGCCTGTCGCGAAGAACAAAGCCAATTGCCCGGGGCCATCGCCCCTCGCCGGCGACGGGCTGGGCCGAGACAACCCAACTGTTCAAAACAAAGCCAATCTGTCCCGCTGGGCAGATGGGGGGCTGCAAAGTAGCTGAGGACGTGTTGTGCAAAACAAAGCCAATTCCCAGAGACCGAGATTGCTTCCCCCACCTTCGCGAGGACAGGCTTGCTGTGCTCCTCGCAATGGCACAAACAGGGACGCTGCCAGCAATAGCGGGGTGTGGAGGATATGTTCCGGAGCGGTACATATTTCGTTTGACATACCACCTGTTGGGCGTACAATCGATGGAGTAACAATATGTAGAGTTGCCATGCCATAGAGAAAGGGGTGGCAGGCGGTTTGTTGAACCTTTGGGGATCGCTCATTGAGGGAGGCAGGTTCGGGTTGTGAGATGCCCATTCTGCAAGGAAGACAAGGATAAGGTGATCGACTCGCGCTCGAGCGATGGCGGCCGGGTGATCCGGCGGCGACGCCAGTGCTTGGTCTGCAAGAGGCGGTTCACGACCTACGAGAAGACCGGCGACAGCATCAAGCTGCACGTGGTGAAGAAGGACAAGTCCCGCGTGCCGTATGACCGCGACAAGATCATCATCGGGGTGCAGAAGGCCTGCTATAAGAGGCCGGTGTCCGCCGAGCAGATTCAGCAGATCGCCGACAAGACCGAGGAGGACATCTTCCGGCGGTTCGACAGGGAAGTGACCTCGGCGTTCGTCGGCGAATGTGTGATGAAGCACCTGCGCGGGGTGGACAAGGTGGCGTACATCCGCTTCGCCAGCGTGTATCGCGAGTTCAAGGACGCCGGCGAGCTCATCGACGAAGTGACGCGGGCGATCCAGGAGAGCGACCCGGCCGACCAGCTCAAGCTCTTTGATGCGTGAAGTCCTGCAGGGAAGTCGAGTTCTGCAAAAGGGAAATCAGGCTTATATTATTCGAGGAAATCGGTTCTGGGATTTCCTTGAATAATCCACGTAACCGATCGTGCATCAGGCGCTTCCCGTCTTAGGAAGGAAAAATCAAGAAGACGATTTTTCCTTCCCAAAGTAAGCCTGACTTCCATTTTGCAGAACTCTTGTACGAGAGAAGCAAGGGGGACCGATGGACAAGCAGCTTCGAGTCGTCAAGTCGGACGGCAGCACCGAAGTGTATCTGCATACGAAGGTGCTCGGCGCGATCAATAACGCGCTGGCCGCCGCCGGACAGCCGGACATGACGCTGACCGAGCATCTGGCTGAGGTCGTGACATTCCATCTCTATGACCAGACCGACCGGCACAGCATCAGCTCCGGCGAGATCTTCTCCACGATCAAAGCGGTGCTGGTCGCCACCGGCTGCGAGGAGGCCGCCGCGGCACTGACCGAGCACGCCCTGGAGCGACGGCTGCGGCGCAGCCGCACGGAGGTCCTTGACGTCGATGTGCAGGACTTCGCCGATCTCAGACAACTGTGCCGGGGGGACCGCCCGCCCCGGCGGATGCCCTGGAACAAGACGGAGATCGTGGAGGACCTGACGGACCAGTGCGGCCTGCCCCCTCAGACCGCCCGAGCCATCGCCTCAATGGTGGAGGAACGAATCTTCGGCATGGGAATGACCGCCGTGACGCGGAGCCTGATCAAGCAACTCGTCCTGGGCGAGACCGCCGCAGTACTCCATGCCGAGCAGCAGTTGCAGACCGCATAGCACATACCACTGCTCTTTGTCAATCTTGCCGCTGCCATGCAATACTGGAATGGCAACGTAAGTGGCGGACTGGAACACTTATAGGACTATCTGCCGGACGCGGGCCAGGATGCTTTCGTGGGGCTCTTCTTCGCCGAGGTCAATCCAGTGCATCGGGCGGAAGGTCTTGAACCAGGTACGCTGACCCTTGGCCAGTCGCCGGGTGTTCTTCTTGATCAGTTCGACGGCGTCCTCCAGGCTCATTCGGCCCTGCAGGTGTCCGATAATCTCGGCATAGCCGATGGCACAGCCTGCCTGTGGGCTCAGCGGCTTGTCCTCGGCGAGCAGGGATTTGACCTCGTCCACGAGGCCCAGGTCGATCATCTTCTTGACCCGGGTGTTGATTCGGCGGCTCTCGACGGGCCGCTCACGGCGCAGTCCGATAATTGTCCAGTCCTGGATCGGCCGCTCGGCCTCGAACTGCTTCTGGAAGCTGGAAATAGGCTTGCCGGTGAGTTGATAGACTTCCAATGCCCGGATAATCCGCTTTGCGTCGTTCGGATTGATCCGGTCGGCTGCCTCCTGATCGATGCGGGCAAGATCGCGGTGAAGTCCGGCCGGCCCCTCGGCCGCCGCCCTGGCCCGCAGCGCGGCCCGGGTTTGCTCGTCACCGCCGGGACCTTCGAAGAGGCCGTAGAGCAGGGCCTTGATGTACAGGGCGGTACCGCCGACCGCAATCACTGCCTTGCCGCGGCTGCGGATGCTCTCGATCGCGGCGTTCGCCCTTTCGAGAAACAGGCCGACGCTGAAGGATTCGCTGGGCTCGACGACGTCGATCATGTGATATCGGACCTGCTGCCGGGCCTCCCTGGATGGCTTGGCCGTGCCGATGTCCATCCGGCGATAGACCTTCATCGAGTCCACGCTGACGATCTCGCCGTCGAGCTGGCGGGCCAATTCGAACCCGATGCGGCCCTTGCCCGAGGCCGTTACGCCCAGAATCAAGATCATTGACGATTTACCATTTACTATTTACTATTGGGCTTCGCCCGGCGAATGACTCGTTTGCGAGCCGTTGGTCGTGAATTGCCCGTCGCTGCTCCCGATGACCAGCGATCATGCAAGTCTCAACCGGGCAAAATGAGCCTCCTCTCAATAGTAAATGGTAATTCGTAAATAGTAAATATGTCTCCAATACCGCCAGCCGGGTCCGACTTCGATGCCTTGTTGAACGACAAGGTCCGGATCGTTAACCACCAACTGGAATCGCTGCTCGCCGAGCAGAGCGAAATCCAGGAGGACCTGCGAGCCGCCTTGGCGTACACGCTCTCGGCGCCGGGCAAGCGGATTCGCTCGGCCCTGGTGCTGTGGAGCTGCGAGGTGTTGGCCGGAAAGAACAATCACGAGGCGCGAATAGCCGCGGCGGCCATCGAGATGGTTCACACCTACTCGCTGGTCCACGACGACCTGCCGGCAATGGACGACGACGACCTGCGTCGCGGCTGGCCCACCTGCCACAAGGCGTTCAACGAGGCCACGGCCATCCTCGCGGGCGATGCCCTTTTGACGCTCGCGTTCGAGGTTCTCGCGAGCAAGATTGCGGATGCCCGCCTGGCGGTAGAGTTGATTGCCCAACTGTCCAAGGCCGCCGGGGCCGCCGGGATGATCGCCGGCCAGATGGCCGACCTGCGGGCCGAGCACACCGTCGGAAGCGTCGAAGCCCTCGAATACACCCACATCAACAAGACGGCCAAGATGTTCCGCTGCGCCGCGGTGATGGGCGGTTTGTGCGGCCAGGCCGAGCTGGGGCATCGCTGGGGCAACCCGGGGCAGTTGGACGCGCTGGCCCAATACGGCCTGAAGATCGGCCTGGGCTTCCAGATCGCCGACGACATCCTCGACGTCAGCGCCTCCAGCGAGCAGTTGGGCAAGACGGCGGGCAAGGACGTCGAGGCCGCCAAGTGCACCTATCCGGCCGTCATCGGGATCGAGAAGTCCAGGGAGCTGGAGCGCACCCTGGCTCGGGAGGCCATCGAGGCCCTGGCGCCGTTCGGCCCGCGGGCCGAGATTCTCCACGGATTGGCCGCCGCCCTGCTCCAGCGCAACCGGTAGACCGCCTCTTCAGCACTAAATCCGCCCCCGCGCAGAGTTTTTTCTGCGCGCGTCGCCCCCCATATCAGACGTGATAATGCTGGTTCTTCCGTACACAGCCCAGCGTGGAAAATGAGGACCGGAAAATGCCTGTTTTTCAGTACTGCTATTTGCTGGCCCAGCAGACCCCCAGGACTGACGCGTCAGGCAAGGCCTCTCGGCGCGGAAAGAATGGCTAACGAATTCGTCCGGGGCACGCCGATACCATGCATGTAGCATTTGGGGATTCGCACCATGAAAACACGGAAGTTTGTCGCTGAAATCTTGTGGCTGTTCCTGGGATTATGTCTGTGCCCGCAATCCACTGCGCATACCCACGACATCAAACAACGCGAATATCAACCAAACATTGACGAGCAGGATGACTTTCTGGAGCGATGGTATTCCTATGCTCTGAGCCGCCCACCGCCTCTGGGGCACTGAGAAAAACGCATACAACACGACAATTCGACAAAAAACGACACACGATATTTCGGTTACAAGCGACAGGCCATAAGCTTCCCACTTATGGCCTTCTTTATTGCGCGGGTCCCAGAAGCCGCAATTCGCAGGTTCCGCGGCGATGGAATGGGGAGATAGCGGCGGCAGTACCCCGGGGGCGAAACCGCTTCCTCTTGACAGTCCGCCCGGTTCTATCATACTATCGTTCGCATGGTTCTGGGACCGGCGAAGGATGTTCCTTGTACCTTTTCCGAGCCCAAGCGCAGGGCGAGGCGGAGACCCGCGTTGTATTGAGGTCGAGGGCCTTGACTGTAAGAAATAGGATTCATTCGCCGCAGGCGGAAAGGATTGCAGTAGACAGGATTGGTGCATCAGCAAGACCGCTCCGGCGGCATGCAGCCCTGTTCAGCCCACCGTTTATGCCACGAGGAATCGCTATATTGGGATCGACCGGCTCAATCGGCCGCAACACCCTGCGCGTGATGGAAGCCCTCGGCCCGGAGTACCATGTGGTCGGCCTGAGCGCGCATCGCAACGTGGAGCTTCTGGCAAGGCAGACGCGGCAGTACAAGCCCCGGTTCGTGACCGTGACCAGCGCGGACTGTGCATCGCGGTTCCGGGCCCTGGTCGGCGATCTCGACGTGGAAATCCTGACGGGCGCGGGCAGTCTCAGCGACCTCGTGCGGTCCGACGAGGTCGATACGGTGTTGACGGCGGTGGTGGGAGCGGCCGGGCTGCCCTCGGCCCTGGCCGCGGCGCGGGCCGGCAAGCGGCTGGCCATCGCCAATAAAGAGCCGCTGGTCATGGCGGGCGAGTTGCTCACCCAGGCGGCGCGGGAGCACGGCAGCATGCTGCTGCCGGTGGACAGCGAGCACTCGGCCGTCTTCCAGGCGATGCGGTCGGGCTCGACCCGCGAGGTGCAACGAATCCTGCTGACCGGCTCGGGCGGGCCGTTCCGAGGGGCAACGCTCGATGAGTTGCAGGACGTTACGCTCGAACAGGCTCTGGACCATCCCGTATGGAACATGGGCCCGAAGATCACGATTGACTCGGCGACGATGATGAATAAGGCGCTGGAGGTGATCGAGGCCCGGTGGCTGTTCGATGTGCCCGTGGACAAGATCGAGGTCCTGATTCACCCCGAGTCGATTGTGCACTCGCTGGTGGAGTTCGTGGATGGCTCAGTGGTCGCCCAGCTCGGCGAGCCGGACATGTGTCTGCCGATCCAGTACGCCCTGACGTACCCGGATCGCGTACCCGGCATCGCCAGGCGGCTGCGGCTGGAGGAGATCGGCGAGCTTCACTTTGAGAGGCCCAACCCCGGGACGTTCCGGGCACTGACCCTGGCGTATGAGGTCGGCAGGACGGGGGGCACGGCCGCCGTCGTGTTCAACGCCGCCAACGAAGCGGCGGTGGAACGGTTCCGGGCCGGCGAAATCAGGTTCCTGCAGATCATGGAACTTGTCGAGCACTGTCTGAGCAAACATAGGATCCAGCATACGACGTGCCTCGAGGAGCTGCTCGAGGCCGATGCATGGGCAAGAAGAGAGGTCAAGGACAAGCTATTCGCCCATCGATGAAACGAACGGGCGTAGAACGAGTCTACTATCATTGACGATTTACCCTTTACGATTTGGTAGGCGCCGCAGGCAAAATAGTAAACCGTAAATAGTAAATCGTAAATCCTAGGAGTGTTTGAATGTCGGATACGGCAAAGTCACGGGTGAAATTGTTCAACGGGGTTTTCTGGGCGGCGATCGCGGGAGCCGTGATCTACTTTGTCGCGAGGAACTTCGGGGTATTCAGTAATGTGATCATCGTTCTGCTCGGCTTCGGCGCCGTCGTGATCGTGCACGAGTTCGGCCATTTCATCGTGGCCAAGCTGTCGGGCATCAAGGTCGAGGCGTTCTCGATCTTCATGCCGCCGACGCTCCTGGGGATCCGCAAGACAAAGGGCGGGTTCAAGTTCCGGGTCCTGCCCAGTCTCACCTCCGGCAAGGAGGACGAGTCGGCGGAACCGCCCGAGGAGACGGAGTATCGCATCGGCATCTTCCCCTTCGGCGGCTACGTCAAGCTCCTGGGCCAGGAGGATACCGGTCCCGTGAAACAGGTCGGCGATCCCCGGTCGTTTGCCAGAAAGCCTATTAGCGTGCGGATCGCCGTGATCTCGGCGGGCGTGACCTTCAACGTCGTCAGCGCCGCCTTGATCTTCATGGTCGTCTTCCTCATGGGCATCGAGCTTATGCCCCCCATCGTCGGCGGCGTCACGGCCAACTCTCCGGCGGCCAAGGCGGGTCTGCGGCCCGGCGACGAGGTTATCGAGATCGACGGCATGCGGAAGGACCTCGACTTCAGCAACATCATGATCGCCTCGGCGTTGTCCGATGTCGGCGAGCCCGTGTCGGTGGTCGTCTGCCATCTGGACGGCACGACGGAGAAGAAGCAACTGATCGCAAAGGACTCCTCGGGCACCGCACTTCGCGAGTTCGGCATCCTTCCAGCATTCAGTCTGACGATCGCCTCGATTGAGAAACCCGAGGTGCTTGAGGAGCGAACCAAGCTGCTCCCCGGGGACCGCATCGTGGCGGCCGACAGCGCGGAGGTTTCTCACTCCTGGGAGCTTGAGGGCATCATCCGGCAGACGTTCACGGCGAAGGTCAGGATTACGGCCGAGCGCCAGGCGGCCGACGGGCCCAAGCGGATCGAGACGGAGCTGCCCCTCGAATGGCCGGCGGCCAAAAACGGCGAGATCGAGACGAATGCGGACTTGAGCCAGGTGTACTCGATGGTCCCTCGTCTTCGCGTCGCGGGGACCGACGAGACCCAGGCCCCGGCGGTCGAGGCCCGGAATGGAACCGGTCAGAGGCAACAGCTCAGGGCCGGCGATATCATCCTCGCAGCAGCCGACGTGGCGAACCCAACCTATAGGGAACTCCGCGACATTACCGTCCAGTACGAGGGCAAGCCGTTGTCGCTGACGGTGTTGCGAACCGATGTCAACAGCGTGGAACAGACCGTTGCAATCACCGTCACGCCGAAGCGAGAGCGCGGCACCGACCGCGTCGTCATCGGCTTTACGCCCACGCTCGATGCGCATCACGCCGTTGTCGCCAGCACGATCTCGGTGCCGGACGGGCCCCAGGCGATGGAGATCCCCCGGGGGGCAAGGATCGTCAGCGTCAACGACAAGCCCATATCGAGCTTCTACGACGTAATCAGCGAGGTGCGGCGATGGGGCAACCAGCCCGTGACCCTGCGATACCAGCTCGATGGGCAGACGGAAGGCGGGGTCCCCCTGCAGCCGGCCCAGCAGTCCGTCGCGGTCGAGCCGAAGCTGACCGAGTCCGTGCCCTTCATGACCCTGGAGAAGCTCTACCAGGCCGAGGGGCCGTTCGACGCGCTGGCCATGGGATACCGCAGGACCGTGATGTTCATCGCGCAAACCTATGTCACCCTCAAGCAGCTCCTCAGCGGGCTGCTCAGTCCGAAGCTCCTGATGGGTCCGGTCGGCATCATCACGTTCAGCTACCAGATCGTGCAGGAGCAGCCGCTGGTCAACTACATCTATTTTCTCGGCCTGATCAGCGCCACGATCGCCGTACTCAACTTCCTGCCCATCCCTCCCTTCGACGGCGGATTGGTCGTCCTGATGATCATTGAGAAGATTCGGGGCACCGCCCTGAGCGAGCGGGCCCAGGGCATCGTGGCCTACGCAGGCTGGGCCATGGTTCTCGCGCTTCTGGTGTACGTCACATTCAATGACATCGTACGGACTTTCTTCAGTTAAAGGGGTGTGGCTGCCGATAATGTGAAGGACGACAGCCGTAGGATGGACTGGTCCGGCCTTTGGAAGGAGTCGAAGGGCATGCTGGCAAACACGCACCCCGGCGAAGTGTTGAATGGTGTCGATAAGCAGGTCCATGACATCGTCGAGCCGTTGCGGCCGAGACCGCTGACCAGCGACGGCTACCACGACGGCCTGTTGGACACCCTGGCACGCTGCGATGAAGAGATCTACCGCCTCATCGGTAAGGAATACGACCGGCAGCGGACCACGCTGCAACTCATCGCCGCCGAAAGCCATTGCTCACGGGCCGTCCTGGCGGCGCTCGGCTCGGTCGTTCAGAACAAGACCACCGAAGGATTCGCCGGCGCCCGCTTTCACGGCGGCTGCCAGATCGTGGACAGCATCGAGACGCTCGCCATCAACCGGGCCAAGGAAACGTTCAAGGCCCGCCATGCCAACGTCCAGCCCCACTCCGGCACCGGGGCCAACCAGATCGTCCTCGTGGCCGTGCTCGAAAGCGGCGACCGCATCCTGAGTCTGAGCATGGACCAGGGTGGCCACGTCTCGCACGGGGCCAGGGTCTCCTTTGCGGGCAAGTTCTTCGAGATCGAGCAGTACTCGGTCGATCCGGACACCTTCCTGCTCGACTACGATGCGATTCGCGAGCAGGCCCGCCGGTTCCGGCCGGAGATGATCATCTGCGGCGCCAGCGCCTACTCACGGACCATTGATTTCGCACAATTCCGCGACATCGCCGATGAAGTCGGCGCCTACCTGATGGCCGACATCTCGCACATCTCGGGCCTGGTGATCGCCGGCGTGCATCCCTCGCCCGTGGATTACGCGCACTTCACCACCACGAGCACGTACAAGCCCGGGGGCCCCCGCGGCGGGCTGATCGTCATGGGCCGGGATTTCGATGCGCCGATCCAGGTTGGCAAGAAAACCGTGCCACTGTGGGAGCGAATCGAGAAGACCACGTTCCCCGGCTTCCAGGGCACGCCCTACCTGAACAACATCGCCGCCAAGGCCGTGTTCTTCAGGGAGACCCTCTCCGCCGAGTACCGGGTGAGGCAGTTCAGGATCATCGAGAACGCCAAGGCCCTCGCACAGCAATTCCAGAATCTCGGTTACGATGTCCTCACCGGCGGGACGGACAACCACCTGTTTCTGGTGAACGTGGCCCATTTCCGTCCCGGCCTGACCGGCCTGATCGCCCAGAAGTGCCTCGAAGACTGCGGCATCATCGTCAACATGAACTGGCTGCCCTACGATGCGCAGAGCCCGCGGGTCACCAGCGGGATGCGGCTGGGCACGCCCATCGTCACCCGCAACGGTATGGGACCCGCCCAGATGGAGACGACCGCCAGCCTCTTGGACAGCGTTCTGACACACGTCGAGATCCGGAGCGAGACCGACTACCACATGAACGACGCCCTGCGCGACGAGATCGCCCAACAAGTGCGTGACCTGTGCAGCCGATTCCCCATGTGGTGACCGCACAAATCGGTGTTTCATTTCCTGCCGAGTCCGGGCTACAATGGCAGCGGTGCCGGGAAGGTCTGGGCGAATTGTTGGAGCTGTCGTCACATGCTCAAGGGCTACGGCTGGTTCATTCTCTCTGTTGCAGCGATATTGATCGCAGCAGGCACGCCGGGTGCTGTGGGTGACTCGGCGAGCTTGACTGACAGCATCAGGTGGCTTGAGAGTGAATCGCATCGTCTGATCCGTGCCAGTCATCGGACGATGAAAGACGGCACCGCCGCGTTTCCGCCGCAGGTCGGCACCGGCTACGAGGCCTTCTGGCTGCGGGACTTTGTCTATACCCTGGAAGGGTCTATTGACTCATACTCGGATAAGGAGTTGCTCGACGCAAGCAGACTGTTCATCAGGAGTCTGAGGGCGGACGGCGCCGGCGTGGATTGCGTGGGGTTCGACGGCCGGCCCATCTACCAGCCCGGCTACGGAACCATGGGCGACAACCCCGTGGCCGACGGGTCGCAGTTCACCGTGGCCGTCGCTTGGCACACCTATCAGAAGACACACGATCCGGAGTTCCTCAGAGAGGTTATCACCGCGCTGGTCAAGGCAATGCACGCCGTGCCACGGGACCCCAAAACGAAACTGGTCCACATCAAACCCGATGGATACGATCGCTGCCCCTATGGTTTCACTGACAGCGTGCGGATGCAGGGGAACGTGTTATTCTGCTCTCTGCTCTATGTGGAAGCGAGTCACAGGCTCGCCGATCTATTGACCGTGGCCGGTCGCGCGGACGACGCAAAAATATGGAAGTCCGAGGCGGATGGTGTAGCCAGGAGTGTCCGCGAGGCCTTCTGGGACCCGCAGGTCGGCCTCTTCCGTGCCGCCACCGTCCGCTGTCGAGAGCATGATATCTGGGGCTCGGCCTTTGCAGTGTATCTGGGAGTTGCGGATGAGGGCCAGTCGATGGCCATTGCGCGGTATTTCAAAGATCACTACTCCCAGATCGTGCAGCAGGGCCAGATTCGGCATCTGCCCGGCGGCGGCTACTGGGAAACGTGCAGCACCGCTCGGGACACATATCAGAACGGCGGCTACTGGGCCACGCCCGCAGGCTGGTTTGTGTACGCGCTCGATCGCGTGGACCCGAAGCTCGCGGATCAGACGGTACTCGACCTCGTGGCCGACTTCCGCGCCGGCGGGGCGTGTGAGTGGGTGCTCGGCGAGAAGCGCCAGTTGCCCGACTACCTTGCCAGTGCCTGCCTTCCTTTGGCCGGCATTCGTGCCATGATGGAGCATCGTCAGGATCGCACTGTGAAATGAGAGATTGACGTCAATATGCCTCAGGATTCCGTCAGGCTCAGGGAACGCTGGGACAAAAAGAGAAGGCCGTTGTCGTAAATGAAACAGTTGCACCCCGATACATCGCGCCATGCAGTGGGACGCACGCTCTGTTTCGTGGGTTTCCTGTACCTCACCTGGATCACGGCGTGGATGCTTGAACGAACACTGGAACAGAGAGTCGCCGCGATGGGAACCGATGGCGGACGGTTCGCCTACTGGACAGTCATGAAGCTTCTGCTCTGGGTGCTGCCGGCCGGGGTGCTCCTCCGCACATCGGGACGCCGGCTGCGCGACACTATGGGCCTGCAGCGAGTGCGATCCATTCTCCGATGGGGCGGCGGCATCGGCCTCATATTCGTGGCCAGCGCCCTGATCACCAAGGCCATCGGTCACCAGCCCTTGTTCTCCCCTCACTGGGGTTGGCCCTTTGTTGGCGGTGTGATCGTAGCGCCTGTCGTCGAGGAGTTCACCTTTCGCGGCGCCGTCCTTCCAACCTTGCTCACTCGATACCGCTTCATGGCGGCAAACACCCTCACGGCCATCTTCTTCCTGGGCATTCACGTACCCGGCTGGTGTTTTCAGGACCGCCTGTCCGCCATGCTCACACAGCCGATCGGGGGCGCGCTATCTATCCTGGTCATCGGCTGGGTCCTCGGCTTCGTCGCATACAGAAGCAAGTCCGTCGCCGCAAGCACCTTGACGCATGTCCTGAACAACCTGTTCAGCGCCTCTTAGGGGCTTTCTGGCGGCGCGGGGCCGCGGCGGTTTTGGATTCTAAACCGCCGGGGAGTCATTCCCACCACGGACTTGAACGTCCGCGTGAAGTAGCTCTGGTTGCTGTAGCCGACCTGGAAGCAGATCTCCGTGCAGCTCTGGTCGGTGGCCAGCAGCAGCTCCTTGGCCTGCTCGATCCGCACGCCAGTCAGATAGTCGATCAGCGTGATCCCCATTTGCTCCTTGAAAATGTGGGCAAGCCGCGATGCGCTCAGGTGCGATGCCCGGGCGATCTCCGCCAGCGTGACGGGCTTGTCGTAGTTCGCGTCGATGTAGTTGATCGCCGGCGTGATCTGCGTGATCTTGCGCGAATCCTGCGAGGAGTACACCAGTTCGAGGAATTCGTTCAGGGCTGTGCTGATCCACGCGCACAGGTCCTCCTGGCTGCCGATCTGCATCAACTTGTTGACGTACGTGAGGTTCCTCTCCAGCATGACATCGACGTCGACGCCGCCCTCGACTGCCGAGCGGCTCAGCACGCTCAGCAACTCCAGCAGCCGGACCTTCAGGATTCCAAGATCGCCAATATCCTTGAAGAGAATCGTGCCGAGGATCGAGTTGAGGATCTCCTTGGCCCCCGTCCGGTCGCCGATCTTGACCTTTTGCAGCAGCGCCCGCTCGCTCTCCAGCGGGTACTGCCATTTCGCCCCGAGTTTCTTGCGCTCCTGGATGAACTCGCCGATCTCCGACTGCTGCTCCGCCCGTTGGCGCCGCCAGCGGATGACGCGGGCATCGAATCCGCCCACCTCGTAGAGCAGGTCGAAGAGGAACTCGGCCGCCTTGTGGATTTGCCGGCCGCGCACCACGGGCAGTATCTCGAACGCGCGGGCGACCTCGCCCGGCCCCACGGCAACACCCTGCAACCGCCGCTCGATATCGCCGGTCACGATCTGCGTCGCGGGCTCCCACAGGCACTTGCCGAAGAACATCCCACCGTGCACGGTATCGCGGTCCACCACCGGCACGCAGACCAGCACGATCCCCGCATGGCAGATCGTAATGAAGGACTGCCCCGTCTCGGCGGCGATCTCCACCGCCCGGCGCCGCTCGGCGACGCACCGGGTCCGCCCTTGCGTGCTGGCTCGCACGAGCCGGCAGAACTCGGGCTCGCAATCGCTGCTGCACAGGGCGTCGATCTGTCCGCCGTCGCCGCCCGTGGTTTCCAGGCCGAGCTGGAAGTGCCTGCGAAACACCCGCTCGATCCGCTCGAACTTCTCCGGCGTCAACAATTCCATCAATCCGGGCTGCTCACCCATTGCGGTACCTAAACAAGTAGCAAGATAATACTATTATACCACATTGACGGACGGACATCCCTCGTTTGTAGTGACGCCGTGAGGCGTTTCTTGCGATGCTCTTGCGGGCACACTCGTTTGTTCATGACTCCATGAACGGCCAGCGGACCAAGTGCTTGCCTTTCACCT
>Ga0315274_10009359_pt1 | contig 14161 bp, 14 predicted proteins | sample YL17G02_20_MG_FD_203700 | JGI IMG/M metagenome (GOLD analysis project Ga0315274, IMG submission 203700) | Sediment microbial communities from Yellowstone Lake, YNP, Wyoming, USA - YL17G02_20 | ecosystem: Environmental > Aquatic > Freshwater > Lake > Sediment | place: USA: Wyoming | collected... | reverse complement strand
CAGCGGCATCTGCAGCAGGTGGTCGGTGTGCCGCCCGGAGGGAAGCACGAAGTGCCCCTCCTTCAAGGCACCCGTCTTGCGCAAGATATTCAGCACTTCTTCGTTGTTGGGTATGAGTTCCATGCCCCTATAGATAACATGAAAAGGCAGGCTATGGGCCGTGGGCTGTAGGCGGTTGGCTAAAGGCTGCGGGCTGCGGCCGAGAACTGCAGGCTGGCAGGCTGTAGGCCACCGGCTGGTTTCCCACAGCCTACAGCCCACAGCCTCCGGCCGGTTTCCCTACTTCTGCCGGGCGGCCTTGAAGTCCCTGGGCGGCTTCTCGCCCATGGCGACCGTGCCCTCCAGCCCCTCGTCGGTCACCTTCGCCTTGTAGGTCCCTATGACCGTGTTTTCCCCCATCCGCGTTTCGACTTTGAATTCGACCTGGTCTCCGCTGACCTTGCCCTCCTTGATCTCCTGCTCGACTCTCTTCTCGCCGAACACTCTGACAAGAGTCCCGGTGACCTTGTCCCCCGCCTGCTTCAAAGTGATGGTGAGTTCGGAGGTCCCGCGCGCTGTTTCCATCTTCTGTTTGTAGATGCCGCTGACCTCGGCGGCCATCGCCGTCACGGCAAACGCGGCAAACAGGACCGCGAGGCCGACGAACACTGCAAGTTTCTTCATGGCTAACCTCTCTTTTGATTTGAGATCAATTGTCTCTCAGGTCATTATAAACCCTCCGCCCAAGAAAAAGTTCACTCACCGCCTGGCGCCCGCCTCTTGCCCCACTGGATTCCAGGACCTTTTCTGTGACATAAAGCGCTATATGGACAATCTCTCGCGTCGCAGCCTCGTGGGCGCCGCGGTTCTGGGCGCCTCTCTGGCAAACCGCAAAGCACCGGCGTCGCCGCCGGCCTGGGCGCCCGGCCCGGGCTCCGCCGAGGCGGGCCAATGCCAGATTACCGGAGTGGAGGTGACTCACCTCAGCAAGCCGCTCAAAGAGCGGTTCTGGATGTCGCTGGCGCCCATCGGCGGCTACCAGCCGACGGCCAGCCGCACCATCGTCCGCATCCGGACCAGCGCCGGCATCACCGGCGAAGGCGAGGGAGGGGGTGGCGCGGCCGCGCTGTTCCGCTCCGGCTTCGCCGAGCTGCTGATCGGCGAAGACCCATTCATGGTCGAGCACCTCTGGCAGAAGATGTTCCGGACCACGGTCAGCCGCCTGAAAGCCGAGCGCGGCTGGTCCACCGCCAACATCCTGGCGGCCATGGCCCCGGTGGACGCCGCGCTTTGGGACTTCATCGGCAAGTCGGCGCGCCTGCCGGTCTACAAACTGTTCGGGGCCTACAAGGACCGCGTCCCCTGCTATGTGACCGGCGGCTACTACCGCGAGGGCAAGGGCCTGCGGGATTTGGTCGCCGAGTGTGAAGGTTACGTCCAGCAGGGGTATCGCGCCATCAAGCTCAAAGTGGGCGGAGCGCCGGTCGAGGAGGACGTGGAGCGGGTTCGAGCGGTGCGCCAGGCCGTCGGGCCGAACATCGACCTGATGCTCGACGTCAACCAGGCCTGGGACCTGCACACCGCCATCCAGGCCTCGCACCAGATGGCCCCCCTGGCCATTACCTGGCTGGAGGAGCCGCTGCGGTGGTACGACGATGTCTCCTTCCTGGCCCGCCTGAAAAAGGATTGCCCGATTCCGCTGGCTTCCGGCGAGCACGAGGAGACCCGGTATGGCGCGCGGCGGCTGATGGAAACCGGGGCCATCGATTTCTTGCAGTTCGACTGCCACGCCCGCACCGGCATGAGCGAATGGCGCCGGCTGGCGGGCATGGCCAGCGCCCTGGACATCTGGATGGCCCCGCACCATGAGCCGGTGGTGCACGGCCACCTCCTGGCCTCCATCCCCAATGGCTACATCCTGGAATCGTTCGCCAATCCCGACCGCGATCCGTTCTGGTTTGAGTTGTACAGCAGGCGGCCGGAAATCAAGGACAGTGTGCTGGTGCTGGGCGACGAGCCGGGCCTGGGCGTGGAGCTGGATCCGGCGGCACTGAAGAAATACGGCGCCAGGGTTCTGTGACGCAGCCGGGGCTAAGCGCCGCCGCACTCCGTGGGTCGCCCAGGAATGAGTGCCGTACGCAAAGACTCCGATCTGCCCAATTCGTCGGGACCTGACGCCTGTCGCTACACTTTTGGGAGAGGAACCCAGATTCTTAGCTCTCAACTCATAACTTTCAACTACAATAACGCCATGACGACGCTTTCCCGCGACACCAGCGAAGAGACCGAACGCCTCATGCTGGAATTGCTGCGGAAGAAAAGCCCCGCCGAGCGCATCCGGATGGCGGACAACCTCACGACCTGGGTGCGCGAACGAGTCAGGCGTTCAATTCAGGAACGGTACCCGAACGCCGGCGAGCAGGAATTGCGCTGTCGTTTCGCGGCGATCTGGCTGGGGCGTGAATGGGCACTTCGCGCTTACGGTTGGGATCCCGAACAAGAAGGTTGGTAGCCGTGCCGTCGCAAGCCGAGATTGCGCTGCTCGTCGTGAGTGCGCTCGACCGGCTCTCTATCCCGTACATGATTGCTGGTTCTTTCGCGGCTGCCGGCTACGGGTTATCGCGATCCACGCAGGATGCCGATCTTGTAGCCGGCATGCGCCGGGGTGACGGGTACAGACTGGGTGGCGAGCTTGGTGCTGATTTTTACCTGGATGCGCAGGTGGCCGAAGAGGCGATCGCGAGGAAGTCGAGCTTCAGCGCCATCTACCTGCCCGAGGTATTCAAGGTGGACTTCTTTGTGCTTTCTCCCCGCGAATACGATCAGCAGGCGTTTGCGCGGCGTGCCCGGCAACCGTTCGCCAAAGACCCGGATCGTTCCGCTTTCGTTGAATCCCCGGAGGACGTAGTCATTTCCAAGCTCAAGTGGTATCGCCTGGGCGGAGAGGTGTCGGAACTGCAATGGGGAGACGTTCTGAGCGTTTTGAAGCTGCAGGCGGGCCGTCTCGATATGGAGTACCTGCGCCGCTGGGCGGCCGAGGAAGAAGTGCTGGACCTGCTGGAGCGCGCCGTCCAGCAAGCATCCTGACCGTTTTTGCGCTGAGGGACTGCGCTGAGTCCACGATTGTGCCGATAGTCACTCTGAGAAGGCAACGCCCGGCGCGGCGGTGTGATATTTATAAAATGCAGTCATTGGGCCTCAATCAGGAGGGCCAGGCATGAACCCCCCATCGGCGATCGAGCAGCGAGGCCCGCGGCTCAGCATAGAGGAGCTGCGGCAGGCGGCGGCCGAGATGCGCGCCGTCAACCTGATCGACATCTTCGCGGCCGGTTCTGGGCATCCGGGCGGCACTCTGTCGATCATGGATGTCGCCACGGCGCTGTATCTGCGGGTGCTGAATCACGACCCACAGGAGCCGGCCTGGCCCCTCCGCGACCGCGTCTTTTGGTCCGCGGGGCACAAAGCGCCGGCGCTCTACGTGGCTCTGGGCAAAGCCGGCTATTTCCCCCTGGACGACACCGTGCTGCTCCGCCAGTTGCACGCGCCCTTCGAGGGCCATCCCAACTGGCTGAAGGTGCCCGGCGTCGAGGTCTCCAGCGGATCGCTGGGACAGGGCCTGAGCGTGGCGGTGGGCAGCGCGCTGGCCGGCCGCCTGCTGGGCCGCCCGTCCCGCGTGTACTGCATCATGGGCGACGGCGAGCAGCAGGAGGGCAATATCTGGGAAGCGGCCATGGCCGCCGGCCATTACACGCTCGACAACCTCTGCGCCATCATCGACCGCAACCGCCTGCAGATCGACGGCTGGGTGGACGATGTGATGGCGGTCGAGCCGCTGGGCGGAAAGTATCGCTCCTTTGACTGGTACGTGATCGAGATCGACGGGCACAACATGGAGCAGATCGTGGCGGCCTTCGAGCAGGCCGCGGCCATCAAGGGCTGCCCCACGGTGGTCATCGCCAACACCGTCAAGGGGAAAGGCGTCTCCTTCATGGAGAACCAGCCGGGGTGGCACGGCATGGCCCCCAACAAGGAGCAGTTCGAAAAGGCCATGCTGGAGCTGGCCACCCCCGCCGTCCCCCGCCCGCGGGTCGATGCGCTGCTGGCGCGCGCCGCCGAATATGGCCGGAACGTGGCGCGGGAGACCCGCGACAAGCTACCCAGATTCAGCCGCGACTACTGGTGGAACGCCGGCGAAACCATGAAGGTGGACATGGACCCCACCCGCATGGGCTTCGGCCGCGGCCTGGAGATTGCCGGCGCCGATGAGCGCGTGGTCACCATTCACGCCGACATCTCCGGCTCCATCCGCATCGTCGATTTCGAGGCCCGGCACCCGGAGCGCAGCGAGCGCGTGTTCAGCCTGGGCATCGCCGAGCAGAACATGATGGCGGCCGCCGCCGGTCTGGCCAAGGAGGGACTGATTCCGGTGTGCGGCACCTACGGAGTATTCGCCTCGGGCCGCTGCTGGGACCAGTTGCGCACTACGGTCTGCTACTCGAACCTGAACGTGAAGATCGCCGGGGCGCACGGCGGCATTTCCGTGGGCGCCGACGGCGCCACCCACCAGGCTTTGGAGGAAATCGCGCTGACCGCGGTGCTGCCCAACATGAACCTGGTGGTGGCCTGCGACGCGGTGGAAATCGAGAAGGCCACGCCGCACTGCCTGCTGAAAGTCGTGGGGCCCTGCTACATCCGCTATGGGCGCGAGGGGACGCCCGTCGTTACTTCGCGCGAAACGCCCTGGGAGTTCGGCCTGGCCAACATCATCCGCTACCGCGGCCAGCGGCCGTGCTTCCGCGAGGCCTTCGAGCATGTGCCCTCGCCGGCCTACAAGAACGAAGGGGAAGAGGCCGCGATCGTGGCCTGCGGCCCCATGGTGGCCGAAGCCATGCGGGCGGCCTGGCTGCTCAAGGAGGAGTTCGACATCGAGACCCGCGTCCTCAACGTGCACACCATCAAGCCGCTGGACGTGCCGGCGCTGGTGGCCGCCGCCGCCGAAACCGGGATGGTGGTCACCGCCGAGGAACACCAGGTAGGCGGCTTCGGCAACATCGTCGCCGGCGCCATTCTCACGCGCCGCGCGCGGTTCGACCAGCCGCTGCTGTTCGACATGATCGGCGTGCGCGACCGCTTCGGGGTTTCCGGCAAGCCCTGGGAACTGATGCAGGAATTCGGACTGAGCGCCGAGCACATAGCCCAACGCGTCAACCAGCTATGCGATCACAAGCGGGCGCTGGCGGCCAAGCGCAAAACGCCCAGCGTCAGCTTCGCCTCGGTCGAATGCCAGCAGTGCGGGCTCAGGATTCCGTTCGGCGAGTTCGTGGGGGAGTGGCCGGCGCGCGCCGACGAGATGTGCGCCGAGTGCACGCGCCGCGCCCCGGACAACTGCGACCTCTGCCTCACCGACCTGCTGATCTCCAATCCCAATTTCGTGTTCGTTTGCCGGGACTGCCGCTGGCCGGTGGTGGAATGCTGAGAGCGATCTCAATCACAAAGGCCCGAAGGCACAAAGACACAAAGACACAAAGAAGAAAACGAAAGGACAAGCCGGGTGCCCTGTTGTGTCTTTTTCTTTGTGCCTTTGTGCCTTTGTGCCTTTGTGCCTTTGTGCCTTTGTGATTAGAGCTTCGCTAGAGCGTCGTAGTAGCGGGCGATGGAGCGGATCCCGCCGTAGAAGTTCTCCAGGTGCAGGCGCTCGTTGGGGGCGTGCGAATGCTCGTCGGGCAGGCCGAAGCCCAGCAGCACGCATGGCACGCCCAGCAGCTCGGAAATGGTGGCCACGAAGGGGATCGAGCCGCCCTCGCGGATGAACACCGCGGGCCGGCCGAAGCCTTCCTCCAGGGCGCGCTTGGCGGCCTGAATATAGGGGTGATCGAACGGGCATAGGAAGGGCTTGCCGCCGCTCAGTTGCCGGAATTCGATGCGCACGCCCGGCGGCGCGATGGAGCGCAGGTGCCTTTCCACCAGGCGGCTGATCTTCTCCGGGTCCTGGTTGGCGACCAGGCGGGTGCTGAACTTGGCGCCGGCCTTGGCCGGCAGCACGGTTTTGGCGCCTTCGCCCTGGTAGCCGCTCCACAGCCCGTTGACGTCCAGCGTGGGCCGCGCCCAGATGCGCTCCAGGGTGGTGAAGCCTTCCTCCCCGGCCAGCGCCGGACTGCCGGTGGTGGCGCGGAACTCTTCTTCGTGGAAAGGAAGCGCGGCCAGCGCGGCGCGCTCTTCCGGCCGCAACGGCACCACGTGGTCGTAGAAGCCGGGGATGGTCACGCGTCCGGCGGAGTCCTTCAGGGACGCGATCATCTGGCAGAGGACATTGGCGGGGTTGGGGATGGCCCCCCCGAAGGAGCCGGAATGCAGGTCGTTCGCCGGTCCGTCCACCACCAGCTCGAAGTAGGCCAGGCCGCGCAATCCGTGACAGATCGACGGCATGCCCTTTTGCAGCATGCCGGTGTCGGAAACCACGACCACGTCGGCCTTCAGCATCTCCTTGTGGGCGGCCACGAACGGCTCCAGGTTGGGACTGCCGACCTCCTCCTCGCCCTCCAGCAGGAACTTGAGGTTGACCGGCAGTTTTCCGCGGCGCTCCAGGAAGGCGCGGGCCACGGCGATATGAATGAACATCTGCCCCTTGTCATCGACCGCGCCGCGCCCATACAGGTCGCCGTCGCGCACCGTGGCCTGGAACGGCGGCGTCTCCCAAAGCTCGACCGGGTCCTCGGGCTGCACGTCGTAGTGCCCGTAGATCAGCACAGTGGGACCGGACGCCCCGAGCCACTCGGCATAGATGATGGGGTGGCCCGGGGTGGGGAACAACTCCACGCGGCTGATCCCCGCCGATTTCAGCAGCGAGGCCACGTGCTCCGCGCAGCGGCGGATGTCTCCGGCTCGTTCCGGTTTGGCGCTCACGCTGGGAATGGCAACCAGCTCGACGACTTCGCACAGGTGCTGCTCGCGGCGCGCTTCCAGCAGTTCAAGAATGTCGTTCATATCGTCCTTTCGTAGGCCTGAGACCTGAGACTTGCGACCTGCGACTGAAAGAAAACAGCACCAAGTCCGCAAAAGTCTCCGGTCTCCGGTCTCCGGTCCCAGGTCCCAGGTCTCAGGTCCGTTGACAACCGGCTCGGCTCTATGTCATTTTACCAGTTCCATTTGGAGTCTATCCTCTACCGGGAGTCATGACAAAAGCATGCCCTCGACAAGCCGTGTAGAGGTGCAACTGGAAAGCAGCCTGGAAAGCGTCGACCAGGCCGAGGAGATGGCCAGGCAGTTCGCCGAAGCGGCCGGCTTCTCTCAGGGAGATCTCGACAAAATCGGGATGTCGGTCCGCGAAGGGCTGGTGAACGCGGTTCACCACGGCAACCAGTACGACGCCCACAAGAGGGCTGGGTTGCGCCTGGAGATGGAAGGCCCCAACCTGGTGGTGACCGTGACCGACCAGGGATCGGGATTCGACCTGGCCAGCGTTGCCAACCCGCTGGCCTCCGAGAATCTGTTGAAACAGACCGGCCGCGGGATTTTCCTCATGCGGGCGTTCATGGACAGGGTTGAGGTCCGGCGCCTCTCCCCGGCAGGTACCGAAGTGCGAATGATCAAATACCCAACGCCGGCCAACGGCAAGGAGGAATAAAGGTGACGATCAAAGCAAACACCCGGCAGGTAGACGGAGTCACCGTCGTTGATCTGAGCGGGCGCATTACTTTGGGCGAGGGTTCCACGATCCTGCGCGATACCGTCCGCGAGCTGCTCGGGCGCGGCCAAAAGAAGATCCTGCTGAATCTGGGCGATGTGAACTACATCGACAGCTCCGGAATCGGCGAGCTGGTCAGCGGCTACACCACCGTCACCAACCAGGGCGGCCAGTTGAAGCTGCTCAACCTGACCAAGAAAGTCCGCGACTTGCTCCAGATTACGAAGCTGTACACTGTCTTCGACGTCTTCGATGAGGAGACGGCGGCCATCCGCAGCTTCACGTAATCGATGGCGGGGAGAAACCGGGCTGCCGGCGTGAGCGGCTGTGAAGAATCTGTAGCGGCGGTCTTTAGACCGCCATGTGCGCTGGCCGCTGCGGAAATGGCGACCCCGCCGAGCGGGGTCGCCGCTACACCTGCCGCTCGGGGCGCGCTTCTCAGCGGGTCCTGCGCTTCCGCTTGGACTTCTCCGCCGTGACAGAGTGGACCGGCCGATTGATTGAGGCCAGCACCTGCTCGTAAGCCGAGGGCTGGTTCTTCCGCGGCCCCGCTTTGCCCCGCCGGTAATCGTGTTCAAAATGGCAGGTCCGGCAACGGACCTTGCGCACCTGTTCGCCCACCATGGCCACCACCGAGTGATCCGTCAGCAGGCGGCACCGCGAACAGTAATCGTCCAGGATGTCTCCCAAGCGCATTTCGGGCATCTGGGCCTCCGCACACGCAAGCGTGCATCGGGAAGCGGGCGATTATACAACAGCTATCAACCGCCAGCTATCAGCTTTCAGCCCGTTTTCAGTTCTCAGTTCTCAGTTTTCAGCCCGCTTGCCAGAACGAGCGCCGAGCGGCCCCAGCTTCGGCGTTTGACAACTGCGGGCTGACGGCAACCACCGGAAAGCTGAAAGCTGACGGCTGACAGCTATTTGATCGTCAGCCGCTTGTCCGCGCCGTAGACGGTTTCGACGCGGGGCGGGGTCAGAGCCGGTTGCGCGCCGGTGATCTTCAGAACCACGGGGTTGGGCCAGCGGCTGTTGTCCTGCAGGCGCTGGGCGTGCATGGCGCGGATGTGCAGCCCGTCGGCCTCCTGCCTCCACGTCGATGTCGGCACTACGTCGAGCCGGTATTCGAGCACCCTGTCGTTCTGGCCCAGCACGCTGACCTGGGTGCCGCCGGTGGCCCGCACGGAGCGCAGCACGATCTCCTTCCACAGAGGCGCCCACCATCGAGTGGCTGATGACGGTGCCGATCTGGCTATCGACGCTCCAATGGATAAACAGGCCGAAGCCCAGGTCGCGGAACCATTCCAGCCGCTCCGGGCGGTTATCGGCAAAGATAGTGGCGGCAACCAGGCAGAAGACCGCGCTCAACCGTGAGGGTTTCATGGAACCACCAATAGACCAAGACTTGGCGCCTTGGCGTCCTGGTGGTTATGTCAGAAGTTCAGGCGCAGCGCAAGCTGCACGCGCCTTGGATTGCGGGCGGCCGTGAACTCGCCGCAGCGCGAATTCTGGGGAAGGCCGTCCCTGCCGAACTGGGGATTGGTGTCCAGGGTTCTGAATTGGGTATGGTTCAGTGAGTTGTACGTCTCCCCGCGGAACTGCCACCGCAGCCGCTCCGGCCCCAGCCGGAAATTCTTGAAAACCGAAATGTCCCAGTTGTTGATTCCCGGCCCGCGGAACACGTCCTTGGCAGCGTTGCCCCAGGCGCCGACCGGCGGCACCATGAAGGCAGCGGTGTTCAAATTGCGGCTGAATATGCGCTGGCTCTTGGGAAGCACGGGATTGGCGATCATGAGCGGCCTTGCCGTGTCCGTGGATCCCGAGATTTCCGTGGAAGCGCCGGAGGCCCACTGTAACGTGACTGGGGTGGGCGCGCCGCTCATGAACGTGGTCACCCCGGAAACCTGCCACTCGTCCAGCGCCTTCCGAACCAGGACATTGCCCCACAGCCGGCTGAGGCGCGGCACGTTGTAGATGTACCAGAGTTTCAGGATGTGGGTGCGGTCGAAGCCGGCCTTGCCGTAGTTCCAGATTCTGGGGCTGACCAGATTGCTGACCGTGGTAGCCGCGCTGCGGCTGCCCTCCGTGTCGGCATAGTCCATGGCCTTGGACCACGTCCAGGCCGCGCCGAATTGCAGGTTGCGCGCCATCCTGCGATTGGCCTGGGCCTGCAGGGAGTGATAGCTGGAGTTCCCGGAATACTCGTAGTACCAGATATCGCCGTAGCCGACGTAGGGGCGCAGGAAATGCACCGGCAGCGCCCGGTTGCTGTTGGTGGCATCGAGGTTTGCAGGCAGGAAATTGGATCCCAGGGGCGTGGAGTTCAGGTTGCGCGACTGCAGCAGGTGCCGGCCCAGCGACCCCACATAGGAGACATCGAGCACCGTGCCGAAGCCGACATTCTGCTGTATGCCGAAGCTGTAACTCATCATCCGCCCCAGCGCCCGCCCGCGCTCAATCCCGTTCGTGGTCGAGGGGAACTGGTAGCCGGGTGCGGTCATGAAACTGTCGATATTCCCGTAGTAGATCGTGGGATTGAGCTGTTTCGGCGGGTTCAAATGCAGGTTGTTGCTCCAGATGTCCTTCTCGTGGATCTCGTAGAAAACACCGAACCCGCCCCGGATCGCCGTCTTCCCCTTGCCGAGCGGATCGTAGGCGAAGCCGAACCGCGGCGCCGTTTTGAGGCCGGTCGTATCGCGCAACCCGTCCGGATAACTCCCATCGACGGCCAGGTCCACAGTCCCGTTGTACGGAACGCCGGAGCCCGGAACGATGGCGCCGATCACCACGGCCGGCAGGAACTCGCCGCTGAGCGGATTCAGCGCCATCCGCGTCCTGCCGTTCATGGCCGGCGGCATGAGCAGGACACGCTTCGAGGGGTCGTACCGCTGGGGCAGAAAGCCGGCCTCCTGCCGGCGATGGCTGTGGAACGGCTGCGACCAGCCGAACCGCAGGCCCACATCCAGCGTCAGGCGCCGGTGGACGCGCCAGTTGTCCTGCGCGAACCATTCCACCGAAGTCGTGAACTCGTAGAGCGGCGGGCGGGAGCTGGATTCCGTGTAATTGGTGAAGTTGCCGAGCAGCGCTGTCGCATAGGGGTAGTTGGCATCCACGGGGCTGTTGGTGTCCCTGCCAAAATTGAAACTGCCCGCGAAGGTCCCGCTCTCTCCCTTGACCGCGCGCCAGCGCTCGGCGTACACCCCAAACTTCGAGGCGTGAGCGCCATGCGTCTTGGTCGCCGTGGCAGTCCAGGTGAACACTGTCTCAGCGCCCCGTAGCGGGAACCGGACGTTATAGCTGGGGTTGGCCGGATTGGTCACCCCGCTGCCGAAAGTCAGCGCCGGCACCAGGCCGTAAGGATTGTTCTCGGGGTGGAACTGCGGGATGTCCACGCCGGCATTCTTGCGGTTCAGCCGCTCCACGTCGGCCATGCGGATCGGAGGACCGGCCTCCATCCACCGCGACACCGTCGTCGATCCCTCCAAGATCAGGCTGGGGCCGAGGATGCGGGTGGCCGACAGCACCAGCGAGCGCGTCCAGTTCCGATACGTGCTCGGCAGCCACCCCCAATTCGGATTACTGGCGGAAACCGCCCATCCCTGCGCCTTTTCCCACCAGTAGTTAAACCGGCCGTACACGGTCGTCTTGTGGTCGATGTTGTAGTCCACACGCAGCGTTTCCATGGTCTTCGGAATGTTGAGGCTTTCCTGGACCTGGTAGTTGTACTGGCGGCGGGTGACGGCCGGGTCGAGGATATTGGGTATGGGCAGCAGCTTGAAGTAATTCAGCATGCTTTGGTTCAACCGCTGGCGCGGGATCACCATCCCTGGGAAGCAGCCGCTCTGGTTGGAAGAGCTACAAGTCAAGCCGAGCAGCGGGTCCTTCACGTAGATCACCGCGCCGTTGGAATCGCGCGATTCGCCGAAGTCCCCGCTGCGCTCCTTGGCCGTCGGCGCCGTTACCTGCCGAATATCCTGCGGGCGCATCTCGCGCAACTGCTCGCTGCTTAGGAAGAAAAAGAGTTTGTTCCGGGCCGCCGCCAGCTTGGGCAGGTTCAACGGGCCACCGAGCGTCAGGCCGGCGGTGCTGTAGCGGTACGGTGGTTCCTGCAATCCCGCCCGGTTGTTGAAGAAATTGGCGGCGTTGAAGGCCTCGTTGCGGTAATAGCCGTAGGCGCTGCCGCCGATCTTGCGCGTGCCCGACTTGGTGACGGCCATGATGCCGGCGCCCGGCTTGCGCCCGAACTCAGCCTGGTAGTTGCTCACCATGATCTTGACCGTCCGCACCGCGTCCATGCTCACGTAGTTGTTGTTGTTGCTGGCGTTGGTGTTGTCGCTGGCGGCGCCGTCTATGGTTACGTTATTGCCGGTCTGGCGGCCGCCCAGCACGTTGAACCGGGCGTTGCCGCTGAAGCTCTGGGTCTCGGCGCCGGGTTCGTCCACCACTCCCGGCAGCAGCGAAACCAGCGCCGAGAAGTCGCGGTTCATCACCGTCAGGTTCTCCATCTCGTCGCTGGTAATGACGCCGGAGCGCTCGCCGCTGGCCGTTTGCACGGTGGTGCCTTCAGCCAGGACGGTGACCGACTCGGTCACGGCGCCGACTTCCAGCCGGATCTCGCCCAGCGCCAGGTTGTCGTTGGCGATGAGCTGAATGTTCTGCTTCTTGTAGGTCTTGAACCCGGTGAACCCCGCTTCCAGGGTGTAATCGCCGGGCGGGATAGCATTGAAGATGAACGCCCCGTTCGGATCGCTGACCGTCTCGCGGAGCGCCCCGGTGCCTTCCGACAGCAGTCGCACCTTGGCCCCGACAATGGCGCTGCCGGTGGCATCCAGCACCGTCCCGCCGGCCGAGGCCGTCACCGACTGCGCGGCGCCCCAACTCGGAAGCACAAGGACTGCCAGGAAACAGATCAGAGAAAGTGCCCAACTCGCGCGACGCATCACGCACCTCCGCTTGTTGCGTTTGCCCGCTCGCCAAAGAGATGGCCCGCATTGTACTGTCCGTTAACGTTATCGGCAAGGGCATAATTGGCACTGCAACGGTGACGGTTCCAGCCCCCAGAGAGCGCTTCTTGGCGGCTATTGGAGCGCGGCGATGCGCTCCATGACGTGATCCGCGATCTTCTGCCAGGTTTCGCGGGTGTTGGGAAGAGACAGGAACTGATCGACGCGGAACGGGGGGCCGACGATGATCTCCGCCCGCCTGCCGAAGCGCGGGAAACGCGCGCCGATGGGAAGGATGTCGCCCATGCCGCGGTGGAAGCAGGGCGCCACGGTGGCGCCCGTTTCGTAAAGCACGCGGCCCACGCCCGCCTTCCCCGGCAGCAGCTTGCCGCTGCGCGTCCGGGTGCCTTCCGGCGCCACGTGCACGCAGCCGCCGTGGCGCAAGATTTCGATGGCGCGCTCCACCGCCGGCTGGTAGATCCCCTCGCCGCGCCGGATGGGGATGCAGCGCACCCGCCGCATGAACCAGCTCATCACCGGGCCTTTGAAGAAATTGCGCTCCTCCGGGACGTGGTACGGCAGGAATTTCCGGTCTCGCAGCGCGCGGGGCGGAAACACCAGCACATCCACGAAGGCGTTGTCCAGGATGCTGACGTGATTGAAGACGAACATCAGCGGCAGGGGGGCCGTTTGCAGGTGGTGCTTGCCACGCACCGTCGTCTGGTTGAACACCTTCATCAGCAGCCAGAAGGCCGGAACGACCAATACGATGGAGAGCAGCCAGCCGATCAAGTCATTGACGCGGTCGGCGAACGTCGCTGCCTGCGGCGGCCGGCCGCTTTCCCGGACTGTGGAAGTCGCCGTGGTCATTTCTCACTGAATCCGGCGGCGGACGCGAACGCTATTCGCCCGTACCACAACAAAGGCATCGGGGATGCTTGGTTCCAGTTCGGCGACGTAGAAAACCGCATGGCCGTCGGCGCGCAGTCGATCGACGATCTGCCTGTCCACGTTCTCATCGGCCACGAACTTCACGCGCTTTCCTTGACATTTGGATAAACCACGTCAGCGCGCAACGCTTCGGCGGCAAAGGCGAGCGCAGCCCGAATTGATTCGACGGTTAGCCGCGGATGGGCAGAGAGAATCTGATCGTACGTCTCCCCCGCCGCAAGCTTCTCGAGAATCAGTTCGACGGTAATGCGGGTGCCGGCGACGACCGGCTTGCCCATCATTACCGCTGGATCGGATTTGATCAGTGGCGCAGCCATGTGTTCCCTACTCCCCTCCAATTCTAATCCAGCCGCTCTGATGACCAGGCCGATCCGCAGATTCACGCAGATTCATCTGTGGAATCTGCGGCTACTCCGGCCCTAATGCGGGGAAGCGCGGCCCTGGGCTACCTCAACGACGTGGGGCAGCAGGTCGGCCACGGCATTGAGCGATTCCAGCGCGCCGCGGGGGCTGCCCGGCAGGTTCAGGATCAGCTTGCCGTTGCGAACCCCGGCGACGGCGCGAGAAAGCACCGCCCGCCGCGTGCTCTTCAGTCCCTCGGCGCGCA
>Ga0315274_10009358_pt1 | contig 14162 bp, 12 predicted proteins | sample YL17G02_20_MG_FD_203700 | JGI IMG/M metagenome (GOLD analysis project Ga0315274, IMG submission 203700) | Sediment microbial communities from Yellowstone Lake, YNP, Wyoming, USA - YL17G02_20 | ecosystem: Environmental > Aquatic > Freshwater > Lake > Sediment | place: USA: Wyoming | collected... | reverse complement strand
GAGATCGCTCTTCGTCGAGGCCAGTTGCGCTTCGGCCTCGCGCACCTCCTCCGGGCGGAACCCTTTCTCGCGCAGTTGCAGCTCGGCCTGCCGGGCGTTCACCTGTCCCTCGGCCCGGCGAACGTCCTCGGCGCGCGCCCCGGCCGCCAACAGGTCGACCTCCGCCTGGGCCTGGGCGGCGAGCGCGCGGGCCTGGGCCAGCTGCGCCTGGAGTTCCGCGCTCTCCAACTCGATCACGACCTCGCCCGCCTTCACGTCGTCCCCTTCCTCGGCGTTCACCTTCTCGATGCGTCCCCCGATCTTGGAGCCGATCCGAACACGGTCGGCCTCGATGCGACCGCTGACGGTCAGGTCCTTTTCTCCTCCGCCGCAGCCGATCAGGACAAGGGCCAGCAACCCGCATCTCGCCAAGAGGGGCGCCTGGCAAAACGCTTCTCGAGCGCGGCGGGGCCGTTCGAAAGAGAGGGGCGCCGCGTCTCGGCGTCGGTCCGCCAAGGGAGTCGCGAAGCGTAGACTTGTCTCCATTCGCGTCCTTTCCTCGCGGCGCCGTCGTCTTGGCTCCGGCCGCATTCAACAAGCTCTTCGTCAGGATCATAGCATTTCGTGTCGCGCTGTAAATGGGAAATCCGGGCCGGGGCGTTTATCCCGCGTTCTCCGGGGCTCGCACCGCGTTCTCCGGCGCCGTCCCCGCGTCCTCCGGGGCTTGCCCCGCGGCGCCGGGACGGTGGCGCCGCGTCACCGTCACGCGTTTGCCGAGCGGCGCCCAGATCTCCGGGTCCGTGGAAACGAAGTAGACCTCGGTGGGCAGGCCCAAGGCCGCCGCCAGGTGCGTCACGCCGCTGTCGTTGCCCACAAACCGGGCGCCTTGCTCCTCCAGTTTCGTTCGGAGCTCGAGCGGGTCGGGCGTTACTTCAAAGCGGCAAGGAAGACCCTCGAGCAGACGACGCATGGGCTCGACCAAGTGAAGGTCCGCCTCGCCGAACGAGACCGTGAGGCCAAGACCCGTCTCTTCGCCCCAGCGCCTGGCGTGACGAACGAAGATCTCGAGCGGCGCGTTCTTGGCCGGCGAGCCGCTGCCAGGATGCAGCCAGAGCCGATCGCCGGTGGTCTGACGCTCCAGGCAGGAAACCTCAAGCAGGCGTTCCGGAGCAGGCATGTCGGCCTGGATGAACATTCGCCGCGCCACGTGCGGCGGGGTCCTCGGCTTGGCGTCGAGTGTCGTGAAGCGACGGGCCCCGCACTTGCGGGCGGCGGCCTCCAGGTCTTGTTCCGGGTCGGGGAGGAACGAGAAGACAGAGGCCTCTGCGAGGACTTCGCGCATCCTGCTCGACGGCGCGCCCAACAGCGAAGCAAAGTCGGCCGAGTCGACGTCGACGCATTGCGACGCGAAGCCGTCGCGCTCAATGATCTTCCAGTGCGACGCGCGCGTAACGAGCGCGACGTCCGCGAAGCGACGACCGAGTTCCCTGACGAAAGGGAGCGTGAGAACGAAGTCGCCGAGTCCGCCTGAACGGATCACGACAACTGTGCCGCTCTTGGCGCACATGGGAAATCCATGGGGCGGCTCCACACTGCGAAGGCGGTCGGGCATGAAGCGCCACCCCCGAGTCTTGTTTAGATCGTCGGCTCGGCCCTGTCAATGCTCCCTTCCTTCAGAGAAAGAGGTAGGGCAGAGAAGAACATGCGCTCGTCCCGAAAAGCGAGGGCCGTGGCCGCGCGTGCGCGCGACCACGGCCCGCAACCCTCCGACTACCGAGGAAAAACCCGTAGTCGATTGGCTGCCTCACTTCACTGGCCTTGTCTATTCCACTTTTTTCTCGACCTCTTTGTAAGACTCCACGGTGATCGTGTTGTCCTTGACCGTGCCCTTCACTTCGACTTTCTTGCCGCTCAGCGTGGCCAGCTCTTTGCCTTTGGCGTCGAGAGTGACTCCAAGGGTTTTCGTGTCGCTCACCTTCAGGGACACTTGCGTGACGGTCCCCTGAGCGTCCTTCTTCACTTCAACTGTGCCTGTGTGGGTCTCGGTCTTGGCCTTCGGGGCTTCGACCTGAGCCGCAACAATCCCCGCGAGAGCCATGACGAGGCACAGGGCCATGAGGGTGACTACAATACGTTTCAACATCGCGCTTCTCCTTCCTTAGGGATGCGTACTCCCTTTTCTATGTCCCATGGCACAGGGACCAAACGAAGCAGTCCCTTAGAATGCCACTGAGATCCTATCATGGAAAACTACCCCGCCGATGGCCACACGGGACCCGGCGAACTCTTCCCCCCTTTTCCTCTCCTCCTCCCGGCGAACCTTAGCGGATGCCCGCTCGTTCTCCCCGCCCCCTCGCCGTTAACGCTTGGGAAGCTCGTTAAGTGGAAGGAGGTGAAACGACTACATCTTCCCTTGTAGGTAGCAGGAAGCAGGCCAACTCCTTCCGGCTCTCCGGCATCGTGTGCATCCTACTCGAAACAAAGGACTTGCGCTCAGGTCCCGCACTGGCGCGAGGCGAGGGGAGCGTGAAAAAAGAGTCTTGACCTCCGAATAAACCGGTGGTACAAGCTCCTTTGAAGTCTAAAAGGAGGCTGAAGCTCCGATATGTTTTTCCGCATCATTCTTCTTGTCGACGATCCCCGATTGGGGCGCAAGCTCCAGAGAGTCCTGCGCCAGCCGGACATGAGCGCGGACCTTCTGTCCCCAGACGTTTCCTGGGAAGAGGCGTCGCGCCAAAGCGCCGATCTGCTGATCGTGAGCCACTCGCGGCTGCCCCAGCCCGCAGCGGATTTCCTGCGCAGTTTCCGGCAGATTCCGGACGCCCCGGACGTGGTAATTCTGTCCGAGGAGGAAAAGGCGGTGGAGCACGCCCGCTTCCTTGCCGCCGGCTGCGCCGCCGTGCTGACCTCGGTTCTGAACGTCGAGAAGATGCGAGGGGTCTTCCTGGCGATTCTGGAAAAGCGCCGCGAGCTGACGCTGCAGATGCTGGCGCCGGCTATCGGGACCGCCAGCGCCCGCCTAACGGATTTCGTCACGGCCAGTCCGACCATGCAGCGCTTCATGGACATCGTGCAGCGGGTGGTCAACAAGGACACTTCCCTGTTGATCACCGGGGAAACGGGGGTCGGCAAGGAACGTCTGGCCAGGGCGATCCACGCTGAGAGCCCGCGTTCGGCCGGCCCGTTCATCACCGTCAACTGCGGCGCGATTCCCGAAACGCTTCTGGAGAGCGAATTGTTCGGGCATGAAGAAGGCGCCTTCACCGGCGCCATTCGCGCCAGGCGCGGCTGGTTTGAACTCGCGCACTTGGGAACCGTTTTCCTCGACGAGATCGGCGAGTTGCCCTACCACCTCCAGGTGAAGCTGCTGCGGGCGCTTCAGGACCACGAGATCCAGCGCCTGGGAAGCGAGAAGGTGGTCAAGGTGGACGTCCGCGTGATCGCCGCAACCAACCGCGACCTGGCGGCGGAGTTGGAGCAGAACCGCTTCCGGAAAGACCTGTACTATCGCCTGAGTGTCGTCACGTTGGCCATGCCGCCGCTTCGCGAGCGCCGCGAGGACGTCCCCATGTTGATCGAAAGCTACCTCTCGCATCTCCGCGCCAAGATCGGCGGCCAGATAACCGGCATCGCGAACGAGGCTGTGGAGGCGCTGATGGAATACTCGTGGCCGGGCAACGTCCGGGAACTCATCAATATCATCGAGCGCGCCATGCTCCTCTGCTCGGGACCGGTCATTACGATCGAGGATCTCCCCCAGGCCGTCAAAATCGGGCCCAGGCGTCGCTATTTCTCCATTCTCTCCGCTTCCGGGGGCAAACAGGCGCCCGAACTCCCTGAAGAGGCGCTTCGGAAGCCCCTCGGCGAAGTGCGCGAGGCTTTCCTGGCGGAAGTGGAACGGCACTACCTGGCCGGTCTTCTTCGCCAGACGCGGGGGCGCGTCGGCGAGACCGCCCGCCGCGCCGGAATCCGCCCGCGTTCTCTCTACGACAAGATGAAGAAACTCGGCTTGCGGAAAGAGGATTTCCGGACTCTGTAGAAGGCCGCTCCCGTTGCCGCGGCGTTTTCCACGCGCGCCTTGGGGACGCACAAGGCGGCGACGCCGAGTACCATCCCTGTGCTCGCCGATCAACTCCGCTATCAGTCCTGCGACGCCTTGGGCGAGAAGAGCCCGCAACCGGAATATGCGTTCTTGATGAACATCGGCGCCGGCGCCGCCTGGGATGACGGACACGAGTGGCGCGCGTTGCGACTGTGCGCTGAGCCTGAATCTCGCCCCCGCTCTCCGGCATGGGGTTTTCGCCCTTGCAAAATGCGCGGCGCAAGACGTACCATGGCTTCTGCTTGGACTCACAGGAGACCGATCTCATGATCATAGAGGTGGAACGCGAAGAGGACGGTCGGTGGATTGCGGAAGCGCCTGAGCTGCCGGGCGTTATGAGCTATGGCCAGACGCGGGACGAGGCGCTTCTCAAAGTCAAGGCTCCGGCCCTCCGCACTCTCGCCGATCGCCTGGAGCACGGCGAGCGGGTCCCCGAATTGAGTGATGTGTTCGCGGTGCAGGCATGACTCCCTGATCGAGGCTCTCTCCTTGTGGACTGAACGCCTCCGCCAAACGCCGCGGAAAAAGCCGCCGCAATCGCGGGAGCAGTTGTGCTCCTCGCCCGACGCGCAAGGAGAAGAAGCGCTTTGGACCAAATGTCAACGCACCAGCGGATGACGCGCGTCTACGAACACAAAGAGCCCGACCGCGTGCCCATCACGGACTGGGTGTGGGAGTCCACGATTGTGAGGTGGCGCACGGAGGGGATGCCCGAGAACGTTTCGCCCGAGGAGCGCTTCGGTTGGGACTCCATCGTCACCATTGGGGCGGACGTCACGCCCCGCTTCGAGCCGCGCGTCATCGAGGAGACTGAGACGTACCGCGTCGAGCGCGACGCCCTCGGCCAGACCCACAAGAACTTCAAGCCCGTCAGCGCGACGCCCCAGTACATCGACGCGATGGTCAAGGACCGCGACACCTGGCGAGAGGCCAAGCGTCGCATGACGCCCGCGCGCGATCGCGTGAACTGGCAGCACCTGAAGGCGAACTACACGAGATGGCGCCGCGAGGGCGCGTGGATCCGCGCCCTCGCGCTTTGGGGGTTCGACGTCGTCAGCACGCGCATGTGCAACTCCGAAATCATCCTCTACGCCATGGCCGAAGACCCGGAATGGGTGAAGGACATGTGCGACACGGGCTGCGACCTCGCTCTGGCGCTCTTCGACGCGGTGTGGCGGGAAGGTTACACGTTCGACGAACTCTTCTGGTGCGACGACATGGCTTACCGAAACGGCCTGCTGTTTTCCAAACACATGTGGCGCGAAATCGTCGCGCCTTACCAGAACCGCTACATCGACTGGGCCCACGCCCACGGAATCAAGGTCCAGCTGCACTGCTGCGGCAAGGTAAACGATCTCATCCCCGACCTGATCGATCTGGGGCTCGACGCGCTCCATCCCCTCGAGGTCAAAGCCGGAGTCGACCCGATCGCAGTCAAAAGACAGTATGGCGATCGGTTGGCGCTCCAGGGCGGCTTCGACATCCGGAATTGGTCCGACCCCGCGAAATCCGACGCGGAGGTTCGCCGTGCGCTGCCCGTCCTGATGGAGTCGGGAGGTTACGTCTTCTCATCCGACCACAGCATCGCCGACAGCGTCGGCCTCAAGGACTATGAGCGCATCGTTGCGCTCGTGAAGGAAGTCGGTCGGTACTCATAGAGGCTGTTTCAGGACCTCAAGAAGCGCCGGGAGCGCGCATTTTTCTTTTGCACTTTTGAAGTCCTTGGGCTATGCAGTGGGACTCGTAAGCGGAAAGTAGGAGGAGGATCTCCCATGAGACTGAAGTTCTATCTCGCAGCGTCGGGCACATGCGAGGCAAACGGCGTCGTTGATCTCGGGATTCGCCGGTTGTCCCGGCCAACGTTCTGCCTCGCGCTTGTCCTGGCGGTCGCGCTCCTTGCCGCCTGCCGGGAGCCTCGTTACGTCATTCCGGTCCAGAAGACGGCTGAGGAACAGTATTCCTTCGCTGTTGAGCAGGACAACATCTACCGCATGCCGATCAACAAGGACAGACAATGGCCCATGAGCGAGCGAGCCATGGCCGCATACAGGAAAGTCATCGAAGAGTTCCCCGAGAACGAGCGGCTCGTGAACCATTCCAATCTGGGTATCGCCATGATTCTGGACAGACGCGGAGACGCCTTCGACCGGCTCCGGGACAAGCGCGGGGCGCTGAAGATCTACAAGCGGCTCCTTGAAACGTGTCCCGACGACGACCCGATCCAGATAAACTCGCTCTTCGGGTTGGCTGCCATTTACGACAAGATGGAGAAGTACGAGACGGCGAAAGAGTACTACCGACAGCTTCTGGACCGGTTTGGCGAGGGCAAGAATCCGGATTTCGAGAGAATCGTCGCTATCAGCCGGCTTCGCTACCAGAAAGTCCACGAGACGAAGCGTTAGAGCTGACGGTACGGGCGCTCTCGGCCCGCGTTGCATGCAGTCCATTTCACGCAAGCGGAAAGGAAATGGAGTCATGAATCGCGATCAGCTTCTGGAGGTGCTCGACAAGTTCGGCGTGCCCACCTTTCAGCACGACACGGCGAGCGGCGCGACGCTGGTCGCCATTCAGCGCGGCGCGCGCTTGATCGGCATGTTCCCCTGCCGCGAGGGGAAGTGCGCCAACGCTCTGTGGGTCAATCCGAGCATCGAGACGATACTGGGCAACGCGGCGTCGGACTGGGCAGGCGAAGGCGCGGGGGGCATGGGAGGCGACCGTCTCTGGATCTCTCCCGAGAGGAATTTCTACTATAAGAAACCCCGAGAGTTCGCGGATTGGTTCGCCCAGAGGGACATGGATCCCGGATCCTACGAACTCACGGAGAAGAACGGGGGCCTGATGGCGTGCCGGAATAGCTTCAACCTTAAGGACTGGCTGAACGGCCGGATTCTGAAGAACGTGGCGATGGCGCGCAGTCTGTTTCCCATTGAGGATCCCCCCGTCCTCGCCGGAACGCCGGGCGAAGTCTTGGGGCGCCTGAGCTTCGTCGGGGTCGCATCGACCGAGCAGATCGAGGCGCCCGCGCCCAAGAGGGGCGCCGCGCCGCTCATCTGCCCCTGGGGTTTGACGCAGGTCGCGCCGCCGCGAGGGGATTGCGTGGGAACCGTCGTCGCGCCTACGGCGCGTCGGGCGGAACCGGTTCACTATTTCGGCCCCATCGATCCGGACCGGCTGAAGGTCTTCGACGACTACGCGGCTTTCAGGATTGACTCGCGGAAGATCGCGAAGCTAGGCCTTCGACCCGAGGATCTTGCGCCGCAAGGCCCCGTGCGGATCGCCTATCTCAAGCCGGTGGCGCCGGAGGTGGGGCCCGTCCCCGCGAAAGCCGAGACGTGGCTCATGCTGGTGCGCGAATCGCAAGACGTGACCCGCACAAGCGAAGGGGCGCTCGATCCCGCGAAGGCGGATCCCGACGGCCCCCGCGGCGTAATCCAGTCCTACAACCACGACGCCTCCGGAGCGGCGCGTTTCGGCGAGATCGAGATGCAGTATCTCCCCGTGCGTCGATGCGACGACGGCGTGTGGCGATCCACGGTCAAGAGTCGACTTCTGGCCTTCGTCGGCAAGAAGTCGGACGTCCTTGCCGCCGCTTCGGATCTATTGGGGCTGGAGTGCATCGACTTGTTTGAATGACGGGGAATCCGGCGCCGATCCACAGGGAACCGCCGCGACTCGCGGAGGCGGCCGAACGCGGCGTCGGCGTCTCGCCCGCAGTCGCGCAAGGGCCATTCCCGTCGAGACAATCGCCCATCTCCCCTTCTCCGTTCGTGAAAGCGGACCCCTCGCACCATGACGCCGTTTCCGCGCTCTTCATCTCCGTGGCGCGCGATCGCGCGCAACATCGAAGCGTACGCCTACCTCGCCCCCGCGGCCGTAATCCTGGCCGTCTTCTGGGTTTTCCCCGTCCTCCTCTCTCTGTTTGTCTCCTTCACGAACTGGCATGGAGGCGACACCCTCGGCGACGTCAAGTGGGTTGGGCTGGAAAACTATGGGATGGCGCTGCAAGACCCGCGGTTCTTCAAGACTCTATGGAACACGGTCAACTACGTCCTTTGGAGCGTGCCGATTACGATCGCGACCTCCTTGGCCGTGGCCTTGCTTCTGAACCTGCGCATCCGGGGCGTGTCTCTGTTCCGCACCGCTTTCTTTCTTCCCTACGTCACGACCTGGGTGGCGATCTCGATCGTCTGGAGCTACTTCTTCCAGCAGAATTTCGGGTTGGCGAACTACGTTCTCGATGACGTGCTGGGCCTGGGGCGGCTCAAGTGGCTGAACGAATCGCGCGGGGTCGTCGAAATGGCGGCAACGGGCTTGGGCCATGCCCTCGGCTTCGTGCCCGCCCGCGAGGCGCTTCGGTTCGAGAATCCCCTCCTTCAAGGTCCGAGTCTCGCGCTCTTCGCCATCATCCTCACGTCGGTCTGGCGCGACGTGGGCTACTTCATGATCATCTTCCTGGCCGGCCTGCAGGGCATCGACCGCAGCTATTACGAGGCCGCATCGATCGACGGCGCCGGCCCTTGGAAACGGTTCTGGTCGATCACGATCCCTCTGCTCTCGCCCGTGACGTTCTTCGTTTTCATCATCGCCATGATCGGCGCTTTCAAGGTCTTCGTGCCGGTCCTCGTCATGACGCCCGAAGGAGGGCCGAGCAAGTCCACGTCGACCCTCGTCTACTTTCTTTACGAGGAAGGATTCCAGGCCTGGCGTCTGGGCTACGCTTCGGCGATCGCCTATCTTCTCTTCGTGATTATCCTGGCCATGACGCTGCTGCAGAACCGCGTCTTCGGGAGAAGAGTATTCTACCAGTAGGGCGGGGCATCGCCCCACTACAGGCGGCGGTTCACGCGATGAAAACGTCCCTCCTCGCAATCCTCTTGGCTTACGCCGTCCTGTGGCTTTGGCTCCTCGCGCGCGCGCGGCGGCGGCGCAGCTGGCGGACGGTCGGCCATTGCCTCGCTTATCACGGGCTCGTCATCGGCGCCGCCGTCATGATCTTGCCCTTCTACTGGATGGTGGCGACGTCGCTGAAAGACTTCCAGGGCGCCAACCAGTCCCCGCCAACCTGGCTTCCCCTTGGGGCGCATTACTTCGTCCCACCGCCTGGGGCGAGCGCCCCGGCGGACAAGGGCGCCTCGGACCCGGACGACCTCGGCAACCTCGTCGAGGTCGGACTCGTGCAGGACGCGTCCAAGTTGTGGCGCGAGACCCGGCGGAAGCAAGAGATCCTCGTCGCCCCCATCGACCGCCTGAACGAGCCCTCGGCGCGCTACTCCGTTCCCGGCTCGGCCATCCGGCGCGTGCGGCGGCCCGAATGGCGCAATTACGTCGAGGCGTGGAACGCGCCTGCCAAGGGAAACCCCCTCCGCCCGGTCACCTTTACGCGCTACTTCCAGGTCAGCATCGTGACGGCCGTCGTGACGACGTTCGGCACGCTTCTCACTTCGATCCTTGCCGCCTACGCCTTCGCCAAGATGGAGTTCCGGGGCAAGAACGTTCTCTTCTATCTCGTCCTGGCGACCATGATGGTCCCCGGCCAGGCGCTTCTCATTCCCGACTTCCTCATCCTCGCGCGCCTGCCCGATTTCACCTTCGGCATGCGATGGCTCGACAACTACCCCGCCCTCATCGCGCCCTGGCTCGCCAGTGTCTTCAGCATCTTCCTCTTGCGCCAGTTCTTCTACGGCATCCCCGACGACCTCTGGGACGCCGCTCAGATCGACGGCGCCGGACGCTTCCGCTACCTCTGGCAAGTCGTCGTGCCGCTCTCGAAACCCGCCCTCATCACGGCCGGCATCTTCATCTTCCTCGGCGAGTGGAACTCCCTCCTCTGGCCCTTGATCGTCACGACCAGCCCCGAAATGCGCACCCTGATGGTGGGGCTCCAGACGTTCAACGAGGAGTTGCGCGGTGATTTCAACCTCCTCATGGCCGCCTCGACCATCGCCGTCGCGCCCGTCGTCGTCCTTTTCTTCATCCTGCAGCGCTTCTTCATCGAAGGCATCGCCCGCACCGGGATCAAGTGACGCGGGCTGTCAGCGAACTGCTCCAGCCTGCGGCGCGGGCATCCCCCCGCAGGCGCGGAAGCCCTCTGCCCGACCGAGTCTCGCCCCCGCCTTTAGCCTTCATCTTCTCCCCCCCATCCCTGCCCCCTGACCCCTGATCGCGGCCCCCTGATCCCTGACTCTGCCCCCATTCCCATTGCGCCCGGCCCGCTTCCTTCCTATCATGACCATCCCATGGGCAAGCGCTCTCACGATCCCCGCCGCGCCGCGCCGCCCCAACCCGCCGCGCCCCCGCCTCCCGGAGAACAAACCCTCCACGGCGCCGTGACCCGCTTCACCTTCCAAAACTCCGAGAACGGCTACGCCATCGTCCGCTTTCGCGTGGACGAGCCGGGGGGAGGCCTGAGGGAGGGCGAAGAAATCGTGGTCACCGGGACCCTCCTGGGGATCGAGCCCGGCGAAAGCCTCGAGATTGCCGGACGCTGGACCACAAACCCGAAATACGGAAACCAATTCGCCGTCGAGTCCTACAGACAAGTTCCGCCGGCCACCGCCGACGGCATCCGCGCCTTCCTCGGCTCCGGCATGATCGCCGGAATCGGCAAGGAGTACGCAGACCGCATCGTCAAGGCCTTCGGCGAGAGAACCCTCGAAGTCATCGACAAGGAACCCGCGCGCCTCCGCGAAGTGAAGGGCATCGGACCCAAGCGCTACGACAAGATCCGCCGCGGCTGGGACGAGCATCGCGAGATCGCCGCCATCATGTCGTTCCTCCAGTCCTATTCCATCTCCTCGACTTGGGCGTCGAAAATCTATCGCTTCTACGGCAGCGACGCCGTGCGCCTCATGCGCGAGAACCCCTACCGTCTCGCCATCGACCTGCGCGGCATGGGATTCAGGAGCGCCGACAAAATCGCCCGCAGCGCCGGCATCCGCCACGACTCCCCGGAACGGGTCCAGGCCGGCGTTCTCCACATCTTGCGCGAGGCCGCGGGCGAGGGCCACACCTTCTTCCCCTACGACGCTCTCAGCGAGCAGGCCCTCGAAATGCTCGGCATCGAGGATTCGCAGCGGATACGCCAGGCCACGATCGAGCTCTGCAAGGACACTGCGGGAAGGAGCGGCCCGCTCGCCGTCGCCGAAAAGCTCCCCGAGGGCGACAAAGCCGTCTACCTCAAAGGCCTCCATCACGCCGAAACAAGCGTCGCCGCCTACATCCAGAGCCTGCGCATGACCGGCAAGTCGCTCCCTCGCATCAACGCCGCGGCCGAGCTTGCCCGCTACGAGGCCGACACGAAGTTCGAGCTCGCCCCGCGCCAGCGCGAAGCCGTCGAGATGGCCTTGCGAGGCGGCCTCGTCATCCTCACGGGCGGCCCCGGCACCGGCAAGACGACGACGGTCCGCGCCATCATCGATTCGTTGCGCCGACGCCAGGTCCACGTCGTCCTTGCCGCCCCGACGGGTCGCGCCGCCAAACGCCTCAGCGAAGCCACCCGCATGGACGCCTCGACCCTGCACCGTCTCCTGAAGTGGGACCCCAAGAAAGGCGCCTTCTCCTACAACGAGTACAACCCTTTGCCCGTCGACTACGTCATCATTGACGAGGCGTCCATGCTCGACATTTCCCTCACGCACCAACTGCTCAAAGCCGTTCCGCCCACCGCCTCGCTCCTCCTCGTGGGCGACGTCGATCAGCTCCCGTCCGTCGGACCCGGCAACGTCTTGCGCGATCTCATCGACTCGGGCGTTCTGCCCGTCGTCCGCCTCGACACCGTTTTTCGCCAGGCGCGCCGCAGCCTCATCATCCTCAACGCCCACCGCATCAACGCCGGCGAGTTCCCCATGCTCGTTCTCCCCGAGGACCAGGAGGACGCTGGGCCCCCGCGCAAGAGGAAACCCGACTTCTTCTTCGTTGAGCGCGAGGACCCCGAAGAAGCCGCCGCCGCCATCGTCGGAATCGTGCGCGACCGCATTCCGCGAGCCTACGGCCTGGACCCCATCGCCGACGTCCAGGTCATCACGCCCATGCGCCGAGGGGTCCTCGGCGCCGTCAGTCTGAACGACCGCCTCCAGACCGCGCTCAACAACGACCCCCGCACCCTCGTGCGCGGATCGCTTTCCATCCGGATCGGCGACAAGGTCATGCAGGTCGAGAACGACTACGACAAAGACGTTTACAACGGCGACATCGGCATCGTCTCATCCATCGACCGCACGGACCACACGGTTCGCGTGCGCTACGACCGGCGTTACGTGGACTACGCCTACGCCGATCTCGACGAGCTGGTTCTGAGCTACGCCACCACCGTCCACAAGAGCCAAGGAAGCGAGTATCCCGCCGTCGTCGTCCCGATCCACACCCAACACTATATCATGCTCCAGCGCAACCTCTTCTACACCGCCGTCACCCGCGGCAGGAAGCTGGTCATCTGCGTCGGAACGAAGAAGGCCGTAGCCCTCGCCGTCCGAAACGCGAAACTCGCCGAAAGACACAGCGGTCTGCGACAGCGATTGATCCGCGCCGAAGGGGGCGGGGGGGAAGGATGAAGGATGAATTGGGGTCAGCGACACGGAACGCGCATCCCTCCTTCGAGGAGACGCTTGCCGTCGTCTTCTTCCTCCCGGGCGTCGGTTCGCGGGTTTTGGGTTCCGCGTTCCGGACGTGTTTAGGGTTCCCGGTTTGCCTTGGGCCTCAGACCTGCTTCGAGTTCCGGATTTCAGCATTCGGATTTCCTGTCTGCGGGCCGGGATTGAACACCTCCAGATTCAACGGCGCCTCCTTTGCCTTCAACCCCCCGGAGCGGTCATCAAAGGCGCTCCGCCGTGATGAAGAACACGCGTCTCTTCTTGCTCAAAGCCTTCTGCTCGAAGCCTGTGAGTTCGTCCAGGTCGCGATCCGGGTCGGACTCCGTCCCGTTGGCCACAACCCGGAAATGCGGCGACCGTTCGAACCGGCAAAGGACCTCCTCGAAGTGCCAGAAGAGGTCGACCTTGACGAAAACCGGCGCGCCGGGGCGCAAAATGACGCGCATCGTCTCGAAAAAGGGCGTCTGAAAGAGTCGGCGCTTGGCGTGTCTCCTCTTTGGCCACGGGTCGGTGAAGTAGACGTGCAAGGCGTCGACCGACCCAGGCTTGACGTGGGTCGCCAGCAGCCGAGTCGCGTCCGCCCGAACGATCCGCACGTTCGGGATTCCGTACTTCGCCATCCGGTCGCGCGCCAGCCGCGCGTAGCGCAACGACCGTTCGATGCCGAGATAGAGGCGATCGGGATGCTCTTGCGCCGCGCGGCGAAGAAACCGCCCGTTGCCGCAGCCTACCTCGACCTCGACCGCCGGCTCCCCGTCGCCGTCCTGCCTGACCGGCAGGCAGACCTCCGCCGCCAGACCAAAGAGATCGCGCCAGTCAATGGGTCGGCTGAGATCTTCAACTTCGAAGAATTGCCCGGCGACCTGAAGAGTTTGGCGGTTGCGCGGTGGATGCAGACCGGTCTCGCAGGTTTCCAAAGATCGCTCCTCAACTCGGGGATCGTTCTGAACTGGACTTTGCGCGGTGGATTCCGATAGAAAGAACGTCGCCGCCCATGAGACCGGCTCCCTTCCCCGCAAGATACAGGATCGCCGGCGTGCGGGGCAAGCGTTCGCGACAGGAAACGAGGGGAAGGGGACGCATCTTGACGAAGCGCCAGGATCTCGCGACGAGCGTCGGCGAGCGCCCGGCTCAGACAACCTGCGGACCCAGTGAGAGCCCGGCCGGAAGAGCGCCGCCCTGTCTTTCGGGAACCCCCCTGCGATCTGGGCCGGGCGCATTGCCGCTCCACTTCACCGACCCCGTCGGCCTCACCGACCCCGTCGGCCTCACCGACCCCGTCGGCCTCACCGACCCCGTCGGCCTCACCGACCCCGTCGGCCTCACCGACCCCGTTGGCGGAAACTGCGACGGCGCCGCCCCCGCGTCTTGACGGGCGCCCAAGGCAGAGGAAAGGGTTCGAGATGAAAGACCAGGACTTCCCATCATTGGAATTCGACAAACGGATCGCGCGTCTGGCAAGAGAGGCGGCGCGCAAGAGGCTGGACGCTTTT
>Ga0315274_10009356_pt1 | contig 14162 bp, 16 predicted proteins | sample YL17G02_20_MG_FD_203700 | JGI IMG/M metagenome (GOLD analysis project Ga0315274, IMG submission 203700) | Sediment microbial communities from Yellowstone Lake, YNP, Wyoming, USA - YL17G02_20 | ecosystem: Environmental > Aquatic > Freshwater > Lake > Sediment | place: USA: Wyoming | collected... | reverse complement strand
GCGGCGATCGAGGAATACATCCGAGTGAACAATGAAAATCCAAAACCTTTTGTCTGGACCAAGAAGGTCGAAGTGATCTTGGAAAAGGTGTCGTATTGTAAAGCCGTTATGGAAACACTACACTAGCATTGAAAACATGGCGGAAGACATGGAACCTCAAAAGCTGGAAACCCTGCAAAAGATTAGACCGGAAGTTTCCACAATTTTTGAGGGAGATGCCCTGCGAGTTCTGAACAGATTGCCGGATAATTTTTTTCAATGCGTCGTCACATCTCCCCCGTACTGGGGGTTGCGAGACTACCGAATTGAAGGGCAAATAGGACTTGAGCCAACCATCTCGCAATACCTCAACAGGCTGGTGAGCATTTTCAGCGAGGTAAAACGGGTTTTGAAAGAGGATGGTTCGCTTTGGCTTAATATTGGCGATGGCTATACCAGCGGGAATCGAGGGTGGCGGGCGCCCGACAAGAAGAACCCCGCTCGCGCAATGAGTATAAGGCCGAATACCCCCGATGGACTTAAGCCAAAGGACCTCCTGGGAATACCCTGGAGATTGGCCTTCGCGCTCCAGGCGGATGGCTGGTATATGCGTTCGGATATTATTTGGCACAAACCGAACGCCATGCCCGAGAGCGTAAAGGATCGCCCCACAAGAGCCCACGAGTATATTTTTTTATTGACAAAATCAGAACGCTATTTTTACGCACATGATGACGTCAAAGAAACAGTTGGTTTTGGAAAAAGGAATCGGAGAAGCGTTTGGAATATCAAGACCGAGCCGTTTTCTGAAGCCCATTTCGCCACTTTTCCGGCTTCCCTGGTGGAACCCTGCATATTGGCCGGGACCCGAAAAAAAGATTACGTTTTAGACCCCTTCTTTGGTTCAGGCACCGTTGGATTGGTCTGTTACAGGCTTGAGCGCAATTATATTGGAATTGAACTCAACCCGCAGTACATAAAGATAGCAGCGAGACGGCTGTTCGCAGGTTCAAAAAAAACAATCAAACTGGCTTGCTGATTATATGGACAAGACATCCCACATAAAACTTCCCCTTCCGGACCTTCAGATGAATTTTGCTCGTGTCCTTTCAAGGATCCGCAAAGGAATGCTTCAAGAGGCGCCTTCTGAAGCGATAGCAAACATTGAGCTTTCAACACTTACTACTCGGAGCGTTTAATACGTGACAGATGGCCAATGTGTCCGGCCTCTGTAGGGGCACAGCGCGCTGTGCCCCTACGGGAAATGCGGCAGGTAATAGTGTCAAATATTTTGCGCTCCGAGTAATAACGTCAGAATGGGCGAAGATGCGACTTCGGCCGTTTTTGAAATTATAAAAGATATTGTGTCAAAGAATGTTGTCGAATCAGAACCGCAAAGAATTGAAGTGAAGAATGCCTCTGGTAGAAAAGTGTTTATCGAGTTTGCGCCGGATCCGGACATCATTATCAGAGAGGAAATGTCAACCGGTTCTTTCAGAAATATTATCGCAATTGAAGTTAAAGGTGGAAGGGATTTCTCAAATATACACAACAGAATTGGAGAAGCTGAAAAAAGCCATCAGAAAGCAAGGCAAGCAGGCTACGTTGAATGTTGGACAGTGGTAAATGTTGACAAGATTGACATTGATATGGCCCACAGAGAGTCTCCCTCAACCAACCGGTTCTATCGCATTTCCCGGTTGAAACATCGCAAAAGCACCGAGTTTAATGATTTTTGCAATAGAGTTGTAAGTCTTGCCGGGATCCCTCGCAAGAAGTCTTAGAAAACAATCTCAGCCAATACAGCTCGGCCGGTCAGCTGCCGGCAGGATGATTTTGCAGCGGGACCTCCCCCGGCCTCGGCCGTCAGTTGCCGCATACCAGCATGCAGGCCGGAGCGCTGTTTTCCAGCCAGTTTTTGGCTGTGCCGCACTTGTTTTTCAGTCCGAAGTTGCCGGGGCTGTCGGAGACGATATCCTGCTTGTTCCCGCACACGCGGTTGTTGAAGAGGATTGCGCCCGCGGACTTGAGCCTGATCCCGGTGTTGAATTTTTCGACCGCGCAGTTGTGGAGGACCACGTCTTTGGCCTGGACCACTATGCCGATCCCCTGCAGGAGCTGGGCAACCGGGCCGGTGCCCGTAATTTTGGACGCAGCCGGCGGCTGGGCCGCGGGCGGCTGGGCCTGCTGGAGCCTGTCAGCCTTGGACCTGGCGCCGCCCGGCTTGGGAGCGGCGAGGTTGAGCGGGGCCTGGGCTTTCAACTGGGCCTTGGCGGCCAGGTCCAAGGGCTTGCCAATGATGACCGCGCCGTTGCAGTCAAGGATCATGCCGTCCCCGGCAAGGATGACAATTCCTTCCTGGCCCGAGTCGCCGGTTTCGTAATTGCCCGGACAGAGCTTGAGCTTGGCCTCATATGAAGACAGCACCAGGTTGTCCTTGACAGCATAGCATTTCTGACACTGGTGGCAGCCGTCATAGGCATCGCTGTTGGCGTCGTCGCATTCCTCGCCCTCGTCCAGCACCCCGTCCCCGCAATGAGCATTCCGGCAGTCCCTCCTGCAGGCGTTGGGCACCTGGTCGCTATTGATGTGGCCGTAGGATGAATAGCCCCAGTCGCATTCTTCAGCAGAATCCTGGGCCCCGTCCCCGCATTTGGCCTTGACGCAGTTGCTGCGGCAGGCGTCCCGGCCCTCGTCGCTGTTGTTTTGGCCGTTGTCGCATTCTTCCCAGCCTTCAACCTTGGCGTCGCCGCAAATCGGGACATCCGCCTGGAGCGGGCCGGAAAACAAGAACAATGTCCCGGCAAAGAGCAGGGACACGCCGGAAATTCCAAAAATTCTTGAGTTCTTCATTGCTCAGCCTCCTGTGAAATTTTTTGTCCAACCAAAGGCAGTGCTCACCATCATATTTTGCTCACTCTTTCGCGTTTTGCCAAATGGCGTTTGAAAATCGCCGGCCCTCGGCTCCCGGCCATAATATAAGTTGGGGTCAGACCCCAACTTATAACTTAACGCTTCATGTTCGGGCGGTATTTTGCGTAGAGCCTGGTTTCAATGTAGAAAGTGGACGCGGTCAGCAAGTTGCCCAGGCTGAAGTAGGCGATGAAAATCCAGATGAACACAAACCTGCGCCGGGAGGACCTGGAGGAGAGGAGCAACGGGATTGCCGGAAGCGAGAGGGTGCTCAGCCATATCATCAATCCGTCAAGGTAGTCGGTTGCGGACCAGAATCCCATGCCCGGCGTCCGGTCAATCCAATACACCAGCGTGCCCAGTACCAGCCAGCCGAGAACCGAGACCGACAGATTGACCCAAGCCCGAACTTTCGCCAGCCGCAGCGCCAGCGCCATTGTCAGGAACGGCAAAAAATAGACCGCCAGGCTCAGGGGGTATTCAAAGGAAAAGAAACCGTCGGTTGTCATTAACATTTTCTTCCCGGACCAGGGACCATATCCAGAGCATAGTTATTTCACGCGGACAAGGCAACCAGCCATTTTTATCGCGCAACGCAATAAGGAGTGCGAGTGCGGGCACTCGCACCCCTACGGCGCCAGGAATTTCCAGGCGCAGGTGTCGGTTAGGGTGCGTCCGTCCGGGGTCTTGGCCGTGGCGATCACTTTGTTGGTCCCGGGCCTGAGCAGCACCTTGGCGGTATAGACGGAATTGCCCTGCGAATTCATTTTAAGCCTGGTCCCGTTCACCGTGAGTTCCACCGGCCCGGCGTTGCAATAAACCTTGGCCTCGATCAGGGCGCTCTTGCGGTGGACGAACCGCTGGTTGGTTATGTGGATCATGGGCTCGGGGTTCCAGTTGGCCTTGTAAAAATAAAAGGCGTCCTTCTTGAGCTTGCGGTCAAAAGTTATCATGCCCTTGTCGTTGATGTTGGGGCGGTCGCCCTCGTCGCGCTTGACCACCCCGAAGTCGAACATATTCCAGAGGAAAGTCGCCCAGAAGAATTCCCGGTTGGCCATTTCTGCCCAGAGTTTTTCGTGGAGGTATGCCTGGTAATTTTCGGGGTGCCAGGGCCCGGCGGTGGGCACGTTGTAGTTGAGTTCCGAATGCTGCTTGGTGCTGGCGCCGGCGCCGTATTCGCTCATGCACAGCCTTCGCTCCGGGTGGTTTTTGTGTTGCGCGTCGGCCCATGGGGCGAACATCTGGACTGTGCCGTAATACCATCCCCAGTACTGGTTCCAGCAGGCGAGGTCGGTGGCGTTGTTGAGCGAGCCTTCGAGCATGGTGGCCACGGTGGTCAGCCGGGTGGGGTCTTCCTGGTGGGCGAGTTCGTTGAGCTCTCGGAGCAGGGGTGTGGGGTCGCCCGGAGGCGAGAGTTCGTTGAACAATCCCCAGAACATGATTGAGGGGTGGTTGTAGTTCTGCCGGATGAGTTCGGTGAGTTGCTGCTTCAAGTTGTCGCGGAAACTCTGCGAGTTCAGGAATATGCCGGTGGAATCGCCGGTGCGTCCGATGAAGGGCAGCTCGGCCCAGACCACTATGCCCTTGCGGTCGCAGATGGAATAGGCCAGGTCCGCCTGCGGGTAGTGCGCCAGCCGGACCGCGTTCACGCCCATCTCGCGCATGAGGGCGAAGTCCTGTTCATGGTCCGCGGGGCTGATGGCGTTGGCCTTGCCCTCCCGGTCCTGGTGGCGGTTTACGCCGTGCAGCCGGTAACTCTTGCCATTGAGGAAAAATCCTTTGTCCGCGTCCACGTTGAAATACCTGAGCCCCAGCGGCTGATCGATTGCATCGATCACCTTGCCTCCGGACAGCAGTTCGGTCCGCACCCGGTAAAGGTAAGGGTCCGCTGGCCCGTTCCACAGCCGGGGCGAGTCGAGACGGAGATCGGCAATCGCCTCCAGCCACTCGCCTGCGGGCTTGGGCGAGGCCTCCGCGGTCTTAAGCTCCGCTCCAGCGGCGTCCATAACTTTGAACCGCACGGCAAGTCCGGCCGGCTCCGGAGCTGACAGCCGGGCCATGAATTCGAGTTCGGCCTTTTCGCCGGTCACGCTTTTTGGGGTGAGGAAAATACCGGGGGATGCGAAGTCGGTCACGGCGATGCAGTTTTTGGCCGTGGAGATTAGATGGACGCTCCGGTAGATGCCGCCGTAGAAGTTGTAGTCGCAGTAAAGCGGCATGATCTCGCGGTCAAAGGAGTTGTCCACCAGGACCTCAATCAGGTTCCTGCCGGGCTTGACCAGGCCGGTGATCTCAAAGGCGAACGCGGTGTACCCGCCCCGGTGCGAACCCGCTTCCTGGCCGTTGACCTTGACCCGGGACTTGATGTTCGCGCCCTCGAACCGGAGGAAATAGCGGCGGTCGGGTTTGGGGTCCAGGTCGATTTGCTTGCGGTATAGGCCCTGGCCCATGCGGTACTTGTTGTCGCCATCCAGAGTGTCCTTCGCGTTCCAGGAATGGGGCAGGTCAACCGGCTGCCACTCGCCCGGCTGGCCGTCATCCACCAGCGCGAACTCCCAGCCCGGGTCGATGTTCAAGACCAGACGGCCGCCCGCGCTTTCCGCCCTCACGTCCTCCCAGTTGACCAAAGGCATGACCGCGGCCAGCATCAGCAGCGCCGCAATTGCCGAGTACCGACGAGATTTATCCATGACATCCTCCTGGAAAAGGGTTTCGTGTTGAGGCAAATCTTCGCACAGGTTTAAGCGGGAGGCAAACTGGAATGATTGGCTAGACACGCAAGATATGGGCTGACCAGAAACTATTACACCAAGATGAGGCCCAGGCGTTATGGTTTGGGAGGCGCAGAAGCGGCTTGAATTTTTGCTTCGTAATCCTTGATGGCTTCAATTACCCTGGTTTTCTTTGGTTCATTTTTGCAGCCTTCAAGTTGAGCAATTATGCTCCTGGCAATTTCCACCCAACGCCGTGCAACTTCCCTTTCTCCAATTTTTTTTGTTTTCAGATAATCCGCGTCCAAGCGCGCCGAGTGAAGATCGTAAAGATTGCTTGCGGCCTTTGCGACATCAATGATACCTGCTTGCTCGCATGCGCGGAATTTTTGACGGACTTCCCCATGAGCCTTGGATTCTTTTTCTACAGTGAATCCCCAGTCTGTGAGCAACTGGCGGCCACAAAGAAATGCGCCATAGTATGCGCGGCTGACGGCTGATCTATATTCAGCTTCTTTGGTTCCTTCCATAAGATTTTCAGCAACCATGAAGAATTCTTTGCCGTCCATCCGCATCCTTTAAATTCAGAAGGATATTCTAAAAAATCCCCTCACCTCGAATGGTATTTTTTCTATGAATTGTTCGGTGAACTCATCATAGCATTTCATTAGTTTCGGTAGTTTCGCATCAGTAAGAATGTCAAAACAAACCCATTTAGAGCCTTCAACATCAGGGTCTTCTTCCAACCTGAACTCCAGTGAATTTATCTCCTTGAACGATGATCGGATGATTTGCAAAGCGCGTTCAAAATAGCCCAAGCACCGGTTGGAATCCAAGAACTCGATTATTTCCGGGGAAACATCCTTGCCGAGAACTGCTAGGGTGGGTCGATTGTAGCCTTGAAGGTAAGCGAAAAGTATTTCTTCGTCTGAGGCCGACTCTGGCATTTCGATAGTATATGGGCGAATCTTTTCAAAAGCTGTCTTTATGGCCATACCAAGAGGTTGAAGCCGGTTGGTATCCACAGTCCTGCTCATTTCTTGTTCTTCCCAAAAAACGATTGCCGAATTACCAATAACATACACCTCAGGCGAAGAAGTTTGAATGCTAGCCACCGGGAATCTGAGGGCGCTTTTCAATGCTGGTTTGTATGTCCACTCGTCTCCCCGCTGATATCCACCTGCCTGATTCATTTTGCGGCCTCCAATTTCAGCTTTGCCATAATTCCCGCGAAATGTTGCTGAATATCCTTGACCTTATCCAAGTGCCCCAAGAAATCGTCCATGCCTTTAAAGGGGTATTCAAAGTTTAGATTGAGTAAGGTTGGCCTGCCGGTGATTTTTGGCTTCAGAATTTGAATCTCTGAAATTCCGCCGTCAAGCGGATACCTCAACAGTGCTCCCATTTGAACCCTTTCAATTGACAGGGAAGCGGCGACCTTCTCCGTATTCATGCCGAGCCTTTTATCGAACTCATTCTCATCTTCCTCGCTATCGAAGGTCACTTTGGCATTCAAATTGAATCCGCCCAGCTTCAAAGGGGTATACTTAAGCACTCTTCCAAAATACGACTTCGTCATGGCGATAATTGGACTGCGATCTAACAGCTGTCCGGTGTGATCAACAATCTGGTATCTTTCCTCTTCAACGAGGATATGGTAATCTCCATACTGAATTGTTGACATTACGGGCGTCGAGATGAATTGGGAAAATTGCTTTCCCGGATCCTTGGCGAGAAGAGACCTAAATGGTTCCTGATCTCGGGGTATGATTTCGTTGGTTAACAAGAAATCATGATTGAGAATCGCTGGATTCATTCTCCCCAGAAAGACGATGCTGAAGAAATTAACCTTATATTGAGGCATTTTCAATCTCCTCCACTCCGCTGCCCCTATGATTTCGGAGGGCCATCCTAAACATAATCATTCCGCGCTGTTCTTTCAGAATGTCTCGATGGATCCAGAGAGTCTTGAATGGGATAAGCTGCATACCCTTTCGCAATACTAGCAGAATGGAGGAAGAATGTCAAAATTTGAGCCTCAATGTTCACGCGCTGAGGAAGTCGAAGTCTTCGAAGTCGGGGAGTTCCTGCTTGAGGAATTCCTTGAGGTGTTTGAGGACCCGGGTTTCGATCTGGCGGACTCTTTCGCGGGAGATGCCGAATTTTTCGCCGACCTCTTTCAAGGTCTGGGGCTTTTCGGACAATAGGCGATAGTCGAAGATGTAGAGTTCCTTTTCCGCTTTTTCCTGGTGGAGTTTTTTGCGGAAGTCCTTGAGTTTGGCGGTCATCAGGCTCCGGAACTCGCCGTCCGCGACTTCCTCGACGACGCCCGGGTTCTCGTCGGCGAGGTTGGCGCCGAGGGTCTGCTTGCCGTCGTCGGTGATGGGGTTGTCCAGGGATTCCTCGGGCATGGACAGCCTCATCTCCATGTCGGTGACGTCCTGCTCGGAGGTCAGCAGGTTTTCGGCGAGCAAGGTTGAGGTCGGCCGGAACCCGAGGTTTTCCAGCCGCTCTTTTTCCTTTTTGAGGTTGAAGAATAGCCGGCGCTGGGCCTGGGTTTTTCCGATCTTGACCAGCCGGTAGTTTTCCATCAGGAATTTGAGGATGTAGGCCCGGATCCAGAACGAGGCGTAGGTTGAGAAGCGGATGCCTCGGTAAGGGTCGAACTTTCTCACCGCCTGGATCAGGCCGAGGTTGCCTTCCTGGACCAGGTCGAAGAGGTCGGTCCAGTGCCGCTGGTACTCAATGGCGATCTTGACCACCAGGCGGAGGTTGCTGATGATCAGTCGCTGCGCCGCGCCGGTGTCCCCGCTTTCCCGAACACGTTTGGCGATCTCGATCTCTTCTTCGCGAGAGAGAATCGGGTATCGCCGAGCCTCCATCAGGTATCTCTGCAGCGGGGCAAGCTTTTCGATAGCGCCCGGCTCTTCATAGACCATGAGCGGCTTCAAGCCCCCGTATTCCGGGTCAATTAGATTGACCGCATCCGGGGTTTCGGCCGCAGACTTAGTCAGGAGCAGGAGCTCTTCCGGGGATGACTCGACCTCCATGGCAATGGTCTCGCCCTTGCTCTCAAAAAGACTGGGTTGAAGGTTACTCGCTGCCCCGCCGGTTTTTCTTGCTTTGCCCTTTTTCATGCCACGGTTTTTTATTATAACCATCTTTTGCAGAAGGTGGTAGAAAAATACCTCTTGCAACGCTCTTGGAAAGGATGAGCCGTTTGAGCTTGTCCAGCGTGGCTTCAAACAGCCGCCGGGCCCGGCCCAATGAAAGCCGCTTCTTCCGGGCAATAGCCTGAAGACTCTCGCCTTCCCAGAAATAGTCCTGCAACAACAATTGTTCGCGGCGGGTAAGACCGCGCAACAACACGGAAATCTCAACCTCCTCCAGCGCCAGATGCTGTCCGGAATCCGGCTCGCTCATTCCCGGACGCTGAATTGCTTGGTTCATGAGCAGCGGGATCAACGACGGCTCTCGCCGGCTATTTTCCAGCTTTTCAAGGTGCTGGCGAAGGTTTTTGCATGCCTTTTGGCATTTCTCGCGCTTTGAACACTCCTGGCACAACATTTCTGCTCCTTTCTTTGGTTTTCGGGGGAAAGAACCGGACTCCGAAGTCAATCATTATCCCTGGGGCCTGACTCCAAAATGACCGACTTGTCGTTCCGATTCAGGCAAAGCCAGCGCGCCTTGGACAAATCCAATTTCACCCCGGGCATGCGCCAGCCGCCGGACAAGGCAAACAACCTTGCCGATTCCTCCAGCAAAGACTCTTTCTTTTCTCCTGTCCTTTTCCTGAATTCCATCTCGTCTGGCCCCTCAAACGAACTGTTGGCTTATAGGCTCTTCAAAAAAATAGCCAGCCTCCACCCGGTAAAGCGTGCATAAAACCGCCAGCGCATCGATCTTGGGCCGGGCTTTCCCTCTTTCCCAAAGCGAGATCGTTGCCCGGGAAATCCGGTACCCGAAACGCGCCTCCATCAGCCGCGCCAGCGTGCCCAGGGAATGATGATGCTTCTGCCGCAAAGCCCTGATCTTTTCCGGCTTGAATTCCATTTTTCCCCTCCTTGCTTTTTTTACTTGACAAAATTTCCGCTTTCCTATATCATCATAGCAAACAGTTTGATATATTGTCAAGCAAAAAGTTTGGGTGGGGCAAACAAAGTGTTTAGCGGGATTAAACAAAGGATGCAAGTAGTTGATTGTAGTGAGATTTTTGTGTATGCTTTGAGCGTTTGGGTTAACTGAGAAGGATAAGAAGGGGGCAAAAGATGGAAAAGCTGGCAGAGATTCTGGACCGTCAGCGGCAAAGGCTGGGGCTCAATTACGAACAGCTAGCCGGCCTGATCAAGGTGAGTTCGGTTTATGTATCGCAGACCTTGCGGGGCAAGCGCATACCCAAGGACGAGATCCTGGTGAAGCTGAGCGAGGCGCTCCAGCTGGACCCGGGCCGGGTGCTGAGGGTCGCGCATTATGAAAAGGCCCCGGAGCCGGCGCGCAAATTTCTGGGGCAGGGCTCATTCGCCAGCCTGGACAAGTTTGACAACGTGGGCCCTTATCCGCTTGGCCGGGGCCAGCGCATCCCGATTTTGGGCTGGGTGCAGGCCGGGAAATTCTCGCCCACCGAGACCCCGGACTTAAGCCCAACAAGCCCGGACGATTTTATATATTCCGACACCCTGGGCCGGAACCTGTTCGCGCTCCGGGTCGAGAACGACTCCATGGAGCCGCTCTTTCATCAGGGCGACGTCATCATCATCAACCCCAACATCAAGCCCCGGAGCGGCGACTTTGTGATCGTCCGGCTCAAATCCGAGGGCGAGGTCACCTTCAAAAAGCTGAGCATCAAGGGCAACCGGATCGCGCTCCAGCCGCTCAACACCAAGTACGACGTGATCGTGCTCGAGGAAAAGGACGACTTTGAAATTATCGGCAAGGTAGTGGAGAGGAAGACGATTTTTTAGGACTTCCCGGACCGCAAAGGCGCGACTCGGCTGCCCTCGGCCATGAGCTCCCTTCGGGTCCGAGCCTCAGGGTCGTGGACAAACCAAATGGAGCTTGCCGAATTCCTTGTCCGTCATATGCGCCCTTCGTCCTTCGCAAAATTTCTTAAGTTTAAAGTATAGACCTGACCCCCTGGTTTTGACCCCCTGGTTTTTCCCCCTGGTTTTTTGTCTATGGCAGTATTTGACAGGTGATCTCCGTAAATAAGGTCCTATGTCTTTTCTGGACAACTAAATCGGGCGCTCTGATTTGACAAAAGGTCAACACAGCATTATTATTGTGTTATGGTGCCCCTTTTCAATGCTGACGGCAATCTTCCAAAGGGAGTGCATCTAGCCACGTGGAGCGAGTTTTGTGATCGGTTTGGTTTTACGCCGCATCGAAGAAGACTCCTCGGTGGTATGAAAAGAGCCATGGATTCGCTACGCGCGGCAGGTTGCAAAACCTTTTACATCGGAGGAAGTTTCGTCACATCTAAAGAAATACCTGATGATTATGATGGATGTTGGAGCACCCAGGAGGTTGATTTCAATCTGCTCGATCCTGTGCTTCTAGATTTTTCGGCCAATAGGCTTGCTCAGAAAATCAAGTATGGGGGCGAGCTTTTCCTAACGCATCAAATTGAAGGCAACTCCAGAAAGACTTTTCTCGAATTCTTTTCGATAGATAAGGATACGGGCAAACCAAAGGGATTGGTTATGCTGAATCTCTGAAAGGACTATCGACATGATAAAAAATGAGAGACAGTATCGTATTACGAAGGCACAGACAGCCAAGTTTGAAGCAGCCTTGGCCGAATTAGAAAGTCAACGCGTCGAGGGATTGAATATGCATCCTCTTCTAAAAAAGGCGCAAATTGATGCTCTGCGCAGCCAGTTTGAAGATCTTAAAGCGCAAATTAGGGAATATGAGTCATTGCAAAAAGAAAATGCAGGTACCTTCAAGATTACATCCTTGGATGAGCTACCAAAGATGCTGATTAGAGCGCGAATTGCCAGAGGCCTAACCCAGAAAGAACTTGCCAACCTGCTCGGCCTAAAAGAGCAACAGATCCAGCGCTATGAGGCCACGGATTACGAGACAGCGAGCTTTAAACGATTGCTCGAAGTGGCACAGGCTTTGGGGATTCCCAAAAGCGAATCGATGCAACCCATTAAGAAGATTTTTTCTGCCAAAGAATTCTTTCGGCGGATAAAGAGTTCGGGTGTTGATTATGATTTTGTTGTCAGTCGTATTGTTTCACCTATTCTCAGAGCCAGATTGGAATCGACCAAATTGGAGAAAGTTGAAGAAAGAAAAATTATATTACAAGTGGCAAATGTACTAGGAAAACTCTTTGATTGGACGACTGATTCAATTTTCGGAGAATCCGCACTAAAACTGGATATCACAAAAGCAGGACCTGTAAGTTTCAAAGTACCTTCGCGGGCTGAAAATCTCCGCTTGAATGCTTACATTTTGTATGCGCATTATTTGGCGCTTCTTATTATTAAAGCCACCTCAATTTCCTATAAATCAAAGTTTCCTAAAGACCCCAATTTATTCAGACAAGAAGTAGAAAAGAACTATGGAGATTTGACATTAATAAATGTGTTAAATTATGTCTGGAGCTTAGGAGTGACCGTCCTTCCTTTACATGATCCTGGGGCATTTCATGGAGCTTGTTGGCGTATCGAAAACCGAAATATTATTGTTCTTAAGCAACGAACTCATTCGCAGGCACGGTGGCTTTTCGATTTGATTCATGAATTTTGGCATGTCATGCAAAATCCGGATGAAAAGCACCTTTCTCTAATAGAGGCAAGTCCAGAATCTAAGGAACGTCGTGAATCTTCTGATGAAGAGACTGCAAGCCAGTTTGCAGGTGATGTTATTCTTGATGGCCGCTCAGAGGAACTGGCAAAGATCTGTGTCGAAGAAGCGAGAGGAAAAGTCGAATGGCTAAAAATGGTCATTCCTCAGGTTGCCCGAAGAGAGAATGTGTCAGCGGATTGTCTAGCTAATTATATGGCATTTAGACTTTCTCTTCAGGGGATAAATTGGTGGGGTGCCGCTGAAAACCTGCAATTCGGAGATTCAGACCCCTGGGAAATTGCTCGCGATATTCTGCTAGAACATATCAATTTTGACAAGATAAATGACGAGGACAAAAATTTACTTTTACTTGCACTATCCGACAGGAGGGATGAGTAATGAAAAAGGACGAAAACATTAAGAATAAATTGGAGCCGTTGAAAATCACATGCACAAGTGCGAACTGCGAAATGGGATTACATTGCTTCAAAGCCACGAAAAAACTGAAAATAGCAAACCAAGTTGGGCAGTGCAGAATTTGCGGTGCTAAGCTGATTGACTGGAGTAGAGTTCATAATCGTAACCTTGCTGATGCAAATTATACCTTTACATCTCTGAAATATGAGATGTGGCGACATTATTACTGGCATTTAGATATGGATCAGAAAGCCATTAATCACGCTAAGCGAAAGGGTATAAATGGCATGAAAATAGCAGTTGAAAAGCGAATACGGAATTCGGTTGGTGAAGCTAGCCCATATTGGGATGGCAGACAGACTCCAAAAGGAGGAAATTCCATATATTATGCACAGCATGCCACAGCCACATGTTGTCGCAAGTGTATCGAGTCATGGCACGGGATCCCCCGGGGCTTTGCTTTGACCGAAGAACAAATAGCCTATTTTGTTGAATTGATAATGCTCTATATCAAGGAAAGATTGCCAAATCTTACTGAGCACGGCGAATACGTCCCTGCTAATAGGAGAAAGGGTTAAATGCCTTTTGAAGCTGCTAAAGCACCAGCTTGTCTCAGGGAATGGATGGAGCAAGAGTGGCAAGTTTGCAAAAAACTGATGTAGAGGCCGGGTCAATTTATTATAGGGAACGCGTCGCTAATATCCAGCACCCCAGCATTTTGATTTCGAGAATTTCTGGCTCAGAGCAAGAAAAAGACCTCACAGTGCCACCAAACTGCGAAGGTTTCGGACGAATAAGACACTTTCATCGCAAGAGGAATGCAAATTGGGTACAGAATCCCTTACCGATAGACCCTGTTTGCAGGGCACTTATGTTGCCAACAACTGATCTTATGAGGGCCCAAGTCTTTCAGATTGCGGCCTGCAATTTTCGATGTTGGTACTGTTATGTTCCATACAGTCTCCTTAAAGCCGATATAGGCTGTTCAGGTTGGTTAAGTCCATCAGCACTAATCGATTTATATCTGTCACAAGAGAATCCACCACCAGTAATAGTTTTATCAGGCGGACTGCCAGAATTAGTACCGGAATGGGTTGCGTGGATGATGAAAGAACTAAATAGAAGAAAGATGGAAGATAAGATATACCTTTGGTCCGATGACAATCTCACATCAGACTATTTTTGGCGTTTCCTTTCTCAGGAAGATCAACATCTCATTACTATTGAATCTCGCAAAATAGCTTGACAAATATATATTCCATGTTTATAATAGAAGCATGGAAACCAAGCAACCCAAACGGTATCGGCCCCGGCGTGATTTCGCCGGAATGGAAAAGCGGCGAATGA
>Ga0315274_10009354_pt1 | contig 14163 bp, 11 predicted proteins | sample YL17G02_20_MG_FD_203700 | JGI IMG/M metagenome (GOLD analysis project Ga0315274, IMG submission 203700) | Sediment microbial communities from Yellowstone Lake, YNP, Wyoming, USA - YL17G02_20 | ecosystem: Environmental > Aquatic > Freshwater > Lake > Sediment | place: USA: Wyoming | collected... | reverse complement strand
ATTAAAGTCCCCTTTTTCATAAATACCGGCGATACCATTAAGGTCGATACCCGCACCGGGGAATACCTGGAAAGGGTAAGCTAAATCTTTGATTAAAGCTGACCTTCATATTCATACTGAATATTCTATGGATTGTACCATGTCCCTGGAGCAGATTATTGCACGCTGCCTCGAAGTTGGCATCAACTGTCTCGGCATAGCTGACCATAACACCATCGCCGGAGCCAAGAAGATGAAAGAAATAGCTCCCTTTTCCATTATCGTCGGTGAGGAAATCCTGACTTTAGACGGCGAAGTCATCGGATTTTTCCTCAGCCAGGAGATACCAAGCAAGTTGCCCATGAAAGAAACTGTAGCCCAGATAAAAGCCCAGAATGGGCTGGTGTGTATTCCCCACCCGTACGATAGGTTGCGTATGTCGGTATTTCGAGACCAGGTATTTGACGATATAATGAATGACGTCGATATTATCGAGGCATTTAATGCCCGCAGCCTTTCGGCCGGCAGTTCAACCAGAGCCCGGCAGCTGGCGCAGAAATACGGCAAGCCGGCCAGTGCCGGTAGCGATGCACATACGCTTCCTGAAATAGGCAATGCCTATGTTGAAATGCCGGACTTCAATGGCAAAGATAAATTCCTGGCTTCTCTGGCTAAGGGAAAGATTTCAGGCAATAAGTCAAACCCAACAGCTCATTTTATCAGCACCTGGAATAGATTGAAGAAACGATTGTCTTAGGAGAGGTCCACTTGTTGACCATCGGTTGGTTTTCCACCGGCAGAGATGAAGCAGCAAGACAGCTTCTGCAAGTCGTGTACCAGAAAATTCGAAGCGGCGATATCAAGGGGAAGATTGTTTTTACCTTTAGCAATCGAGGGCCCTGTGAGGACAAAGAGAGCGACTTATTCTTTGAACTGGTTCGAAGTTATAAAATTCCCTTGATTTGTTTTTCCTCCCAAAAGTTCAAAGACTCACGGGGCATAACAGGCAAAGCACTGCGCGAGTGGCGCCTCGAATACGACCGGGAGGTTATGAAAAGACTTGATGGCTTTCATCCAGACCTGTGTGTGCTAGCCGGCTATATGCTTATCGTGGATAAAGAGATGTGCCACAGATATGACATGATAAACCTCCATCCGGCAGCTCCCATCGGGCCTAAAGGCAGCTGGCAGGAGGTAATTTGGACGTTGATTGAGAACAAGGCCACCAAGTCAGGAGTAATGATGCATCTGGTAACGCCCGAACTCGACAGCGGGCCAGTAATAACTTACTGCACTTATCCCATTAGAGGTGAACCTTTTGATAACTACTGGCGGGAATTAGATGGTCGCTCAGTAGCTGAGATAAAAAAAGAGCAAGGCGAAAAAAATGCGCTATTTCAGCTTATCCGCCGGCATGGATTAGCCAGAGAGTTCCCGCTTATCGTGTCGACCTTGAAAGCCTTTAGTCAGGGTGAGATTAAGATAGAAGCCGGCAGACTATTTGACTGTAAGGGAAGTCCTATATCAGGGCACAACCTCAGCGATGAAGTAAATAGAGCCATAGGATTGCCATGAGCGTAATCTGTTTCGACCTCGAAGGTCCATTAGCTACTCAGGATAATGCCTATGAGCTGATGAAGCTTTTCCCGGAGGGAGGCAGGATTTTTGAGGTTATCAGCCGCTATGATGACTTGCTCACCTTAGTAGCCAGGTTTGACTACGAACCCGGCGATACACTGGCCCTTATTGCACCCTTTTTGGTTTGTCACGGGATAAAGGAGCATGACATTTCTGCACTGGCCAGAAAGGCGATCTTAACTGCCGGGGCAGTCGGTCTAATCTCCCGGCTGAGCGCTCAGGGCTGGAAGATATTCTGCATCAGCACCAGCTATGAGCAATATGCTAAGCGCGTAGCTCATCGGCTCGGCATTTTCTCTCAGAATGTTGCCTGCACCTCATTTCCGCTGGATAAATTTTCTAGAGATTTATCTAAAGAAGATTTTCGTTTTTTAGAGACGGTTGAGAAGGATATTCTGAATAGACATACTATTGATGATAATTGGATAAAGAAAAGGCTTGACCTCTTTTATTGGAAGGAATTGCCCAAGACCAATCTGGGTCGACTTGTTCAGCAAGTGCAGCCAGTTGGCGGTCAGCGTAAGGTGGAAGCTCTGCGGCATTTCGCCGACGCTCAAAAGCAGCCCTTCCCCAACTGGGTGGTAGTCGGCGACAGCATTACCGACTTTAAAATGCTCCAGGCTGTTGACCAGGCCGGCGGCCTGGCGATTGCCTTCAATGCTAATGAATACGCCCTACCCTATGCCACTATAGGCCTGGCCTCCACACATCTCGATGACCTGAGACCGGTTCTGGAGATGTGGAAGAAAGGTAAACGCCCGGCCGTAGAAAAACTGGTCCGGGAAAAAGAGAAAGCCGGTGGCAGCAACGACAGGGGTAACTTCCACTGGCTTGCCGGTATCAAGAGTATAGCGGCCCCTCTCGAAGTCCACAAGCGAATCCGCCGTGTTGTTCGAGAAGAGGCAGCCAAGCTTGGCTGAAATTCAAATGGCTAAGATTGATGTAGTCGGCTTTGGAGCCATGAACATCGACCACCTGTGTCAGGTCGATGAGCTTGTCATTGATGGCGAGCAGTCACTGAAAGATTTTATGTCTATACCCGGGGGGTCGGCAGCTAACACGATTTACGGCTTAGCCAGACTTGGCCTCAAGACAGGCTTCGTCGGTGCTGTAGGAGCGGATGAGTCCGGGAAAGCATTGATTGATGATTTCAAAACTGCCGCCGTTGATACCAGTCAAATCAGGATCAAAAAAGCAGAAACAGGCTCGACAATATGCATCAGCGATAAGCTGGGAAGGCGAGCCATATACGTCTCCCCTGAGGCTAACAATTTATTGAACCCCAGGGACATAGACCTGGCTTATTTGAACCAGGCTAAGATAGTGCATCTGTCTTCCTTCGCCGATGACAGGCAGCTCAAACTTCAAGTCGCCTCAGTAAAAAAGCTGAAGGACTCAGTCAGGGTCAGCCTGGCTCCAGGCATGATCTATGTCACTAAAGGATTGAAAGCTTTAGCCCCCTTGCTCAAAAGAACCTACGTCGTCTTTATGAACCACGAGGAAATTGAAAGGATGACGGGCAAAGACTTCCAAGCTGGAGCTAGAGAGCTTGTGAAATCAGGTTGCCTGATTGTCGTCGTAACCCTGGGCAAAGGTCTGGCTAAGGGCAAGGCTGGGATGGTTACGGCCTATATACGCGATGGGGAAAAGGAATATGAGGTGGAGTCCGAAAAAGCAAGCCCTAAATCCCCGCTGGAGACCACCGGTGCCGGCGATGCCTTCGCTGCCGGCTTTCTCTTCGGTTTTCTCAAAGGTAAAGGAATCGATGAATGCGGCTTGCTGGGCGATATAGTGGCTGGCTTTGCTATACAGAAAGTTGGAGCCAGAACAGGGCTGCCGACCTTAACTCAGCTATCTCAACGATATCTCAAACGTTCAGGCCACCGCCTGTAGATGTTTATGTCTTTTTCTGTCCCTTAGTCTGCGGCCCGCTTAAAATCTGGTCAACGATACCGTATTCCACGGCCTGGTCGGCGTTCAGATAGAAATCGCGGTCGGTATCATGGACAATTTTATCCAACGTCTGGCCGGTATGCTTAACTAAAATACTGCGAATCAGGTCCTGGAGCCTCATGATTTCGCGGGCGGCGATCTCGATATCGGCTGCCTGCCCCTGGGCGCCGCCAGCTGCCTGATGCATGTGAATCGTCGAGTGGGGCAGAGCATAACGCTTGCCTTTAGTTCCGGCAGTAAGTATAACCGTGGCCATGCTAGCAGCTAGCCCGACACAGATGGTGGATACTTCCGGCCTGACTAGCTGCATGGTGTCATAAATGGCCAATCCGGCAGCGATAATACCACCCGGCGAATGTATGTAAAGGTTTATATCCTTGTCCGGGTCCTCGTGCTCCAGATATAGAAGTTGGGCGATGATCAAGCTGGCTATCTGGTCGTTAATAGGTGTGCCTAAAAAGATAATGCGCTCTTTCAAGAGCAGCGAGTAAATGTCGAAGGCTCGTTCTCCCCTCGGACTGCTTTCAATTACCATTGGAATTATGTTTTGGGGTAAATCTTTCATCTTACCTTTTCCTCCCTAAACTAAAATACTATACCATTTACAGACGCTATTGTCATTCTGAATCCTCCACCTGCCATTCTGAGGGAGTCCTTCGCCTTTTCTGTCATTCTGAGCCCTCTATCTGTCATCCTGTGGGAGCGAAGCGACCGAAGGATCTGGCTCAGTGTAAACTCCGCGACCTGAGAATCGCATCTCCAATAAACTCCTTCAAGTAATCTGGAGACCCTTCGCTTTGCTCAGGGTGACAGAAAATATTCAGGGTGACAAATAAGCGCTCTTGATAATCAATTTTAACCTTTAGCTATCTCCACCAGCCGCTCTACGGCTTTCCGGCCTATCAGAAATTGTTTAATGGACTCGCGGGCTTGCGGCAGGCTGAAAAACTTCCTGACGTCCTCAGCTTGCTTGTCGGCATCCTGCGCCATCTTTTCTACTTCCGCATCTATATCCGAATCAGCCACCTCGATTTTTTCGGATTCAGCCAGTTTGCCCAGGACCAGAGACCTGACCACACGCTTGCTGGCCATCGACCGCAATTCTTCCCGGTGGTCAGCCATCGTTTTATTAAGTGTTTTCAAATAATTCTCCAGCCCGGCGACGCCTTCGGCAAAATGCCGCGCTTCCTCGTTTAGTAACCGGTCAATCTCCCTATCCACCAGTACCGGCGGATATTCGACTTCGCCGAGTTCGACCAGCGCATCGACCGCCTTCTGCTCCAGGTCAATGCGGGCCCTTTCCTCAGCCCTGGCTTTCAGATTGGACTCTATTTGCTCTCGCAGCGAAGCCAGGTCCTCTTTGCCCAGGCTCTTGGCGAATTCGTCGTCAACCTCAGCCAACTTCTTCTCTTTTATCTCTTTGACAGTAACCTTAAAGGCGTGGTCTTTCCCCGCCAGTTCCTTCATTTCATAGTCCTGTGGGTAGGACAGGACAAAGCTCTTTTCCTCGCCCTTAGCCGTTCCTTCCAGCTTCTCAGCAAATCCGGGCAGAGGCAAGCGGGCTTCCTTCACGACCTCGTATACAACATCCTTACGGATGGAAAATGGTTCTCCGTCTCTCTCGCCCTCGACGTCTATGGTGACTATGTCGCCTAACTGTACCGGGCGGTCTACCGGCAACAGCATAGCCTGTTGCTCACGCAGTTGCTCGATGGTGGCATCGATATCCTTTTTGCCGATTTTAACCGGCTTGGATTCAACTTTTATCTTTGTATAATCTCCAAGCTTGACTGTCGGCTTAAGCGGCACCACGGCCTTAAAAATCAACGGCTCGGTCTTTATAAGTTCGAACTCAGGCTGGTCAATGGGACTTATCTTTTGCTCATCCAGTGCTTCCTTATAAGCCCTTGGTATCAGGTCTTCGAGAGCTTCCTGAAACAAGGCATCCTTGCCGATGTGTCGTTCCAGTATATCCCTGGGTGCTTTCCCTTTACGGAAGCCGGGTACGGAGACCTTTTTTACCAGACGGTTGTAAGCTCTGTCGAGGTATTTATCTATCTCGACTGGCTCCATCTCGATATTGAGCGCTACCTGGCTGTTCTCAACAGGTTCTGTAGATACTTTCATTTTTACCTGCCTATATTATACCTTACGATATTCTCTTCTGCGAAAAATACTCTCTCCCATCAAGGAAGATGGCATAATATAAAAAATTTCTCCCTCCCTGGTGGGAGGGAGCTAGAGGGAGGGGGAAAACCTCACAGCTCAATCCTTCCTGGTCTCCTCATCCGCCAGCTTCAAATGTAATTCATTGAGCTGAGCTTGAGAGACCGGAGACGGCGAATCGCTCATCACATCGATGGCGCTCTGATTCTTAGGAAAGGCAATTACCTCTCTGATATTTTCCACACCTGCCAGCAGCATCACCACACGGTCGATGCCCGGTGCAATGCCACCGTGCGGCGGCGCCCCATAATCGAATGCTTCCAGCATATGCCCGAACCGGGCTTCTATTTCCTGATCGTTGTAGCCTAGCAGGCGGAATATCTTCTGCTGCAGCTCCCGGGTATGAATTCTGATGCTGCCGCTGGACAGCTCGTAGCCGTTGCAGACGATGTCATAGTGGCGTGCCCGCACCTTAGCCGGGTCTTTATCCAGCAGCGGCATATCCTCTTCCCGAGGCGAAGTAAATGGATGGTGCATCGGCTCCCACAGCTTTGTTTCCTCATTCCAGTCCAGCAGCGGAAAGTCAACGACGAAGAAGAAAACCAGATGATTCGGGTCGATTAGTCCAAGCCGGTGCCCCATATCCCGACGCAGCTCATCCAGTACTTTATCAACCATCTTCTGCTCGCCGGCCACGATTAGTATCAGATCGCCCGGCTTAGCTTCGAACCTGCGGACTATCTCCTTTAGCTGGTCCGCAGTCAGGTACTTGGCAGCTACCGATTTGACCTTGTCAGGAGTTAATTGCTCCAAACTGTCAAAACTGCCGGCGGGTAGCGCCAGCGTTATCAGCCCTTTGGCACCGGAGGACTTTGCCAGCTCAGTTAGCTCTTCCGTCTGCTTGTGAGAGTAATCGGCACAGCCGGGCAGGCATATGCCTTTCACTTTGCCGCCGCCCTGTATAGTGGAGCGGAAAACGGCGAACTCAGAATCGGCAACAATCTTAGATATGTCTCTTAGCTCCAATCCGAAGCGTATGTCCGGCTTATCCGTGCCGTATCGCTCCATCGTTTCCGCAAAGGAAAGCCGTGGGAATGGTTTCAGCATTTTCATTTCCGGCTTCACCGTCTCCACCAGCGAGGTGAACATTTCTTCCAGCAGGCTGAGTATGTCTTCCTCGTCGATAAAACTCATTTCCATATCGAGCTGTGTAAATTCGGGCTGGCGGTCGGCTCGCAAGTCCTCATCGCGGAAGCAGCGGGCTATCTGGTAGTATTTCTCGAAGCCGGCCACCATCAATAGCTGCTTGAGCTGCTGCGGCGACTGAGGCAGCGCATAGAACTTGCCGGGATGTATGCGGCTGGGCACAAGATAGTCACGGGCGCCTTCCGGTGTGCTCTTGAATAAAATGGGCGTCTCTATTTCCACAAATCCCCTGGCATCGAGAAAGTCGCGCATGAATTTCTCCACCTTATGGCGGAGTATGATGTTGTCTTTCATCCTGGGACGCCTGAGGTAGAGATAGCGGTACTTAAGTGACAGGTTTTCGTCGACTTCCACGTCCTCATTTATATAGAACGGCGGTGTTTTGGCTGTGTTGAGAATTTGGATGTCGCTGGCGATGACCTCTATTTTACCGGTCGGCAGCTTCAGGTTCTCGGTGCCGGCGGGACGTTTCGCCACCTTGCCGGTTATTTTAGCCACATATTCGTTGCGGAGTTCGTTGGCTGTTTTGTGTGCCTTTTTTGATGTCTCCGGGTTGAAAACTACCTGGGCTATGCCTTCTTTGTCTCTTAGGTCGATGAATATCAGCCCGCCGTGGTCGCGCCGCCGGTGCACCCACCCGGCCAGAGTTACCTCGTGTCCGACATGTTTCTCTGTAAGTTCTCCGCAGCTGTGGCTCTTGAGCAAGTAGACCTCCTGACGTGTCCGAGCATTATATCTTAAGGCAGCCTCTTGTTCAATTTGAATATATTGAATTATAGAAATGGCCTCCGAGTTTGCAACTCGAAGGCCATTGGTTCGAATCAGGCCAAGACAATTAAGACTATTTAAGCACGTTGGATGCCGCCGCCTCGGACTTTATCTGCTCCAGGTCGTCCTGGATGACAAAGCCGCCTGATATATGGGAAAGCCATAAGAAGAAAGCTTCGGCGAAGAATCTATAAACTCTTCGCCGAGTTTATCCTGAGCGAGATTCTTCAGTCGCTCCGCCCGGTCATAATGACCTGAGCCGACGGATTCCATCCCACAGAGAGGCAGCTTGTGATCGGCAAATTTTTACTGGCCGCGTTTCGCCTTGATTGTATCCATGAACAGGTCGCAGGTTTCATTATAAAGGCCTGATTTGACTTCTATCTTGTCACCCAAATGTAAGTATTGTCCGGTTTTGGCGTCATAGGCTGGCCATTGTGTCAGTCCTTCCTGGTTGGGGTCGCCGGCAGCGGCAAAATTTGTCCAATAGCTCATCATAGCGTCAGAGAGTGCCTTGTCGGTCTCATTGTAGTATGCATCCGCCTTCAGAGGTGACAGAAAAGGCATAAACTTGCCGAATACATAACCTATATCCAGCAGATGAAAGGCACCAAGCATTTTGGCTCCAGGCGGCACACGGGTGAACTGGTAAAAATAAGCTTTGGACTTAACATTGCTCATGGCACTGGCATAGGCTTTGGCAGGGCAGGTAAAAGTGTAGAGTGTGAGCACCTGCTTGTCGGATGCCGTGGCCTGTTTATCATCGCCGGCAGGGTACATGGTTAGAACCTGCTGTGCTTTATCTCCGAATGTGTTTTGTACATATTTTTGATAAGAATCTGCACTGGGTTTCACCAGCAACTGGAATAGAGCCCATTCGTCTGCCATAGAACCAATCATAAGAGGCACATCCTGTTGCTTGCCGGCTTCAAATGTATTGAGTGGCAGGTCGGTCTCTACCCAGCCATCTACACAAGGCTCGTATCTATAGCCCGGGGCAAGAACGTCAGTAGGTGGCGTTCCTGCCTTCAGGACTTCTTCTGCGCTCTTGGCGCGCATGCAGGCGATGGGGTCGGGCGCATTGTCGCAGCCCAGGTCTTTGGCTAGCTGTTCGCCCATTTTTTCTTTGGGCTCGTTACCGTACTTATTTTCCCGAACATCTGAGAAAGCGGTAGACTCATACGCGCTCTGTGATATGGCCCGTTGAAATAGTCCCTTTGTCAAAGGCGACGCCATAAGCCAAATCACACTGGTAGCGCCTGCCGATTGACCAAATATGGTAACCCGGTTGGGGTCACCGCCGAAGGCAGCGATATTTTTCTGCACCCACTGCAGTGCCGCAATCTGGTCAAGTAGCCCGTAGTTGCCGGAAGAATTGTGTTCGGATTCTTTAGAGAGCAGTGGATGTGCCAAGAAACCTAGTGGGCCTACTCTATAATTAAAGGTGACCATCACCATACCCCGACGGGCCAAGTTTTCACCATCGTACTGGGGATTTGAGCCTTCACCGAAGCGAAAGGCGCCGCCGTAGATCCAGACCATGACCGGCAGCCGGTCACTGGTCATCTTGGCCGGTGTCCAGACGTTAAGGTACAGACAGTCTTCACTGGTTGTTTTGGCATAGGCCTTAAAACTGGCGCTAAAATATCCCACCGGTGCCGGGCCAAACTCCGTGCATGCCTTAACTCCCTGCCATGGTGCTGCTAGCTGCGGTGGTTTCCATCGCAAATCGCCTACCGGTGGCGCGGCAAAAGGAATGCCTTTGTAGACATGAATATCCTGTTTTTCGCCGACAGTTGCCCCTGATACCAGTCCTGTGTCGATTTTGATTGGGTCTTTAAGGGGGGCCGATGCTGGAGCACAGGAGACAGCGATGGTAGATAGAAAAACCAAGGCGATGAGCAGTAAGGCAGTGAACCTTTTCATTACATACCTCCTTGTGGTGTGGTTTATTAAATTCCTAAGCGCTTTGCATAATTTATCGCCAACTGGTCTTCTTGTCAATGGGTTTTTAAATGTTTTAGAGAAAATATATACCTGCACAGGCGGACATACCTTAAAGTCAGTCACTACAATTTCTAAATTGGTGGTTGATGCCGCGGTGAGTTCAGCCACTTCTGCTTCTGGGCCAGCCTGACTTCCTCGTCGGTAACCTGGTATTGTCTGAGGAAGTCGTTTTTCAAAGCGGTGAAGGTGCCTTGTTCAATAGCAGTGTGTATTTTGTGCATCAGTCTGGTAATAAAACGCAGGTTGTGTATGGTGGCCAGCCTGTAGGCTAGCAGCTCCCCACATTTGAATAGATGATGAAGGTAGGCAGCGGAAAACGTGCGGCAGGTGTAGCAATCACAATCGGCATCAACAGGCCGTTCTTTCGTCTTGTAGACAGCCTTTTGTATGTTTACCCTCCCTTGTAGGGTGAAAAGGGCACCATTGCGGGCTACCCTGGTAGGCAGTGCGCTGTCGAATAGGTCTATGCCCCGGCTGACGCCTTCAATTATGTCTTCTGGCGAGCCTACACCCATAAGATAGCGGGGCCTGTCCATCGGCAAGAAAGGCATCGTTTCATCCACCATCGACCAGGTCAGTTCTTTGGCTTCGCCCAGGCTTAAACCGCCGATGGCATAGCCGGGGAAATCCAGCGAGGTAATGGCCTTCGCCGACTGCTGCCGAAGCTGAGGCGAAGTGCCACCCTGGACAATGCCAAAGAGGAGCTGGTCGGAGCTTTGGTGGTGCCTCTTACATCTTTCCGCCCAGCGGGAAGTTCTGTCCACGGCTTCACGTACCTTTGCCATGCTGGCATCAATGGCCGGGCATTCATCCAGCGTCATGATGATGTCGGCGCCCAGCTTCTGTTGCAATTCGATGACCATCTCAGGAGTAAGACGATGCTCACTGCCGTCGATATGAGAGCGAAAAGTAACACCATCATCCGTGACCTTGCACAAGCGAGCCAAGCTGAAGACCTGATAGCCGCCGCTGTCAGTCAATATCGGTCCGTCCCAGCCCATGTACCGGTGCAGCCCTCCCAGTTTTTTTATAACATCTATTCCTGGCCGCAGATAAAGATGATAGGTATTGCTCAGGATTATGGTTATACCGATGTCATTAAGCTCTTCCGGAGCTAAGGTCTTAACCGTGCCCTGGCTGGCAACCGGCAGGAATGCCGGTGTCGGCACCATCCCGTGATTGGCAACAAGCTTTCCCAAGCGTGCCTGTGTCTCCGGGCAGGTTTTTGTTACTTTAAAATGCTTCTCTATCGCTCAAGCTCCTTGGTTTTTAGGGATTAAACGCATAAAAGATAAAATGAGCAACTTCGAAGCTACCTTTTAGCTTTTGCCCGACAATAATCTATGTACTTTCTGACGGCTCTGGCGGCTTCAGCTACCGTTGAATAGGTTGGAATCCGGGCGCCGGCATACTTGGCGCGTAGTTCGGCGAGTATCTTCCAGCGTTGATACGATGGCAGGTCACCAGTGGCGGCTTCACTGTGTACCACGGCAATCATGGGTTTTAATTTCTCATTGTACAGATTGATGAATAATTCGGTTTGACCGGCAGCCAGACCGCGCCATAGCTCGGTTAAAAAGGGATTATCGTCGCTGAATTCACCGATAAGGAAATCGAAGTGTGGACTTCCGGCCATCAATCTCGGCAGCTCTTTGAGTATCTCAGCAAAACCGACGGATACCGCGCCCATTATGGAGATGTCGATGGGATTTCCTATCCAATCCCATATTTCGGGTGCCTTCACCTTCAATTCCTCCCTGATCTTATTGGGCATCGGCGGTACCGCAAGTCCAGCCTCTTCGCAAATATCGGCGGACATTACCGATAGTCCACCGCCGGCGCTCAGTATGCCGACCCTGTAGCCCATAATCGGGGGCAGGAAGGAGAAGGCAACCAGCAGGTCGACTAGCTCGCTTAAGTCCTCAGCCGGCACAACTCCAGCCTTTTTGAAAACTGTTTCCCAGACAGACGTGGAGCCGGCAATAGCAGCGGTATGTGAGGTAACGGCTTTAGAACCGGCTACGCCTCGCCCGCCCTTTATGGCAATGACAGGTTTGACACGAGCGGCATCAGTTAAAGCCTCGAGAAATTTTCTGCCGTCTTTGACACCTTCGAAGTAAGCCGCGATTATCTCGGTCTCATCATCCTGAGCCAGATAATCTAAGAAATCGCTCTCATCCAAATCAAGTGCGTTACCGTAGCTGATGACCTTGCTGAAACGGAGGCCGCGCAGCTCTCCATAGCGAATGAGCATGGTGGACGAACCGCCGCTTTGAAACACAGCACCGATATTTCCAGATTCCCTGGGCAAATTATAGCCGTTGGCTATTCTGCCGCGGGGATAGTAAATCCCCATGCAGTTTGGGCCGATGAGTCGTATGTTCAGCCTTCTGGCTACCTTAAGCATCTCGGCTTCAAGTTCCCTGGCTTCCTGTCGGCCTGTCTCGCTGAGTCGAGCCGTAACCAGGTGAACGATTTTTACTCCTTTGGCCGGACACTCAGCCAGCAAATCCAGAACCATAGACGCCGGAAGGCAGCAGATAACATAGTCAACTGGTCCCGGGATGCTCTTCAAGTCCGGGTAAGCTTTAAGGCCGAATATAGACTCTTTATTAGGGTTCACCGGATAAATGTGCCCGGTATAGTTATAGTCCAGTAGATGCCGGAAGAACTGGTGACCAAAAGATAAATGGTCTTCGGAGGCACCGGCTACGGCAACAGCTTCAGGATGAAAGGCGGTTTCCAGTATGTCTCTAAGTCTGGCATCCATATTTACGTCAACCAGATATCCATGCCCATAGTCAGGAAAATGATGCCGAGATAGGGAAAGGCAGATAGTTTGTAGACCCGCCACGCAGCTACAGATGTCATGGAGAACAGCAACCTGGCATTGGCATAAATCATTAAGGCGCCGAGTATATTAGCCACAATCAGATACAGCAGATAAAAGCCGGCAGCCAGGTAAATGAGCATGGAAACAATGTAGAGCAGTATGGACAGGCCGAAAAGTATTTTCACCACGTCTTTGACCTGCAAGCTCAGCGGGAAGTAATGTAAACCGGCGCCTAAATAATCTTCCCGGTTGGCAATCATCAACGTCCAAACGTGAATGGGAGTCCAGATGGCGACCAGCACGCACAGGAGTAGAACCCTGACATCGAAGATTGGGCTTATAGCCAGCCAGCCGATAAGCACCGGGCTGCAGCCGGCAACAATGCCCAGAAAAGTGCAGGAGATTGTCTTACGCCATACCGACGAAGCTATGATGCCGATTACGCCGACAGCGAAACAGAGCGGATTCAGCACCCAGGCTAAGGCTAGTCCAGAAACAATAAACCCAATGATAAGCGGCATGGCTTTCTGCGGAGGGTGGATTCGCCTCGAAGGCAAAGCGCGATGGGACGTCCTTGTCATCCGGGCGTCGACCTCACGGTCGAGGTAGTTGGTTAGCCCGTTGGAGCCGGCACTACCAAAAAGGAGGGCAATCAAGATAAGAATAAAAACTTTGACTGGTGGGTAGCCACCGGCGGCAATAATAGCCGAGAAAATGCCGATAAAGGTAAGCAGGATGGTCTCTACAGGCTTCAGGACGGTGATATAATCCAGAAATGTGGCCCGCTTACTCAGGGCTATGGTCAAGGCTTTATCACCTCTTGAAGTACACTCAATACATCTTTTCCCGGCACGTCGCTGCGTATCACAGCCTGGCCGATATCTTTAAGCAAGACCCATCTGATGGCTTTGCCACGCACTTTCTTATCCAGCTCCATAGCCGCCAGAACATCGTTCAAAGCCACTCCGGAGCAATCTGTAGGTAAGCCAAATTTCTGTAATATTGCCTTGTGGCGTTCGACATCTTCTCCAGATATAAGCTTCAATCTATGGCTGAGTTTGGCGGCACCAATAATGCCAATGGCTACCGCCTCGCCGTGGAGAAAACGTTCGTATTTAGTAGCCGTCTCCAGTCCGTGGGCTATAGTATGGCCGTAGTTAAGAATGGTACGGATTCCAGTTTCCTTTTCATCTGCGGAGACAACCCGACATTTAATGGCAGCGCTTCTGCCGATGACTTTGGTAGTAATGTCCCGCTTTAGCTTGATTAAATCTTTGGCATTAGCGTCAAGAAGCTGGAGGAAATCGGCGTCCAGTATCAGTCCATGCTTGATAACCTCAGCCCATCCCGAAGTAAGCTCGCGTTGGGACAATGTGGTCAGGGTCTTAACATCGGCCAGTACAAGACACGGCTGATAAAAGGCACCTATCAGATTTTTACCCTGGGGGTGGTCGACGGCTACCTTGCCTCCGATGCTAGCGTCGGTCATGGCTATCAGGCTGGTGGGCACCTGCAGCCAGGGCAAGCCTCTTAAGAATGTAGCAGCCACAAATCCAGCCAGGTCGCCAACCATGCCGCCGCCCAGAGCGATTATCACGTCATTTCTCTCCACC
>Ga0315274_10009353_pt1 | contig 14166 bp, 8 predicted proteins | sample YL17G02_20_MG_FD_203700 | JGI IMG/M metagenome (GOLD analysis project Ga0315274, IMG submission 203700) | Sediment microbial communities from Yellowstone Lake, YNP, Wyoming, USA - YL17G02_20 | ecosystem: Environmental > Aquatic > Freshwater > Lake > Sediment | place: USA: Wyoming | collected... | reverse complement strand
ACTACTGCGCCGGCCTCCGCAGCAGAATGTGCCGCGTGTGTTCGGCGACGGCGCCGTTGGCTGGGTCACCGCAATGCTGGTTGCGGGCGTGGCAGCGCCTATTGCGGAAGAGGCCTTCTTTCGCGGCTATCTCTTTGCCGGCTTTCAACGCCAGGCTGGACTGCGAAGAGCACTATGGCTAAGTGCAGCTCTCTTCGCCTTGGTGCACATGCAGCCGCTGCTATGGCCGCCACTCCTTGTGTATGGCCTGCTGTTCGCCTCATTGTACGAACAGACAGGCTCCTTGTGGCCCTCAGTCGCCCTGCATTTCCTCGTCAACTCGATTGCCGTCACAGCGGCTTACCTTGTGCCGCAGGCAGGAGCATAGGGAACAGGGTACTGGTTGCCGCCTTCTGGCAGACAGCACAAGCACTCGCGCACGGTTCTCGACTGCGCAAGGATGAGGCTGCATGAAGTACCTGCGTTGTTTGATTTCTTCTTCAGGGATGTCGCCAGGGACAAGTCCGGAACCTGGGAGCCCTTCGTCACAGGGAACAGAGTGTCCATGGAACAGTTGGTTCTAGTCAACCAGGCTCGGCCCTAGCACCTATGGCGACCCCAAGCCTTCGCCCAAGGCGGAACGTGGGCGCAGCACGCTTGGGCAGGATCCTTTTATTGCTCACCCCCGCTGCGGTCTTGCTTGTCGCAGCCGTGGCTCTGCGTTCGTGGTTCGAGACGCCACTTGCCAACAACGGGCAGGTGGCTGCAGGCTCGGTTGCGCCCAGTACCATTATCTACGACCGGCACGGCAGGGTGCTCTATGAGATCCTAGACCCGCGCACCGGCAGGCAACAGTCGCTTCGCCTGGCCGACATTCCTTCATACCTGCAGGAAGCCACCATAGCCACTGAGGACGCGTCTTTCTACAGCAACCCAGGAGTCGACCTGTTTTCGATCATCCGGGCCGTGTGGATCAATCTGCGCGGAGGCGAGGTGCTGTCAGGAGGAAGCACGATCACCCAGCAGCTGGCGCGCAATCTGCTGCTTTCACCCGGCGAGCGCCAGCAACGCACGCTCGGGCGCAAGGTACGCGAATCCATCCTCGCCTTCCGGCTTGCGCGTGCCCTCAGCAAGGACCGGATTTTGGAACTGTATCTGAACCAGACCTACTACGGAAACCTTGCGTATGGAGTAGAGGCGGCGGCACGCGCATACTTTGCCAAGCCCGCGCGTGACCTTGATCTTGCCGAATGCGCCTTGCTGGCTGGCCTCCCGCAAGCTCCAGCGACGTATGACCCGCTGGTCGATCCACAGGCCGCACGCAACAGGCAGGGAATTGTCTTGGACTTGATGGCAAAAAGGGGCTATGTCAGCCAGGAGCAGGCCAGGTTGTCCGCCGAGGAGGAGCTGGCTTTCGCCTCCATTCCCTTCCCAATTCGCGCACCACATTTCGTCATGTTCGTTTGGGATGGTCTGCTCAGGCAGTTCGGAGAAGAGGCCATACTCCGCAGAGGGCTGCGAGTCTACACCACCCTGGACGTCGACTTGCAGGAACGTGCCAGGGACATCGTGCGCTTTCATCTGCGCCTGCTCGCCGAACCTGGTTCAGGAAAGCCGCCCCACAACGCGAGCGGCGCGGCCTTGGTGGCACTGGACCCGGCCAGTGGCCAGATCCTGGCCATGCTGGGTAGCCCGGATTACTTTAGCGCGGAGATCGACGGTGCCGTCAACGTTGCCCTGATGCCACGGCAACCCGGCTCAGCCATCAAGCCGCTCACCTACGCGGCCGCTTTCTCTCGGGACTATACTGCCGCGACCATGTTGCTCGACATCCCAAGCACGTTCGTGACGCGTGAAGACACTGCGTATGTCCCGGCCAACTACGATCGTACCTTTCGCGGACCCGTATTGCTGCGTCAGGCACTGGCCTCGTCACTGAACCTGGTGGCGGTGAGGGTTCTGGACCATATCGGCCTGGAAGCCTTGCTTTCAGTCGCTCACGACCTGGCCATCACTACTTTGCAGGAGTCACAACGCTACGGCCTGGCGCTGACTCTCGGGGGCGGCGACGTTCGGCTGCTGGAATTGACTGCGGCGTATGGCGCGCTTGCCAACGGCGGATGCCGTGTGCAGCCTGTTGGCATCCTGCGCGTCGAGGCTCAGGACGGAACCGTCATTTGGGAGCACGAGGACTTGAAGGGCACGCGTGTGCTCGATGATCGCGTCGCATTCCTTGTCACCGACGTGCTCGCTGACGACAGCGCTCGCATCCCTGCGTTTGGTGAAGGCAGCGCGCTGCGGCTTTCCCGCCCAGCGGCGGCCAAGACCGGAACAACAACTGACTGGCGCGACAACTGGACGGTGGGCTACACTCCCGATCTGGTCACGGGCGTATGGGTGGGCAACGCAGACAACTCGCCAATGGTGGACGTCTCGGGCATCAGCGGCGCGGCGCCGATCTGGCACGCCTTCATGGAGGAAGCCCTGCAGGGCAGACCATCGCTCCACTTTGCACGGCCTGCTGGGCTGTCTGAGGCCGAGGTTTGCTCGGACTCTGGCCTGCTGCCAAACGCGCTGTGCCCGCACAGGCGCACAGAGATCTTTATCAGCGGCACACTGCCCGTCGCCGCGTGCAGCATGCACCGCACCGCCGAAGTTGACATGCGCTACGGCCTGCTAGCGTCGCGCGCCACTCCACCCGAGTTTCGCGCGCGGCGAATCATCGCAGTGCTGCCCGCAGAGGCCGCGCAGTGGGCGCGTGAACAGCGAAGCGCTTCAGGTGCGCTGTACTTTTCCGAGACCGACGTGGATAGGGTCGAGGCGCCTGTCAACGCGCAAGCGTTATGTCTAATTCTTACCAGTCCAGACCGCAACTCGGTATTTCGCCTCGTCCCAAGTATGCCCCCCCTCGAGCAGCGTGTTGAAGTGAGCGCAGCCGAAGTGAGCGCATTGCCACCCTCCTCTCGTGTCGAGCTGCTGGTGGACGGACAGCTGTTGGGTACCTTTGCCGAACCACCCTATTCCCTGCTTTGGCAACTCCAAGCGGGCGTCCATGCTTTCCAGGCACGAGGGGTGCTCACCGATGGCCGCATCTGCAGCAGCGCTGTCATCAGCATCACTGTGCTGCAGTAGCGCTACCACCATTGCGCCGGTGCCCGTGGTGGGCGCGCGCCCTCACCAGCTCCGGGAGTGCCGTCGAGCTTCTCAGCATGAGCATCGTTTGTGCGCCAGACGCGTGCCGGCAAGCTGCCCATTTCCCGCAGCCTCCCAGCGTAGATTGGACACACCAGCTCTTTCGTGCTAGAATGGCAACTGCTTGGATCGCTTGCGACCGAGACAACCGGGATTGGATGCATTGAGCGTCTCTTGTGTTGCAGGGGACGCTTCTTTGTTCCAATTCCGCGGGAGAGCAGTTTGAGTTCAGTCGAAGAATCCCTCATTCGAACTGTGGGCCTGCACTACACGTATCAGGCCGGGACCCGCAGCCCTGTAGCCGCTCTGCGCGGCATCGACCTGTGCATCGCCCCGGGTGATTACGTTGCCCTTGTGGGTGCCAACGGGTCGGGCAAGTCCACCCTCTTGCGGCATCTTAACGCCCTGCTCCTCCCCTCAGCGGGCGACGTGCGTGTCGCCGGGTGGAGCACTCGCGACTCGACCCACCTCCGCGAGATTCGAAGCATCGTTGGCATGGTTTTCCAGGAGCCCGACAGCCAGATCGTTGCCTCGGTGGTAGAGGAAGACGTGGCCTTCGGCCCGGAGAACCTAGGCATCCAAGAGGACGAACTGTCGGAACGCGTTGACTGGGCTCTGCGCACCGTCGATCTCAGCGAACTCCGCCATCGCGCCTCGCACATGCTCTCCGCCGGGCAAAAGCAGCGGCTCGCCATCGCCTCCACGTTGGCCATGCGACCTCGCTGTCTGGTTCTTGACGAGGCAACTTCCATGTTGGACCCGGCGGGGCGCAGGCAGGTGCTGGAAACCATCCGCACCCTGCATCACGACGGAATGACCATCGTCACCGCAACTCACAACATGAGCGAAGCGGCCGAGGCAACAAGTGTCGTGGTCCTTGCAGAAGGCTGCATCGCTATGCAGGGCACACCGCGCGAGGTGTTTGCCAGGGAGGACGAGCTGCGGGCCCTGCGTCTGGACACGCCTCCAGCTGCACGGATGGCGCACATCGTGGCGGTGCAGATCGCCGGCTTCCCCACCGACGTGCTGTCTGTCGGTGAGCTGGCAGAAGCCGTGGCAGCACGCTGTGCGGTCCCGCGTGGATGACCTCATGAACCAGCGCGAGGCACCCATCATTGCCGTGCAAGACCTCTGGCATACGTACCTCGCTGGCACGCCATTGGAGACGCAGTCGTTGCGCGGCGTGCAACTCGAGGTGTTTGCGGGTGAAGCCGTCGGCATTATCGGTCCGACGGGTTCCGGGAAATCCACGCTCCTTCAGCACCTCAATGGCCTGCTGCGACCGCAACGCGGAGAAGTATATGTTCGCGGCAACGCACTCAGCCGGCGAGACGCGGCCGTTCGCGGCGTGAGGCAGAGCGTAGGACTGGTATTCCAGAGCCCCGAAGACCAGTTGTTCGAGCGCTACGCTGGGGATGATGTGGCGTTTGGCCCACGCAACTTTGGCCTTTCGGCCGACGAGGTGCGCGAGAGAGTGCGCTCAGCGATGGAAGCGGTTGGTCTGCCTTTTTCCTGCAAGGACCGGCTGACGTGGGAGCTGAGCCATGGGCAGCGCAGGCTGTTGGCCCTGGCCGGAGTGCTCGCCGTCGATCCGCTGGTACTGGTGCTGGATGAGCCCACTGCCGGCCTCGATCCACAGGGCCGCCGTGCATTGCTGCGAGTGCTTTCGGCCTGGCGAAAGGCGCCGGGGCGTGCGCTTGTGCTGGCATCGCACAACATGGAGGACATCGCGGAGATATGCACACGCGTATATGTGCTTTCCCACGGACACGTGCTGCTCCAGGGCACACCGCGCGAGGTGTTCGCGCGGGATGACGTGCTGGCACCCAATGGATTGACAGTACCGGCAGCAATGGCGATACTGCTCCTGCTCAAGGCCAGAGGCTGCCAAGTGCCCACAGCGGCGCTGACGGTCGAGGAGGCTGCGTCAGCCATTGAGGCGGTGCTGCATGGCTGAGTCAGGCGAGTTCGAACTGCTCGGCCGCATGACCATCGGTCAGTACCTGCCGACGGGATCACCGCTGCACACCATCGACCCCCGTGGCAAGCTATTCGTCGGCGTGCTGCTCGTTCTGACGACAGTCGCAACTGGCAGCCTGCTTGGTCTGACCTTGCTGCTCATCACCGTTGTCGCCGGTTTCCTCCTGGCACGCATCGCTCTGCGATACGCTCTGTCGGGTCTTCGCCCGCTGCTCCCATTCATCCTCATTCTGGCGCTCCTGCAGGTTTTCACTATCCCGCAGCGGGGTGCAGCTTCCGTGCTCTGGCACTGGGGCCCGCTCATCATCACAGACGCCAGCCTGCTGGCGGGCATCACTCTGATCGGCCGCGTCTTCGCCATGGTGCTCACACTCAGTTTGCTTTCCTTCACTACTACGACGACGGAGCTGACCCATGGCATTGAGCATCTGCTGCTCCCCTTGCAGGCCTTTCGGTTCCCCGCACACGAGCTTGCCCTTGTCGCCATCATCGCGGTGCGCTTCCTACCCATCTTGGCCCAGGAGACGGAGCGTCTGATGAAGGCGCAGGCCTCGCGCGGCGCGGATTTCGGCCGAGGAAGGGGCAACCCAATCCGGCGGACGCGAAGGCTCCTCCCACTTGTCGTACCGCTCTTCCTCGTCAGCCTCCAGCGCGCAGAGGACCTAGTGTTGGCGATGGAGGCCCGCTGCTACACCGGGGGCCGTGGCCGAACACACCTCATTCAACTCAAGGCTCGGCACCGGGACTATGCGTTTGTCGCGGCACTAGTTGGGATCGCGGTTCTCGCCGTAACACTGAGCGTCATTAGCGCCGACCACTGCGTGCAAGGTTGGCTCGCAGGTATGCTTTAAGAGGAAAAGGAGGCATGGAAGAATGTTCAAGTCTACGCGCAAGATCGTCATCTCCGGCGTGATGGCAGCGATGCTAATCACCTTGGGGCTGCTGCCCCAAGGGTTCATCCCCACGATCTTTGGGGTCTCGTTGACCCCGATGCATGTGCCTGTGATCATCGGGGCGGTGCTTGAGGGGCCAGTTGTGGGCTTTGTACTTGGCTTGATCTTCGGAGCATTCAGCTTTCTGCAGGCCGCCATCGCCCCGCGTGGCCCTGGCGACGTTCTGTTCACGAACCCGGTTGTTTCAATCCTGCCAAGGTTGTTCATCGGGCCCGTCGCCTGGGCAGTCTACGAGCTACTGAGGCGCATCAAAGAGCCGCTGGCAATGGCGGCAGCAGGCGTAGCAGGTAGCCTCACCAACACAATCCTTGTCCTGGGCGTCATCGGGCTACTGCACCTGCTGCCATGGACGCTGATCGGTGGCCTCGCCCTCACGAATGGCCCAGTGGAGGCCGCCGTTGCGGCAGTGCTCACTCTGGCGGTGGTCGCCGCCGTGAAGCACATCGAGACTGGCCGCAGAGGCTCCACCGTCTAGGAGGTGCAGACACCATGCTTCTGTGTGTGGACATCGGCAACACCAATGTGGTGCTGGGATTGTGGGACAAGGGCAAGTGGCTGACCAACTGGCGCGTTCGAACCGTCCGAGACAAGATGCCGGACGAGTACGACATCTTGCTCAAGGCACTCCTGCGCGAAGGTGGCTTTTCGTTGGAGAGCATATCCCGCATTGTCATCGCGAGCGTAGTGCCTCCGCTGACGCCAGTGTTCCGGGAACTCTTTGAGCGCTATCGCGCCGGCCAGCCGCTCGTGGTCGGACCGGGAATCCGTACGGGATTACGCATCCGTATTGACAATCCAGTGGAGTTGGGCGCTGACCTCGTGGCAGACGCCGTCGCAGCCTACCACCGCTTCAAGACCTCTTGCATAGTGGTGGACTTTGGAACCGCCACGACGTTCAGCGCCATCGCCAAGGATGGCGATTTCATGGGCGTGGCCATCGCGCCCGGTCTGGGCGTTGCCGCGGATGCCTTGGTAAGCCATACCGCGCAGTTGCAGCGCGTCGCCCTTGTTCCACCGCCGACTGCAATCGGCAAGAACACCGTGCATTCCATGCAGTCGGGCCTCGTGTTCGGCTACGTAGCGCTGGTTGAGGGCATGATCCGGCGCATTCGGGCCGAGCTCGGCGGCGAGGCGCAAGTAGTGGCCACGGGTGGGCTGGGAGGAGTCCTGTCGCCGCTCACCAGAGAGATTGCCGTTGTGGACCCATGGCTTACCCTGGACGGCCTGCGCCTGATCAGCGAACTGAACCCGTCCTAGTCCAACGTACAGGTTGCTGCGCGAGCACGCCGAGCGCCGCAGGTCCGGCCCACTGTGGGGCAGCGGAACCTGTCACCGCACTTTGGCGTCTCGACAGCAGACCTATCTCGAAGGAGTGACCTCATGACTCGTGGTCGCCCGCTTTGGACCGCGGTACTGCTGGGCCTGCTCGGCTGCGCGGCCGCCATGGCCGCCTGCTCGGGCCCGCCTCCCACGTCCACGCCCACGCCTCTGCCCGCACAGCCGCCCAGGGTGGTGTTTCGCGTTCCCGAACGCGGACAGGAGCTGGCTATCGATGCTCCCATTGTGCTCAGCTTCGATCAGCCGATGGACCGCGCCAGCGTGCAATCAGCCTTTGTCGTTTCGCCGACTGTCCAGGGTAGCTTCGAGTGGCAGGGCAATCGCATGCGTTTTGCGCCAGAGGCTGGCGGCTTCGCACGCGCGACCGTGTACAGGGTCGCGCTTGGCTCGAGCTCGCGCAACGCGACCGGCCAGACCCTTCCTGAATCCTTCAGCTTTCAGTTCGCCACAGTTGGCAATCTAGAGGTGACGACGGTGCAGCCGGCCAACGGAGCCGCAAACGTGGCACAGGACGCGGCCATCACCGTCATGTTCAATCGCCCCGTTGTTCCGCTCACCGCCGTCGGTGTTGCTCCGGCGTCGCCCGCACTCCTTACGTCAGCCAGCTTCGATCCACCAGGACCGCAAGGCGATGGCGACTGGCTCAACACTTCAATCTACACTTTCCGGCCTCGAGCCGGGCAACTCTTCTCGCCCGGTACCACGTACACGATCCGCATTTCGAGTGGCCTCACGGACACGACTGGTGGCCTGCTTCCTCGGGACTTTACATGGCAATTCACATCCGAACTGCCAAAGGCGATCCAGTTCGCGTGCAACGATCCAGAGCGATTCGTCGGCCCCTCTCCGGCCATCAGCATTACCTTCAACATCCCAATGCGCCACGAGTCCGTCGAGCAGCGCCTTACGCTGCGTGCGCGCGGCGCCGCAGACACGGTGCCCGTCAGCGTCCACTGGTCAGGGACGACGGCAACGTTCACTCCCTCGGTTGCGCTGCGAGCGGATACCGACTACACGATCGCGGTGGCTGCCGGGGTTCAAGGCGGCGGCGGAGGAGCTGGCTCCGCACAAGACGCTCAGTGGAATATTCATACTGCTCCTCCACCTGCGGTCGTCCGCACCTTTCCCGTGGACGGGGCGAGGGCTGCCGAGCCATACACGAGCCTGGAAGTATCGTTCAGTTGCCCGATGCAGCGCGATTCAATCCTTCCCAACCTGACCATACTACCTACTGCGACGGAGGTGTACACGAGTTGGGACGAATTGAGCACGCAGCTCTATCTCTCGTTCGGCGCCAGGCCTTCTACCGAATACACAATCGTATTCGGTCCGAACGCTGAGAGCCGCTACGGCCAGAGGCTAGGAAGGCCATACCGCATTGAGTTCACCACCGGGCCGTTGCCGCCTTCGATGCTGCCTCCCGCCAGTCGCGTGGGCACGTGCAACGCCTATACCACCACCAGCGCGTACATCCAGCACGTCAACGTCGGCGAGCTCAATCTCTCGCTTTTTCGTCTGAGCCGCAGGGAGTTCCTGGAGCTCAATGGATCGCAGTGGTGGGAACGCTGGGAGAACTTGCGCCCGAGCGAAGCCAGCCTCGTGCGGCACTGGCGCAGTAGAGTGCAATCCCGACTCAACAGCTACGAGAGCAGCCTCATCCCCTTGAGCGGGGACGGCAGGAGTCCGCTGCCTCCGGGCATCTACTACCTCAGAGCGACTGCCGAGGGAGTAAGCTCAGCATGGCAGCAAATGCTGGTGGTATCGCGGGCCAACCTGACCCTCAAGGTCGGGCGGGGCGAAGCTCTCGTGTGGATCGCTGATCTGGGGAGCGGCCGCGGTCTGGCTGGGCTGGATGTGTCGCTTTACGCAGCCACCGGACAGGTGCTGGCGTCCGGCCGCACCGACGCAGACGGCATCGCGTTCGGCCGCTGGAGCGACGACACCGGCGCCGAGTCCGAGCGTGCCAACCCCTGGGATCCCGTCATGGCCGTGGCAGGTTCCGATGATGACCCAATCGTGGCTTCCACGGATTGGTCCAGCGGAATCAGCCCCTGGCAATTTGACCTAGCTTTGGAACTGTCGCCGCAGCCCTATCGTGCGCATTTCTACACTGACCGGCAGATATACCGCCCCGGGCAGACTGTCTTCTTCAAGGGGATTCTGCGCGGGGACGACGATGGGCGCTACTCGCTCCCGGATGGAATCGCCGCAATCACGCTGACAGTGCAGGACAATGCCGGGAAAGAGATCTATCGCTCCGGGCTGCCCGTTAGCGACCTGGGATCTGTCCATGGAGAAGTACGATTGGCTGCGGAGGCCGGCCTGGGCTTCTACTCAGTAAGCACCCGCATTGGCGAGAGCGTGTTTGGCACGGGTTTCCAGGTGGCAGAGTACCGCAAGCCCGAGTTCGAGGTTAGCGTCGCGACGAACAGACAAGAGTACACACTCGGCGAGGAGATTGCGCTGCAAGTCGGGGCCAGCTACTACTTCGGCGGGCCGGTTGCCAACTCCAAAGTCACCTGGCGTCTAATGAGCGAGGACTACTACTTCAATTGGACCGGAAGTCGCCGCTACAGCTTCACCGATCCGGACTATGAGTCACGCCGCAACGAGAAAGCTTTCGGAGAACTGGTCTCCTCGGGCTCGGGAAGGACCGACGCCATGGGTCGCTTCGCACTGAGTCTCCCGGCAGACATTCGCGCACGCAAGAACAGCCAGGTCTTCACCTTGGAGACTTCCGTCACCGACCCCAGCAACCAGGAAGTGAGCGGCCGAACGAGCGTGATCGTCCACAAAGGACAATTCTACGTCGGCCTGGCGCCCAGGGAGTATATCGGAACCGTGGGCCAGCAATGCCTCGTGGATGTGATCACCATCGATCCCCAGGGAGCCCCGGTTCCCAGTGTGCTTCTTTCGGCGGTGTTTCTCGAACAGCGCTGGTACAACGTCCAGCAGCAATCGGAAGATGGTCACTATTACTGGGACTGGACTCTGCAAGAGATCGCCACGTACACGACCACGCTTACCACCGACCGCGAAGGATCGGCGGTGGTCGCCTTCACTCCCGAGAAAGGCGGATCCTACCGCGTCCGAGCGTTCGCTCGCGATGCGCACGAGAACGAGATCCGCAGTTCAACGTATGTCTGGATCAGCAGCGCAGAGTACATCCCCTGGCGTCAGGAGAACAGCGACCGCATTGAACTGGTGAGTGACAAGGAGTCGTATCGGATCGGTGAGACGGCGCGCATTCTTGTGCCCTCCCCATATCAAGGCTCTGCGCGGGCACTGGTGACAGTCGAGCGCGGGAGAGTCGTGAGCCACCAGCTCCTGACTCTGGAGACAAATAGCACTCAGCTGGAGATTCCGATACTGTCCGAGCATGTGCCTAACATCTACGTTTCGGTGTTCCTGCTCAAAGCCGCCGATGAGTTCAATGCAGTCGCGTCGCAAAAGGTCGGCTACCTGACTCTGGCGGTATCCACCCTTGCGAAGGAGCTGGCGATTCAGATCACCCCTGACCGCGCAGGGCCGTATGAGCCAGGCGGCGAGGCCAGTTTTGAAGTCCGGGCAACTGACTACCTGGGTCGCCCCGTCTCGGCCGAATTCTCGCTGCAGCTTGTGGACGCCTCCGTGCTTGCCCTGACCGGCGATATGCAAGGCACGCTGCTGGACCAATTCTACCGTCAGCGCCCGTTGGGCATCCGCACCGCGTCCAGTCTCACCGTTTCGGTAGATCGCGAGCGTCAACGGGCGCCGTCACCGTCGGGCAAGGGCGGTAGCGGCAGTGAGCGGCAAGGGCTTGTCCGCTCCCGCTTCCCAGACACGGCTTTCTGGAGCGCTGACCTCCGCACAGACGCCCAAGGCGTTGCCAGGTATACCATCGAACTGCCGGACAATCTCACGACGTGGCGCGCGACTGCCAAGGCCGTCACGGCGGATACCCTGGTCGGCAGGGGCGACGCCAGCATCGTCACCAATAAGGACTTGATGATTCGACCGGTCGCGCCTCGGTTCTTTGTTGTCGGCGACCAGGTTCAGCTCAGTGCTGTCGTGCACAACAACACCGACAGACTGCTCGTAACGTCGGTCTCCCTCGACGCAAGGGGGCTGGGCGTGACCGGACCCTCAGCGCAGGTCGAGATACCGGGAGGGGGTAGCACGACAGTAGACTGGCACGCTGACGTGCTAGCAGCGCCATCAGCGGTGATCACGTGGCGCGCTGCCAGCGGAGCCCTGGCAGACGCCGTGGAGCTGACGCTCCCCGTTTACACCTTCAGCACACCCGAGGTCGTGGCGACCGCAGGTCAGGTGTCGTCGGGGGAGAGCCGAACCGAGGTCGTGCTATTGCCCGAAAGCCTGGACTTGGCGCAAGGGGAGCTGACCGTTCAGGTGGATCCGTCGCTGGCTGCTGGAATGCAGGACGCGCTCAAGTATCTCGAGGCGTACCCATACGACTGCATCGAGCAGACTGTGAGTCGTTTCCTACCCAATGTGACGACGTATCGTGCCCTCGAGAAGCTGGGCGTCGCCAATCGCGAGCTTGAGGCCCGGCTGCCGCAATACATCGGCGTGGGTCTTCAGCGCATCTATGCCCTGCAGCACTACGACGGAGGCTGGGGCTGGTGGCTGGCAGACGAGAGCCACCCGTTCATATCGGCCTATGTGCTGCTGGGCATGACCGAGGCAGACAAGGCCGGCTTCAGCATCGACCGGGATGTCATGGATCGTGCTGCTCGCTTTCTGCAGGGAGCGCTCGATTCCACCCAATCGACTTTGCCTGCCCAGGCCAACAGCCGTGCCCTTGTCCTGTACGCGCTGGCTGAATTCGGCGCAGGCGACCTTGGACGAACAAACGCGCTTTTCGAGAGGCGCGAATCACTGGGAGTTTGCGGCAAGGCTTGGCTGGCCATGACGCTTGCCGCCCTGACGCAGGGCGGGAGCCCTCACGCCATGACGCTGGTGAGCGATCTCACCACTGCAGCCATCCTGAGCGCCACGGGAGCGCACTGGGAAGAGGAAAACACCGACTACTGGACGATGTCGACGAATACGCGCTCCACCGCAGTCGTGTTGCGTGCCCTGGTCCGAGTGGACCCGGGGAACGCGCTGCTTCCCAATGCCGTGCGCTGGCTGATGACGGCACGCAAGGAAGGGCATTGGGAGACAACCCAGGAGACTGCATGGTCGGTACTCGCCCTGACCGACTTCATGGCGTCCACCGGCGAACTTGAGGCAGACTACAACTTCCGAGTCGCCCTCAACGGAAAGTCTATCGGCGAGGGCACAATCACGGCGCAGAATGTCGCCATCTCTCGCAGGTTCTCCACCGCAGTATCAAGCCTTTTGCGAGATGCCGGCAACCGGGTCATGTTGGAGCGGCCCCTCCCCATCGGGCCTCAGACCGGAAGAGGTCAGCTCTACTACTCCGCCTACTTGCGCTACTTCAAACCCGTTAATGAGGTAGTAGCCCTCAACCGCGGCATCATCGTGAGCAGGCGCTACGCGTTGTGGGAGAGTCCGAAGCAGGCGGTCAGCCACGTTGGCGTGGGCGACGTCATTCAGGTCAAGCTCACCATGATTGCGCCGACCGACTTGCATTATGTAGTGTTGGAGGATCCACTTCCCTCGGGCTGCGAGGCGCTGGACACGAGCCTGAAGACGACCAGCCTGCTGGCCGCGGCCGCCGAGCTTACGCGGGCGGACGAGCTTGCCCCATACTGGTGGTACTTTTCCGAAACCCAACTGCGCGACGAAAAGGTAGCACTGTTCGCTACCTATCTATCCAGGGGCACGTACGAGTACACGTACCTCATACGCGCAAGCATCCCGGGACGCTTCTTGACTCTGCCCGCCAATGCATACGAGATGTACTTCCCGGAAGTCTTCGGCAGAAGCGATGGCGGCGTGCTTGAAATCGAACCCTGACACGACCAGCACGTGCCGCGGCTCTGGGAACGGACCCGAGGCACGCGCTGGCCAAGAAATCCTGACGCTGGGGCGCGGCAGCCACGCGCCAACCGGAATCCACACCAGTGTGTTTGGCTTTGCCTACTACTCTGACTCGAAAGGACACCCGTGGAATGGAGATTGTTTGCGAGCACCTTTGGACTTTTGTTCCTGGCCGAGCTTGGTGACAAAACGCAGCTGGCGGTCATTACACTGAGCTCCAAGGAGCACAAGCCTGTGCCTATCTTCCTTGGCGCGAGCATTGCGCTGTGCCTTGTCACCCTACTGGGTGTCCTGGGCGGTGAATCCCTGGTCCGGGTGATCCCGGCAGGACTGCTCCGCAAGCTGTCGGCGGGAGCGTTCGTTCTGATGGGTGTGCTCATGTGGTTCGAACTGCTGTAGGTCCCCGAGCTCCGGCCGTGCTAGGACGGCGACGCTGCGTCGCGCTGCCGCGCGACGCGGATACCCTCTTGCTCGTTCACACCGGTCAGAATGAGCAGGCCGGAGACAAAGAACACCACCAGCGATACGATGCTCAGTCGGCTCGACCCGGTTATCTGGCCAACCAGGGCAAAGACAGCCGGCCCAACGACGCCCGCGAACTTGCTGCTCACATCGTAGAAGCCAAAGAACTCGGCGCTCTTGGACTTGGGGACCATCACCCCGAACAATGACCTGCTCAGCGCCTGGCTTCCGCCCTGCACCAGCCCGACCATCGCAGCCAGCGCCCAGAAATGCCACGCCTTCGTCATAAAGTAGCCGGCAACCGAGATGATCG
>Ga0315274_10009352_pt1 | contig 14167 bp, 8 predicted proteins | sample YL17G02_20_MG_FD_203700 | JGI IMG/M metagenome (GOLD analysis project Ga0315274, IMG submission 203700) | Sediment microbial communities from Yellowstone Lake, YNP, Wyoming, USA - YL17G02_20 | ecosystem: Environmental > Aquatic > Freshwater > Lake > Sediment | place: USA: Wyoming | collected... | reverse complement strand
GTGGGAAGGATCAGCGGCATGGACTGGCTTTCTCCGACAACCGGGCTCATCGCGGCCGCCGTCGCGGTGCCGGCCCTCCTGGCGCTCTACTTCCTCAAACTGAAGCGCCGCGAGGTGCCGATCTCCAGCACGCTCCTGTGGAAGCGGGCGGTCCAGGACCTCCAGGTCAACGCGCCGCTCCAGCGCCTGCGGCGGAACATCCTCCTCGTGCTGCAACTGGCGGCGCTGGCGGCGCTGCTGGCGGCGCTGGCGAGGCCGGTCCTCCTCTCGGCCGCCGGGCCGGCCATGCGGCACGTGATCCTGATCGACCGGTCGCGCAGCATGTCGGCGTCGGACGTCGGGCCCACGCGGCTGGAGGAGGCGAAGCGCCAGGCCCGCGCCCTGGTCGACTCGCTCCGCGCCAAGCGCACCTGGTACTTCACCGACGAGTCCGACCAGGCCATGGTCATCGCCTTCGACTCGGGGGCCAAGGTCCTCTCGAACTTCACGAGCGACAAGGGCCAGTTGAAGGCGGCCATCGACGCGATCGAGCCGACGGACGGCCGCTCGCGCCTGGGCGAGGCCCTCCTCGTGGCCCGCGCGTTCGCCACGCCGGCCGGGTCCGACACGAACAACCGGACGGCCCAGGCGCCGGCGCGGCTGGAACTGCTGAGCGACGGCCGCATCGCCGACCTCGACCGCGTCGTCGTCGGGCCTGGCGAACTCGTCTACCACGCCGTCGGCAAGTCCTCCGAGAACGTCGGCCTGGTCGCCATGCAGGCCCGGCGGTCGTACGAGCAGCCCGACAAACTCAACGTCTTCGCCGACCTGGCGAACTACGGCGCCGCGGCCGTCTCGTGCGACGTCCAGTTGGCCGTCGGCGGCACGGTCCGGGCCGTCCGCGCCGTGGACGTGCCGCCCCGCGGCGCGCCGGAGCGCGGCCGACCGGGCAAGCCCGGGCACGCCGCCGTCTCGTTCCTTATGACCTACCCCGAGGGCGGTGTCGTGGAGGTCCGGGCGGTGCACGCGGACGCGCTCGCGGCCGACAACGCCGCCTGGGCCGTCATCACGCCGCCCCGGCGCCTGAGCGGCCTCTTGGTGACCGCGGGGAACGATCCGCTCCGGTCCGCCCTCCGGGCGGTGCCCCTGGCGCGGCTGGACGTGCGCACGCCGGCCGAGTTCGACGCGATGGACTTCGAGACGATGAGCGTCGCGCGGCCGTACGGCCTGATCGTCCTCGACCGCCACGCGCCGCCGCGCCTGCCGCGCGCCAACTACCTCGTCTTCGGCGACCCGCCGGCCGAGTCCGGCGCGTCGGCCGGCAAGGACCTCAAGAACCAGGTGATCGTCGACTGGCAGGCGAAGCATCCGGCGATGAACTTCGTGAACCTGGAGAACTTCTTCGCGGCCCGGTGCCGCGAACTCCGCCTGCCGCGCGACGCCGTCGTCCTGGCCGAGTTCGGCCAGTCGCCCGCCCTCGCGCTGGTGCGGCGCGGCGGCGACGTCTTCCTCCTGGCCGGGTTCGACCTGCTGGAGACCAACTGGCCCTTCGATCCCGGCCTCGTCATGTTCCTCCAGAACGTCGTGACGTTCTTCGGGAGCGAGGCCGCCGGCGACGAGGGCGCGGGCCTGGAGGTCGGCCAGCCCATCACCCTCGCCCGGCGGGCCGGGGCGGCCGAGGGCGTCCTGAGCGGGCCCGGCATCGCGGGCGAGCGGCTGGCGGCCGACCCCTCCGGCCGGTTGCGCTACGCCAGGACCGCCCGGGCGGGCGTCTACCGCCTGGCCGTCGAGGGCGAGCCCGAGGCGTGCTTCGCCGTCAACCTCCTGGACGCCGACGAGAGCGACATCCGGCCGGCCGCCCAACTGGCCTTCACCGGCCAGGTCGTCGAGGCCGAGCGGGGCGATCCGGGCCGGGCCAACCGCGAAGTCTGGCCGCTCCTGGTCGCCCTCGGGCTGGCGTTCGTGCTAATCGAGTGGTATGTTTATGCGGCGAAGGTGCGGATCTAGGGTCCGCGCCCGCGCACGGGGGACCGATCGATGAGGCTGGCGGGATACGCCCTGGCCGTCGTGCTGGCCGTTGACTCGGCCGCCCTGGCCGCCGAGGCGAAGGACCCCTTCAACGTCGACGTCCAGTTCGGCTGGCAGGGATGCGTGCGGCCGATGGAGTGGACGCCCGTCGAGATCGGCATCCAGGCCTCGCTCGACGAGCACTTCGACGGCGTCCTGACCGTGAGCAACCTCCAGGGCACCGGCGCCACCATGACCATCCGCCACCCGTTCGTCCTGACGCGCGGCGAGCCCTACTACCGGCCCGTCGTGACGAAGTTCGCCTTCGGCGCGCCCCAGTGCCAGGTGGCCATCCACGACGCGCGCGGCCGCGCGTGCTGGGACCGCGACTACACCCTCTGGGACTACCGGAACTCCCGCCAGGCCATCACGGTCGTGACCGGCGCGGACCTCCTGATCGGCACGGCCGGCCGCAACACCTTCGGCCTCACGCACCTCGCGAAAGGGGCCCACAGCCTGGGCATGACGGCGTCCCACTATCGCATGGGGGCGGCCGCGCCCCAGGCCGTCGAGGATGATGCGGAGAAGGAGCGGCCCGTAGGCCAGGTCTTCGTCAAGGAGAAACTGCTGCGGTATCTCCCGTGGGACTGGACGGCCTACGCGAGCCTCGACCTGCTGGTGCTGTACGACGTGGAGTGGTCGGCCCTGAGGCCCGAGCAGTCGCGGGCCATCGTTGACTGGGTGTCGGGCGGCGGGCGGCTGCTCATGATCCTGGGCGCGCACCCGCTCCCCGCCAACCACCCGCTGGCCGCGATGGTGCCCTGCCGGATCGGGCCGGCCCGGCGCCTGGGCGTGTCGCGGGAGGCGCTGGCCGCCTGGGGCTGCGCCGACACGGACACGGACGCCGTCACGGCCTGGTCGCTGGAGGGCGGCGGGGCGCGGTGGCAGGCGGCGCCGTGCGGCACGCAGGAGCCGGCGTCCGCCTCGGGGCCGTTCGGCTTCGGCCGCGTCGGCCTCCTCGCGTTCGACCCGGCCGTCGTGGGCGGGCGCCAGCGGGAAAACCTCGCGCCCTTCTGGATCGCCCAGGCCGCGCCGCTCCTGGACCGGCGGACCCTCGAGGCCGGCGCCCTCGAGGAGAAGGACAGGAACTACTACGCGTACGAGACGGACGAGACGGGGCGCGGCACCACGGCGGTCCTCGACTACCTCCTCGACATCCCCGAGATGCAGCCCATCAGCATCGGCTGGGTGGTCCTCCTGCTGGTGGGCCTGGCGGTGGTCATCGGGCCGGTCGATTACCTGGTCCTGAAGCGCTACGATCGGCTGCCCCTGACGTGGCTGACCTTTGCCGCCTACATCGGCCTCTTCTCCGTGGGCGCGTACTACGGCGTGGCGGCGATGCGGAGCGGGCCGGCCCAGGTCCGCGCCGTCACGGTGACCGACATCGTCCAGGACGGGCCCGGCGGCTGGTCGTGCTGCTACAGCGGCCTGTTTGCCCCGGCGAGCGACGCGTACCGGCTCGACGGCCTCGGCCCGCGCGACTGGTGGTCGGCCGTGTCGCCGCTGGCGAGCGATTACCTCTATGCCTACGAGCAGGAGGGCGGCTTCCGGCGCCAGTTCGTGCCCCTGCGCGCCGAGGTCGAGGTTGAAGGCGACCGGGCCCGGGCCCGGATCGAGAACCGCTCCGACCGGCCGATCCTCCGCGGGTGCGTCTACCTCGGCAAGGACCGCGGCCTTGTGTTCGGCCGCATCGAGGCAGGCGGGCGGCAGGACGTCAAGGGGACGCCAGTGGGCATTGGCCTTGCGGATGGCGCCCCGGGTCCCTGGGTCTACGACTTGCCCTTGGGCGAAGAGCCGCATGCTGGCGGCGTGCTCGCCAACTGGCTGACGGTCTACCTAGCGGGCGGCATCTACCCGCGCACCCGCGCCATCGAGGCTTACCTTGCCCGCGGGGACGCCGTCGTGTGCGTCGAGTATGACGGGGCGCCGCCCCCGTACGTGCTGGCAGGGCGCCGCGCCGAGGCGGTCAACCGGTGGCTCGTCAGGGTGGTGGTGACGCCCCGCACGCAGGGGGCGACGGAAGGGGCCGGGCCATGATCGAGACGATCAAACTCTCCAAGTACTACGGGGCCCTGGCGGCGCTGGTGGACCTCGACCTCGCGATCCAGGCGGGCGACATCTTCGGCTTCATCGGGCCCAACGGCGCGGGCAAGACGACGACCATGCGGATCCTGGCGACCCTGCTGGCGCCCACGCGCGGCAGCGCCCGCATCGACGGCCTGGACGTGGCGACCCAGGGCGGGAAGGTGCGGCGGCTGGTCGGCTACATGCCCGACTTCATGGGCGTCTACGACGACCTCAAGGTGTTCGAGTACCTGGAGTTCTTCGCCGCGGCCTACGGCATCCCGAGTTTCAAGCGCAAGCCCATCGTCGAGGGCGTGCTGGAACTGACGGACCTGGGCGTCAAGCGGACCTCGCTCGTCGACAGCCTGTCGCGCGGCATGCAGCAGCGGCTCGGCCTGGCGCGCGTCCTCATCCACGACCCGAAGGTCCTCATCCTCGACGAGCCCGCCAGCGGCCTGGACCCGCGGGCGCGCATCGAGATCCGCGAACTCCTCCGGGAACTCAAACGCATGGGCAAGACCATCATGATCTCCAGCCACATCCTCTCGGAACTGGCCGAACTGTGCGACCACTTCGGCATCATCGAGCGCGGCCGCCTGGTCTTCAGCGGCACTCTGGCCGAGATCCGCCAGCGCCTGGGTGTGCACGGCAAGGTCCGCGTTCGCGTCGCCGACCGCACCGAGGAGGCCGTCCAGGCCCTGTCGGCCCTGCCCGGGATCGCCTCGGTCCAGCAGGTCGGCGACGCCATTGCCGTCACCTTCGCCGAGGGGCAGAAGGCCGACGGCCTCATCGCCTCCACGCTCGTGCGGGGAGGCTTCGAAGTCGTCGCCGTCATGCCCGAGGAACTCAAACTCGACGACGCGTTCCTCACGCTGACCGAGGGCAAGGTCCAGTAGCGGACCGCACGGAGGACCGGAACCCGATGCCCGTACGCGCGCAAGTGCCGGCGTGGCTCCTGCCGAGCGAGTGGGTCCGCGCCCTGGCCGGGCCGATCCTCGACAAGGAACTGCGCGTCGCGAGCCGGCGCCGGCGGAACTTCGCCCTGCGGCTGGCGTACCTGGTGCTCCTGACCGCCTTCGTCTTGCTGGTCTGGGTCGAGGAGGTCCGCTACGGCGGGTCGGCGGCCTGGCGCGTCACGCGGATGGCCGAGGCCGGCCGCACGATCACCGCCGTCATCGTGTGGTTCCAGTTCGTCACGATGCAACTCTTGGCCCTGCTGGTCCTCTCGACCGCCATCAGCGAGGAGGTCCACCGCCGCACGCTCGGCGTGCTGATGACGACGCCCGTCTCCGGTTTCCAGATCGTCGTCGGGAAACTCCTGAGCGGCCTGCTGCAACTGGGGCTTCTGCTGGCCGTCAGCCTGCCCCTGCTGGTCGTGGTCCGGGTGTTCGGGGGCGTGCCGTGGGACTTCGTGGCGTCGGGCCTGTGCATCACGCTGACGGCGGCCCTCTTTGCCGGGTCGCTGAGCCTCTACTTCTCGATCGGCAGCCGCCGGTCCTACTGGGTCTTCCTCCAGGCCGCTGTGACGATGCTCGTCCTGTTCTTCGTGTTCCCCTGGGCCTGCGTGATGCTCGGCCACTGGTCGGAGGTGGAGTTCACCGACTCCCTCGTCGGCTGGCTGAACCCGTGGGCCGCCATGCTCGTCGCCACGGAGCAGATGTCCTCGGCCCGGACCCGGCTGGCGGGTTATCCGTGGCCCTTCCACTGCCTGGCGATGACCGGCGCGTCGGCGGCCCTGCTGGCCGTCTGCGTGGCGAAGGTGCGGCGGGTCGCGCTCGCCCAGATCGCGGGCGAGACGCCGGCCGACCGGCGCGCGGCGAGCCGGGCCGCCCGGCTGGGCCCGGCCGCGCCCGCCGCCCCGGCTGGCGCCATCCGGCGCATCACGGGGTCGCCGGTCGTCTGGCGCGAGGTTCGCACGAGCCTGACGCACTCGCGGCGGCGGGCGTTGCGGGTCGCCGCGGCGACGCTCGGCCTGCTCCTCGTCACCTACGTGATCGGCTGGCGCGATCTGGCGCACGACAACGACACCCACATCGTCTACGTGCTGATCCTTACGGGCCTGGGCCTCCTGGCGACTTCGGTCCTGGCGGCCTCGGGCATCACCGCCGAGAAGGAGGCGGGCACCTGGCCGCTCCTCCTGTGCACGACGCTCTCGGGCGGCGAGATCCTCCTGGGCAAGGCCGTCGGCGTCTTCCGCAGGTCCGCGCCGGTCTGGCTCCTCCTGGCCTTGCACGTGGTCCTGTTCGTGATGCTCGGGTGCATCCACCCCATCGTGCCGTTCCACCTGGCCATGATCTCGGCCGGCGTGGTCGTCTTCTTGACCGGGACGGGCCTGTTCTTCGGGACGTGTTTCCGCCGGACCACCGTTGCGGTCGTCATGAACCTGGGCCTCGCCCTGGCCCTGTGGGCCGTGCTGCCCCTCATTGCCATGCTGGTCGGCGAGGTGCTCTCCGGGTCGGACGATCTCTGGGAGTGGCCCCTGTGCATGAACCCGATGGCGCAGGCGATCGTCGCCGCCGAGCACACGGTCCGGTCGGACAATGCGGCCAAGGCCCTGGGCGGACTCGACTACTACTGGCCTAAGCCGGTGGACCACATCGGCGTCGGCCCGACGACGATCGCCTTCCTGGCGACGATGGTCGTGTACATGTTCGCGGGATGGGTGTTCGCGGTGCTGGCGGCCGTGCTCGTCCGCCGGCGGGCCTTGTGAGGCGGCGTCATGATGCGCGGGGTCCTGACGTTCATCACGCGAGGCGACGTCGTCCGCTGGATCGCCGGGCCGATCCTCGACAAGGAACTGCGCGTCGCCAGCCGGCGCCGGCGGAACTACGTCCTGCGCTTCGTCTACCTCGTCCTTCTGGCCGGGTTCGTGGCGATGGTGTGGATCACCACGGCGGTGCTCGGCGGCGCCGCGCCGTCCTACCGCGCGTCGCAGATGGCCGTGGCGGGCACGGTGATCGTCTCGGTGGTCCTGTGGTTTCAGTTCCTCGTGCTGCCGCTGATCAGCATCGTCATGCTCTCCGGCTCGATCGGCGAGGAGGTGCGGCGGCGGACGCTCGGGGTCCTGATGACGACCCCGATCACGAGCCTCCAGATCGTCCTCGGGAAACTCGCGAGCGGCCTGATCCAGGTCGTCCTGCTGATTGCCGTCAGCCTGCCCCTCCTGTGCGTCGTCCGCGTGTTCGGCGGCGTCCCGTGGGACTACGTCGTGGGGGGCCTGTGCGTGACGGTGACGCTGTGCGTCTTCGCGGCCGCGCTCAGCATGTTCTTCTCGATCTCGGGCCGGCGCATCTACGCTGCCGTCCTGACGGCCATCCTGGTGATGCTCGTCGTGTTCCTCGTCCTGCCGGGCGTGGGGGCCTGGCTGGTCTACAAGTGGGACTCGTCCGCCGCCCTCGGCGGGGTGCTGGCGCGGGTCCCCTGGGTCGGCGGCTGGCTGGCCGGCCTGGTCGGGGGGACGACGGTGGCAGAGGCGGCGGGGGTCCTCCTCCTCCACGTCAACCCGTACGTGGCGATGTACATGGTCTCACTGACGGCCCTGAGCCCGGGGGCGATGGCGGGCGCACCCTGGTTCTCGTGGCCGGTGCACTGCCTGGTCATGCTGGGCGCCTCGGCCCTGCTGCTGGCGCTGTGCGTGTGGAAGGTCCGGCGGGTGGCGCTCGCCGAGATCACGGGCGACACGCCCAAGGCCCGGCGCCTGGCGCGCCGGGCCGCCCGCGACGCGGCGCGCGGCGGGCCCCCCGGCCGCATCAGCCGCGTCTTCAACCCGCCCATGGTCTGGAAGGAGTTCCGCACCCGCGTCGTCCGGGGCCGCTGGCGCACCGCCCTCGTCGCCGTCTTCACCCTCGGGCTGCTCGGTTTGACCTACTGGATGTCCGCCGACTACCTGGACGAGCCCGTGATGCAGGACGCCTACGTTGCCGTCTTCATGGTCCTGGGTCTCCTGACGACGACGGTGCTGGCGGCCACGGGCATTACCGCCGAGAAGGAGGGCGGCACGTGGCCGGTCCTGCTGGGCACGCCGCTGTCGGCCCGCGCGATCGTCTTCGGCAAGGCCGTCGGCGCCGTCGGCCGCGCCGCCCCCGTCTGGGGGCTGATGGCCCTGCACCTCGTGATCTTCCTCGTTGCCGGCTACGTCCACCCGATCCTCCTGGTGCACCTGGCGATGATCGTCACGGGCGTGGTCGTCCTGCTGGTGGGCATGGGGCTCTTCCTGGGCGCGTGCCTCAAGCGGAGCGTGTCGGCCGTGGCCGTGAACCTGGGCCTGGCGCTCCTGGTCTGGGCCATCGCGCCGATGCCCCTGGTGCTGCACCCGGTGGCCCAGGCGATCGTCGTCACCGACGGCGCGACGGGCGAGCACGCCGCCGAGGGGCCGGCCTTGCTGAAGTATGAATGGGCCCTTTACTGGTATGCGCGGATCCACACGTGCGGCGTCGCCCTGACGACCTTCATCGTCGGCGCCACGATGCTCGTGCACGCGCTCATCGGCCTCGGGCTGGCCGTCTGGGCCGCCCGGTTGGCCAGACGGGCCGTGTTCTGACGCGCCGCGCGCCGGCGCTGGGAGGACCCCAGGTTTGGCGGCACCGTTTCACATCATGGCGAAGCCCGTCTGCGGCACGTGTAACCTCGACTGCCGCTACTGCTACTACACCTCGAAGCCGGCCGACCTGTACCCGGGCACCCGGCGGTTCCTGATGAGCGACGAGGTCCTCTCGCGCTACACGCGCGAGTACCTGGCCGCCAACCCCCAGCGGTGCGAGTTCGGCTGGCAGGGGGGCGAGCCCCTCCTGGCCGGGAAGGACTTCTTCCGCCGGGCCGTCGCGCTCCAGAAGGAGTTTGCGCGGCCGGGCCAGGTCGTCACGAACGGACTCCAGACGAACGGGACGCTGCTGGACGATGAGCGGTGCGACTTCCTGGCTGCCGAGCGGTTCCTCGTCGGCATCAGCCTCGACGGGCCGCCGCAGGTCCACGACGCCTTCCGCCGCGATCCCTCGGGTGCACCCACGTTCGAGCGGGCCTGGGCGGGCCTCGAGCGGATGCGCGAGCGCGGCGTCGAGTTCAACGTCCTGGTGACGCTCAACCAGGCCAGCGCCCCGCACGCGGCCAACGTCTACCGCTACTTCGTCAACCGCGGCGTCCGGTACCTCCAGTTCATCCCCATCCTGGAGCGGCGCCCCGGCACGGACGAGCCGGCCGACTTCTGCTGCACGCCCGCCCAGTTGGGCCGCTGGATGCTGGAGGTGTTCGAGCAGTGGGCCGGCCGCGACGTCGGCCGCGTCTCGGTCCGGTTCATCGACGACGCCCTGCACACGATCCTGTACGGCCGCGCGTCGACGTGCGTCCACTCCCCGCGGTGCGCGGCCGCGTACGTCCTGGAATGGAACGGCGACCTGTACGCGTGCGATCACTTCGTCTACCGCGAGTGGCTCCTGGGGAACCTGCTGGAGGTGCCGCTGGAAGAGATCCTCGCGCGGCCGCGGCTCGAGGAGTTCGCGGCCCTGAAGACCGACCTGCCGGCCGCGTGCCGCCCCTGCGAGGTCCTCGAGTTCTGCTGGGGCGGCTGCCCGAAACACCATCGGCCGATGGGGCGGGACCCGGGGCGCGCGAACTACTTCTGCGCGGCCTACCGCGAGTTCTTCGGGCGGGCGGGGCCGGACCTGCGGCGGATCGCCGAGTACGTCCGGCGGGGGGAAGTGCCGCCCCTTGAGTCCGACGCCGCCGCGCCTGGCGCGGCGGGTCTCCCAACCCGCCGCGCAGAGGCTATCGCCGCGGGCGCCCGCCCCGGCCGCAACGACCCTTGCCCCTGCGGCTCCGGCCGCAAGTTCAAGCACTGCTGCGGGCGGATGTGACAGCGCGTCAACCCTTCAGTCCCGTCAGCGTCACGCCCTGGATGAAGTACCGCTGGCAGAAGAAGAACACCGCGATCACGGGGAGCATCATCAGGGTCGAGGCGGCCATCATCATGTTCCACTCGCCCCCGTGCTCCATGCGGAACTGGTTCAGGCCCAGGGCCAGCGGAAACAGCCGCTCGTCGCTCAGATAGACCAGGGGCCCGACGAACTCGTTCCACGCCCCCATGAACGAGAAGATGGCCACCGTCGCCATCGCCGGGGCCGCCAGCGGCAGGAAGATCCGCCAGTAGATGCCGAAGAACCCGCAGCCGTCGATCTTCGCCGCGTCCTCCAGTTCCTTCGGGATCGTCATGAAGAACTGCCGCATCAGGAAGATGAAGAACGCCGCCCCGAACCACGAGGGCACCCACAGCGGCCGCAGCGTGTTGTACCACCCGAGCGACTTCCAGAGGACGAACTGCGGGATCATCGTCACCTGGCCCGGCAGCATCATCGTCGCCAGCACCAGGCCGAACAGGACGTCCCGCCCCCAGAACCGCAGCCGCGCGAACCCGTACGCCACCAGGCTGCACGCGAACAACTGGCCCAGCACGTTCAGCACGACCAGGATCACGCTGTTGCGGAGTTGCTCGTCGAACGGGATGTACCGCAGGGCCCAGCGGTAACTGTCGACGTACTTGCTCCACGCGGCCCCGAGGCGGCTCGACTTCTCGAAGGTGAGGGTCAGGCGGTACGCGCCCGGGGCAGCCAGGTCAGTCGTCGCCTCGGGCTGGGGCTCCAGGACGATGGCGCGGCTGCCGCGGAACGCCGGCTCCTTGAACAGCAGTTCCACCTCCTGCCACGAGCGGATGTCCACCCAGAAGGTGCGGCTGGAGCGGTAGACACGCCCGCCCGTCTCCAGCGTGACCGTCATGCCGTGCCACGACCCGTCGCAGTGGATCGGGATGTTGAGCGAGGCGACGTCGGTCGCGTCCTGCGGCAGGCGGAAGGTCTTCCGGAGCGTGAACGTGTCCGCGTCGGCGAAATCGTAGGCCACGAGGTGGCAGGCCTCGCCCTCGATCGTGGCGGGCGAAAGGGCCGCGCCGGGGCCGGCCTCCCACGCGTCGACCGAGTCGGGCGGGATGATGTCGTTCGTTTGGCGGCGGGCCTGGACCTCGCCCACCGCCAGGCGCCGGAGGATCCGGTCCTCGGCCTGCCGGACCATCGCCGGCGTGACGGCCTTGGCGACGAACGCGACCAGGCCGTCCGCCGCCACCTCGTCCGGGATGATCTCGCGGGCTTGGCTCCACAGGCCGCGGACCATCTGTTCGCGGAAGGAGTCGCTCCCTGCGAAGGTGCGCTGGGTCGCCTCCAGGGCCTCGGGCCCGAGGTGTGCCTGGGCCTGGCGCCAGAGGGCCTCGGCGATGGGCCCGCGCAGGTCAGTCCACTCCTGCCGCGCGAGCCGCTTGGGCGGCTCCATCGGGTCGTACGCGTCGCCGTCCACGAACGGCGACCGCACGGCGTACCACGGGACCGCCGGGACCCACCGCGGCGGAAAGATGCCCAGTTCCTCGCTCGACTTGGCGCTCGTCGAGAGGAGCCAGAGGAACGGGAACGAGAAGAGGGCGCACCCCGCCAAGAGCACGCTGTGGATCACGAACTGCCGCAGGGTGTATACCGTTCGGGCCACGGCTCAGAGGTCTCCCCGCTCGGTGACGACCCACATCTTCCGGAGTTTCCAGTTCACCAGCGTCAGCGCCAGGATGATGACGAACAGGACCCACGCCAGGGCCGACGCGTAACCCATCTTGAAGTAGCGGAAGGCCTGGTTGAACAGGGCGAAGACGTAGAAGAGGGTCGAGTCGACGGGCCCGCCCGTGCCGTCGGTCATGATGTAGGCGTTCGTGAAGATCTGGAACGCCCCGATGATGCCCATGACGAGGTTGAAAAAGATGTACGGGGTGAGCATCGGCCAGGTGATGTGCAGAAAGCGCGAGACGCGGCCGGCGCCGTCGATCTCGGCGGCCTCGTAGAGTTCGCGCGGGATGCCCTTCAGGCCCGCCAGCCAGATGATCATCCCCGCCCCCGCCCCCCACAGGCCCATCAGGATCAGCGCCGGCTTCGACCAGTTCTGGTCCTGGAGCCATTTCGGGCCCGTCAGGCCGAACAGGTCCTGGAGCGTGATGTTCACCAGGCCGAACTCCGGGTGCAGCACCCAGAGCCAGAGGACGCTCGACGCGACGATCGGCACGATCGCCGGCAGGTAGTACACCGTCCGGTAGAACCGCTGGCCGCGCACCTCCATGTTGAGGAGCAGGGCCACGCCCAGCCCTACGGCCATGCCCAGCGGTACGGCGGCCACCATCCACAGCGTGTTCACCAGCGACTTCCAGAAGATCGGGTCGCGCGGCAGTTGCAGGTAGTTGTCCAGCCCGACGAACTTGACGGGGTGCAGGACGTCATACTCGCAGAACGAGAGGACGAGCGACGCCAGGATCGGCCCCGCCGTCAGGATGACGAATCCGATCGCCCACGGGGCGAGGAAGGCGTAGCCGACGACCGCCTCGCGCCGGTCCGGCCCGTGGCGCCTGCGGACGTACCGCCACGCCCCGGCGGCGAACGCCAGGATCCCCGCGCCGCCCAGGGCCGCCAGGACGGCCGTCACCGCCCCCGTGTCGAGGTCCGGGTAGACCTTCTTGCGGTAGAGGAGGTCCAGTTGCTCCTGGACCTTGCGGGCGCCGGACCGGGCGGCCCCGGCGGCGGGCAGGGAGTGGTACCGCGCCAGGTCGGTCGCCCGCGCGTGCTCGTCCCACAAGAGTTGCCCCACCGGCGTCACGGGCCGGTAGCGCGAGTGGGGCATCAGGTCCATGCACAGGCGGAAGGCCTTGCGCAGCCGCTCGCTCTGGGGGGCGTACCGGGCGAAGATGACCTCGTTGATCTTCTGGTTGGCGGCCAGGCCGGGGACGTAGAGGCGTCCGCGGCTGCGATTGTAGCGGTACTCGGCGTCGTTCATGATGATGGCCGCGTCCTCGCTGGACATCCACCGGATGAACTCCCACGCCAGGTCCGGGTGCTTGGCCCCCTGGGGGATCGCCCACGAGAACCCGCCGCACCACGTGATGTAGGGGGGCAGGGACGGGTCCTTGGCGGCCGCCTCCAGCCGCCACGCCGGCACCGGCGCCGGGGCCACCCCGAAGTTCAGGTTCGGCTTGTACGTGGCGATCGTGTTGAGGACCCAGTTGCCGTTGACCATCAGGGCCACCTTGCCCGTGATGAACGGGTCCAGTTCGCCCCCCTGGAACGAACTGGAGAAGGCATCGACCTGCTGCACGCCGCCCAGGGCGTCGTAGACCCCCGTCACCCACTTCAGGGCCCCGACGATCCGCGGGTCGTCCAGCGTGCACGTCCGCCCGTCGGGGCTCATGAACTCGCCCCCGTTCTGCCACCCGTACAGGTACAGCCACGAGTTGCCGTAGATGGGGATGAAGCCGATCTGGGTGATCCGCCCGGTCTCGTCCCGCTTCGTCAGGCGGACGGCGTACTCCCGCAGGTCCTCCCACGTCCGGGGCACGCGGATGGTGCCGTCCGGGTTGACGTACCCCTCCCGCCGCAGCATGTCCTCGTTGTAGAAGAGGACGCGGTCGTCGGTGTTCATGGGGATGGCGTAGACGCGGCCCTCGTAGACGGCCTCGTCCCAGCAGGCAGGGTAGTAGTCGGCCGGCCGCACGGGCCAGCGGGCATTCTGGTCGCGGCGGATGAGGTCGTCCAGCGGCAGGAAGGCCTCCCGGGCCGCCCAGCCGCTCACCGAGAACCGGTCCTGGTTGATGACGTCGGGCGGCGAGCCCCCGGCGATGGCGCACATCAGTTTCTGCTCGTCCATGCGGCCGGCGGCGGTCGAGACCACCAGTTGGACGCCCGGGTGCATCTCCTCGAACTTGGCGAAGGCCTTGGTCCACCCCTCGCTCCGCCAGGCCCCCCAGATCACGAGTTCCGTGCGGCCGGGCTTGCCGGGGCTTCCCGCACGGCCGCCGCCCAGGTAGAGGGCCGCCGCGCCCAGGCAGACGACGACCAGGACGATGAGGAGGCGGCGAAGGTTGGCGGAGCCCGGCCCGTTCATGCGGGCCGCATTCTAGCACACCCCGGGCGGCCGTCAACGCGCCGCTTTGGCCCGCCGGGTGCCACGCGGGCCGGGCCGGGCTGCCTTCGCCGGGTGCCACCCTGGCTGG
>Ga0315274_10009351_pt1 | contig 14167 bp, 14 predicted proteins | sample YL17G02_20_MG_FD_203700 | JGI IMG/M metagenome (GOLD analysis project Ga0315274, IMG submission 203700) | Sediment microbial communities from Yellowstone Lake, YNP, Wyoming, USA - YL17G02_20 | ecosystem: Environmental > Aquatic > Freshwater > Lake > Sediment | place: USA: Wyoming | collected... | reverse complement strand
CAACACCAAAAGATCTTTGGTGTAGGGGTTTACAATATCTATTTTACCTTGTATAATACTTAAAAGTAAAGGATTAAATTATACAACTTATTTTTAAAGTGATAAAATATAACTATGAAATTCAAAATACCTAAGTTCAGATGGCCTTTTGGTAATCCTTTTCATATACGTCCCAAAATTCCTGGCGAAAAGAGATTTACCTGGAAGAAATTTAAATTTTGGGGAATAAGAGCCTTAATTGGTTTTGCCATATTTATTGTCCTTTTGTTTGCATGGTATGCCAAAGATCTCCCAACACCAGGCAAAATTAAAAACATGCAAATGGCCGCTTCAACTCAGCTTTTTGACCGAAATGGCAAGCCTATTTACGCTGTCCATGGCGACATTAAAAGAAATCTTATTGAATCGAAAGATATCCCCGAGACAGTCAAACAAGCAACCATTACTGCAGAAGACCGCAACTTCTACAAACATCACGGAATCCAATTTACGGCTATCCTTAGAGCTTTATACTATAATATTACTGGCAAGAAAGGTTACATATCAGGTGGTTCGACGATTACTCAGCAATATGTTAAAAATGCATTATTAAATCCTAAAAAAACTTTTACCCGTAAAATCAAAGAACTTATCCTTTCGATTGAGATAGAAGTAATGTACTCTAAAGATCAAATATTAACAATGTATCTAAACCAGATACCTTATGGAAGTAATGCTTATGGGATAGAAGCCGCCTCTGAAACATATTTTAATAAACATGCTAAGGATCTTAGCCTAGCAGAGGCAGCAACACTGACCGCTCTCCCGCAGAGACCAACTTATTATTCACCCTATGGCACTCATCCTGATAAACGTTTGGCAAGAGTAAATTATATTTTGGATTCAATGGCTGATTTAAAATACATTTCTAAGGATGATGCAACCAAGGCTAAAGAAGAAGCTAAAAATATAAAATTTGCCGAGCCTCACGAATACATTGTTGCACCCCATTTCGCAATGTATGTTAAAGAACTTTTGGCTGAAAAATACGGTGAGCAAATGGTTGAAGAAGGTGGTCTAAAAGTGATTACAACTTTAGATCTAGATAAACAAGCCAAGGCTGAAGAGGCTATAGAGTCTGGAGCTGAAAGACGATTTGACGGTATTAATGCATCGAACGCTGCCATGGTTTCGATAGACCCGAAGACGGGCCAAATCCTTTCGATGGTTGGTTCAATAGATTTCTTTAATAAAGATATTGATGGCCAAGTAAATGTTGCTGACTCTGCCCGTCAGCCTGGTTCGGCATTTAAGCCAGTCGTTTATGCAACTGCCTTTAAAGATAAATATAACCCTGCTTTTACTTTGTGGGATGTTCGAACTGACTTTGGTAATTATACGCCAAGAGACTATGACGGCTCTACCCGTGGGCCAGTCAGTATGAGAAAGGCTCTTGCCGGTTCACTTAATATTCCTGCGGTAAAAACTTTATACCTTGCAGGTATAGATAAATCTTTAAAAACGGCTCACGATATGGGCATTACCACCTTAAACGATCCGAAACGATATGGCCTTTCGCTGGTTTTGGGAGGGGGCGAAATAAAATTAGTTGATTTAACAACAGCTTATGGAGTTTTTGCTAATCAAGGAAAGCTTGCACCTACAACTGTAATTTTAAAAGTTACTGATAGCTCAGGCAAAGTTTTGGACGAGTACAAAGAAGGTCAAGGTAAGAAAGAAGCGCTCGACCCACAAATTGCCTATGAAATTTCTTCCATTCTTTCCGACAACGAAGCCCGATCTTATATGTTCGGCTCGCATTCTGCTCTTTACTTTGACGACCGCGCGGTGGCTGCCAAAACTGGGACAACTTCGGAGTATCGAGACGCCTGGACAGTTGGCTATACTCCATCAGTTGTAACTGGAGTTTGGGTTGGCAATAACGACAATAGCCCGATGACTGCCGGGGCAGCAGGGGCAATGGCGGCAGCACCGATTTGGCACCAATATATGGAGGCTATCTTAGAAGGAACACCGAATGAAGATTTCAATCGACCTGAAGGTATTCAAGATATTAGCGTTGACAAATTTTCTAATAAATTACCGACTAACAATTCGCCCGAGACAATTTCCGATATTTTTGCTTCTTGGCAAGCTCCGAAGGATCGCGATGATATCCACGTGACCTTAAGGATTGATAAATACACAGGCCAAAGAGCAACTGAAGATTGCCCTGACAGTTTGACAGAATCGAAAACCTACACTGATCTACATAGCGAAGTTCCTGACAATCCTAATTGGGAAGGACCGGTGAAAGCTGCGGCCGCAAGCTATGGTATAAATATTAGTTATCCGCCTGAGGGCACTAGTTGCGCCGGCCTTTCCGGCAAACCCTCTATTCAAATTTCTTCACCTTCTGACGGATCTACCGTTGGCAGTTCGTTTACTATAACCGCAAATGTCCAATCACCAATAGACGTGAAGAAAGTTGATTTTTATGCGGATGGAATATATATCGGTTCAGCCTATTCTTCACCATTTTCTATCCAATCTCCCGGCTTAAGTTCCGGCAAACATACTCTTACTGCAACTGCTACCAATGATGCCAATTTAACAGCTTCAGATTCAATCACGGTCACAGTCTCAAAAGATAGTAGCCCGCCAGATAAAGTTTCCAATGTATCAGTTACAGGCGGCGCGAGCAGTATATCTGCCTCCTGGAAGAATCCAAACAATTCCGATCTTGATAAAGCCCGAATTTATGGGTCTTTTACTCAAGGTCAAATGGGGGGAGTTCTAAAAGAAGTTGATGTATCACCAAATGGCCATTCGAGCACAACAATAAGTGGTCTACAAAGCGGCAAGACTTATTGGATAACAATTAGAGCAGTTGATACATCAGGTAATGAAAGTAGTGATACAACTCAATATTCAGCAACGGTTCTATAAAAAACAAGGACTAATTAATCTGTGGTTCAGGCTCGACGAGAAGTTCTTTTTTTTGGTTGGACAAAAATCATTTTACCGGCAACAGTTTGGAAGATTCTAACAACCTCGCATTCGACTTCACGGCCGATGAATTTGTCACCGCCCTCAACAACAATCATTGTCCCATCAGCCAAGTAACCAACCCCCTGTCCGGGTTCTTTACCCGCTTGAATGACTTTAACAACTAAATTTTCGCCTGGTATTAGGACCGGTTTAATTGCTTCTGCCAATTCATTAATATTTAAGACTTCGACATTTTGAATTTTAGCTATGCGATTAAGATTAAAATCAACAGTTAAAATTTTTGCTTTTCGATTTTTAGCAATTTTTATTAATTTGGAATCAACCGCCTCACGGTTATTAGTCATTTCATCGATAATTTCGGTAGAAACATCCTGATCATGCTGAAGATGGTCTAGAACCTCTAAACCTTTACGCCCCTTAGCTCGCTTAAGCGGCTCTTCTGAATCCGCCACAGATTGAAGCTCATTTAAGACAAATTGGAGAATAACCATTTTACCTAAAATAAAGCCGGAACGGGCTATCTCTTCAATCCGGCCGTCAATTAGAACTGAGGTGTCTAAAATAATTTCTTTTATTTCTCCGTTTTCTTGGCTTTTTTCCAGGCCTATGCGTCCCAAGATTCTATGAAAAAAATTGGAGGCTGGTTTTGCTTGAGCAAGAAATAAATCCAGCATGGCCACTGTGATAAAAATATCGACAATTATTGGCAGCCATTTCCCATAGGGCGATGGCAGGCCAGCCAAAGGAGTTGCCGCTAGAGAACCGATCGCCAAGCCTAAAATAATTCCTAACATCGCCATAAAAAAGTATGGGAAAGATACTTTTAAAAGTCTTCTTGTCACAATCAAAATTCCTACTGAGAAGACAATAATTATCAATAGAAAAAGGAAATCTTGTAAACTAATTTGTTGCCAATTAAACATTATATTTTACCTCTCTAATTGCTTGAATAATATTTTTTGCTTTAATGGTTTTTATAAATCCCAGTCTTCTAGCTTCTTTAGATCTTATGGGCGCAAAATTTACGTTTCTAATTTCGCCTCCCAAACCAAGCTCACCAAAAACGACTAGCTTAGGATCAATAGTAATTTTTAGATATGCAGTAATAATTGCTAAGGCAACAGCTAAATCGACAGCTGGCTCCTTCAAATAGAAACCGCCGGCGATATTTAAGTATACATCAGAAGATGCTAATTTCAAGTCTCCTCGGTTGATAAGAATTGCAATAATTAACTGCAGACGATTTAAATCAAATCCGGAGGCAGTTCTCCTGGGAAAGCCAAAGGCCGTTGGCGAAACCAAGGCCTGGATTTCGACTAAAAATGGCCGGGTGCCTTCGATGGTCGCAGTTACAATTGAGCCGGGAATTTTAGCATTACGATCTGCCAAAAATATTTTTGAAGGATTGGTAATTTCTATTAAGCCATTATTCTGAATTTCAAAAATACCAATTTCATCAGTTGCCCCAAAACGATTTTTTGTTCCGCGTAAAATTCTTGTGCCATGGTATTTTTCGCCTTCTAAATATAGAACTACATCTACCATATGTTCTAAAGTTTTAGGCCCAGCGATTCCGCCTTCTTTCGTCACATGACCGACTAAAATTACTGGGATGTGATTTTCTTTAGCAAATCTTTGTAAACGCAGGGCTGATTCTCTGACTTGAACTAAACTGCCGGCCGTTGATGGAAAATCAGCCGAATACATTGCCTGGATTGAGTCAATTATTACAAGAGCTGGCTTATTCTTTGTTAAGGCTTCTATGACAGCATCAACATTTGTCTCTGAAATAATATTGATATTTGAGGCCTTAACTTTAAGCCGTTCAGCCCGCATCTTAATTTGTTCGACTGATTCTTCACCAGAAATATAGAAGCTTTCTTTAATATTGCTGACAATCTGCATTAAAATAGTTGATTTTCCGATGCCGGGATTGCCTGCCAGCAATACTACTGAGCCGGGCACTAGACCTCCGCCCAAGACACGATCGACTTCAGAAATTTTAGTTGAGATCCTTTTGAAATTTTTTATTTGGACTTTTGAAAGATTAATGACCTCGACTGGTTTAGAATCCGCTTTGAACTTTGAGCCTGCATGCCTAAGGGGAGCTTTAAATTCCTTTAGGCTATTCCAAGCTCCGCAAGTCTCACATTTCCCTTGCCATTTTAAATATTCTTCTCCGCAATTAGAACAGTCAAAAATCGTTTGACTATTTTGCATAGCAAATAAAGTATATCATAACAATTATTAAAAAGTCCTGAGAATTACCCAAATTTTTAAACCTCCGCCACCTACGAGGTGGCGGTTAGCCGGTGTAATTATCTATTAAGATACTTTTAATCCGGGTGAGTTCTTGTTGATACGATTTTCGGTCTAAAACAAACTTTCTGTATTCTTTGGCCGATAAATCGAAAAGGTTAGAAAATGTACAAACTCCCCCAGAACTATCTGCGCCGATATATTCCGAATAGGACGAATAAGACCAATTTTCCGGTTTTTTAACTAATCCCGCCGATGTGGGATTGAGATGCATATATCGGGTCAAATGCAATAACTGTTCATCATCAGAAACTAAAACGCTTTTAAATCGACTGGCCCAAAGCGGACCAGTGCGCTTATGCCTAATATTGAAATATCTTGAATAGCTGTTGAGCACTTTGGCCATATATTTTGTTATACCATGATCGGCTACTTGTTTTAGTATTAAATGAATATGAGTCGGCATAAGACAGTATGCCGCGATCTCTATCAAATAATTTTCTGTTTTTCTTAAACCCGCCAAAATAGCTCCTTGATTAATAATTGACAGTTCGCTAAAACCTGAGTACTTATAATTAAAATCCGCATATCGATAAAGATCTAAAATATTTACTATTCTTTGATAATCTTCACTGCTATTAAAAATTTCATATTTTGCTATGCTCCGGCTAAAGATATGGTAATAATGATTATTGGTCAAAGGTTCTTTGCGACTTTCCATTCTCCTCCTACAATTTAATTTTACCAAACTTCTACCAGCTCCGCCACCTACGAGGTGGCGGAGCGTTGGTTCAGAGTATCATCCCTAGATGATATGAGATCGTAAGGATCCTGGGGATATTGGAATGTCGTTTGGAAATTAAAAGATGAGATTTTGAAAGTTAGGAAAAATATAATAATGAAGAGTAAAAATTGGCGTGAGATCAAAAATTTCTCCACATGGCCACATGCACCGCGACGATTTTTATTTCTCGGCTTCTTCTTCCATCTTCTCGAGCCGAGTGTAATAGTCGGGAATTTCTTTAAGATGAGCCCAAGCAATCTTACCGGTTAAAAGCTCGTCATTATTGGTAACATTGGTCTCAGGATCATGAGAACCGTGCTCTAACTCCACCGCCAACCCCATTCGAAATTGCTCTAGATCAAACTTATTCCAATCAATCCCTAATTTGTCACCGATATTTTTTGCTTCCTCAATTGTAAGTTCTTCCATAAAACCTCCGATATTTTATCCTCTGTACATATTTTACTTCAGATTTCTAATAAATTCGAGTACCTTTTCGCCGTAAGGCGTGAGTTCGTGATGAACACTTTGCCCAACGTGATATTTCTCAATCAAACCTGCCTTTTCCATCCGCGCCGTATGCTGGGAAACATTTTTAAGCTCTATATCTAAACCTTGGCTGATTTGCCATAGAGTTGTATTGTCTTCTTTGCCGATAAAATCCAATATTTTCGCCCTTTTACGATTAGCTACACCCTTAAAAACCCGTTCTATTCTTTTGGCAATTTTTTCCTGCATATCTTTATTCTACATGATTTAGACGATATTCGCATATTCAATAGAATAAAGGAATATCGTCTAGGAATATATACTAAGTTTTATTCAATAGAACTAAGATTGAAGATGGTGACTGGAATATGGGTTTTTAAAAACAGCTTCAGCGAGAACTGTCCCCCTTTTATTTATTCTCCGATAGTTGGGTCAAATACTTTACCAAGATATTTTTCAAAAAGCTCTTTTTGTTTTTCGTAACGCTCTTCATCTTTTCGCAAATCTTCTTCTAAATGAAGAAAATCTTTTTCAAAACGTTTTAATTTCTTTTGTTGAATCTCGAATTTTTTGCCTTCGATCTGTTGGCTTAAGCGCCAAATATAATCGACTTTCTCGCGACCTCTTAACAATTGAATCTGGTGTTTTCCAATTCGGCGCCTCCAGACAATCAACAAAAGCCAAAGTAAAAAAAGTAGCGGCATGGCGCTAAGCCGATAATAAAGGTCTGTTAGGATAGCAATAAATTTATTATTTCGTTTTTTATTTTTCATAAATTTTCTCGACGATTTTTATTCCAAGTATATTTTAGCAAATTTTCGGTCAAGGGAAGAACATTTTATCAATCGAGGCGCAACAGATTTTGCCCTTGAGCGTATTTTGGGTTTTCATTATTTTAAGAACTTTTTTCAATATTTTTTGGGCTGTCTCGGTTCTGGTATCTGTCGCCTCAACCAAAATCACACCTAAACTTTCTTTAATCATTTCTTTAAGATCAGGATTAATTCTAAAATCCCGGTCAAAAGCTAATAAAATCGCGTTTTGTCTGACACTGGCTACCAAATGTTTCTTATCAGATAATCCTGGTTTCTTTAGAATCTTGATTCCCTCGACAACGGTATGTCCTAAAGTTCTCAAAAATTTCCCAGTGGGACTGGGAAATTTTCATCGAGGTAAAACTTAAATTTAGGCGGGTACGAGGTCAACCCTTTCCTTTGCGTAGTGTAGCTTTTTATCTAAATAATCAAGGGCTGTTTTCACTTGATTCTTGTTTAAATGAGGATAATCTTTATAAATCTGGTCTATATTATTGTCTTTGACATAGTTATAAATCAGATCAACAGAAATACGCGTACCCGAGATACGCTCTTTCCCTCCGAGAATAGTTTTAGTACAAATAATTTTTGCCATATTTTCTCCCGTCCTTTACTTTGTGTTTATATTATACAATATTAGTTATTTGTTTACAATTTTCAATAAAGATCTAAAAATCCCAATCCCTGCTTAAAACTTCGTGCTTCTTGCAAAGTAATTTGCGGTCAGTTTCCAATTCGGCAATTTTTTCTTTTTGCATTTCAATTTCACTCTTGACCGCTTCAACAACATATTTTTGAGTTTCCGCCAGTTCATCTTTTTTCTTTTCAAGCTCTATCAACATTCTTTCCTCAACCCTCAACTGATTTTCCAAATTTTCTAACTCATCTTTTTGCTGTTTTAAATCCTCTCGGATTTCTTCAACTTGTTTTTTAACATCTTCCAACATTTCTTTTGAAGTCTTAGCCATCTAATTCTCCTTTCATACTTTTATGTAAAACGGAATCGAGAAGTTCCTTTATTTTTCACCTACCCAATCCTTGCAAACTGTCTCGGCCTGTAATAGAACCAATTGCGTTGCGCCTTCTTGCTTGTCTGGTGGGTAGTGATATTTCTTTAATAATTTTTTAACTGCGATTCTAATTTTAGCTCTTACGCTCTCGCGTAAAGTCCAGTCGATCGTGGTATTCTCGCGTAACATTTTAACTAATTCTTTGGCCATCAATTTCAAAGTTTTATCTCCAAGTTCGGTAATCGCACTCTCATTATCAGCCAAAGCATCATAAAAGGCGACTTCGGCGTCGGAGAGTCCCATCTCTTTTCCTTTTTCAACTTCTTTTCGTATTTCCTTGGCCAAATTAATCAATTCGGCAATCACTTGAGCCGCCTCTATTGTCCGATTCTGATATTTACGAATAGTCTGTTCCAAAAGAGCTAAAAATGATCGAGATTTTACTACATTATTACGGGCAATAGATTTTATTTGGTCATTCAAAAGTTTTTTCAGCGCCTCTAAAGCGAGATTTTTTCGCTCAAGGCCTCGAATTTCTTCTAAAAATTCGTCGGATAAAATTGCTACATTGGGCTTATCTAACCCAGCCGCTGTAAAAATATCGACGACTTCAGTTGATATTACAGCGCTTGAAACAATCTGTTTGATAGCATGATCATAATCTTCCTCGGTCGGTCCCGAAACAATTGCCGGCGATTTAGAAATTCCCGCTTTGACCGCTTGGAAAAAAGCCACTTCATCACGAATTTCTAACGCTTTATCATGTGGCACGGCCAAAGAAAAGGCCTGTGATAATTCCACGACTGCTTTTCGATATCGTTTACCTTCATCTTCCATTCCCAAAATAAAGTTCATCGCCTCAGCGATAATTTGTGTTTTCCTGCCTGAAGAAACTTTAAAATAATCTTGGTAATTAAAACCGTGATACATTGCCTTGACTATTTCATATTTCTCGATCATAACCGAAACCGCCTCTTCCTGCGGGATGGCTGTCTCTTCTTGATCTAAATCAGTATAATTCGCCAGAGCCTCTTTAAGTTGCGGGGCAATTCCTAAATAGTCAACAACCAAGCCGCCCTGTTTATCTTTATAAACTCTATTTACTCGGGCAATCGCCTGCATCAAGCCATGACCCTTCATTGGCTTATCAATATACATCGTGTGCATACTTGGCACATCAAAACCGGTCAGCCACATATCGCGAACAATAACTAACTTCAAATCTGTATTAGGATCCCTCATCCTATCAGCCAATTTTTCCAAAGCTTCTTTATTTCTAATATGCGGTTGATAATTTTGCGGATCAGCGGCCGAACCAGTCATCACAACTTTTAAAAATCCTTTTGAATCATCTTTGTCTTCCCAATCGGGCCGAAGTTTGATTAACTCATCATATAACTCAACCGCAATTCTCCGGCTCATTGCCACAATCATCCCCTTGCCTTCGATTACGGCCATTCGGTCTTCAAAATGCTTGACAATATCTTGCGCAATGAGTTTAATTCTTTTTTCAGAACCAACCATTGCTTCGAGCCTTGCCCATTTGCTCTTGAGTTTTTCTTTCATTTCGACTTCTTCGCCTTCGGTTAATTCCTCAAACTCCGGATCAATCTTGGGCCTTTCTGATTCCAAAAGTTCGATTTTAGCAAGACGCGCTGCATAGTAAATTGGCACAGTGGTTTTATCTTCAACCGCTTGAGAAATATCATAAACATCAACATAATCACCGAACACGGCTCGCGTGCTTTTGTCGGAAAGCTCAATCGGCGTGCCGGTAAACCCAATAAATGTGGCGTTAGGCAAGGCGTCGTGCATATGCCGCGCATAGCCGTCGATAAAATCGTATTGACTTCGGTGGGCTTCATCGGCAATCACGACAATATTTCTTCTCTCAGAAAGTAAATATTTATCCAAAAAACCTTTTTCTAAAAATTTTTGAATAGTTGTAAAAACCACCCCACCAGCCGTCACTCTTAAAAGATCGCGTAAGTGACGACGATTTTTAGCTTGTTTTGGCTCTTGTCTTAACAGTTCCGAGCATCGGCTAAAAGTTTTAAAAAGCTGGTTATCAAGATCGTTTCTGTCGGTCAAAATGACAATCGTCGGGTTATCTAAAACTTCAACCAGTTTTCCGGTGTAAAAAACCATTGTCAAACTTTTGCCAGAGCCTTGAGTATGCCAAACCACTCCGCCTCGTTGATCGCCAGAAGCAGAGGTTGCCTTTAAAGTTTTCTCAATCGCTTTATTGGTGGCGTGATATTGATGATAAGCGGCAATCTTTTTATCGATTTTCTCCTTGCCTTCATCAAAGGCCACGAAGCAAAATATAATATCTAACAGCCGTGATTTATCAAACATTCCCCGAATTAGAACTTCAAGTTGAGGAATGTCGTCAGAGGCGACTTCCTCGCCTTCAATTGTTCGCCAGCGCATAAACCGATCCATTTCCGAAGTCAAGGTTCCCACGCGGGCATCGTGTCCGTCGCTAATAATTGAAAGTTCATTATATGTAAATAACGAAGGAATATCATTTTTATAAGTTTGGATTTGATTAAATGCGTCTTTAACTGTTACTTTTTCATTGGCTAAATTCTTGAGTTCAAACACCGCTATTGGCAAGCCATTAATAAAAACTACCACATCTGGCCGTCGGTCTTTGTTTTCAATAATTGTGTATTGATTGACTACTAACCAATCATTATTTTTCATATTCTTTCGATCAATCAGCCAAACTTTATCACCGGCAATCGAACCATCAGGTCTTCGATACTCAACATCAACGCCGTCAGTAAGCATTTTATGAAAGTTGCGGTTACTAATAACTAATTGATTGCTGGAATGGGTTGCATTTTCAACCTTCTTGAACGCTTCTTCTTGGGCTTCAAGAGGAACTTCAGGATTAATTTTAGCAATGGCGCTATGCAAACGATCGGGTAAAATTACTTGAGAGAAATCTTTGCGCTCCGGCTTTTCGCTTTCAGGATCAATATCCGGCCCACCGATGATTTGGTATCCCAGTTCTTCGAACCATTCTAAAGTTGCTTCTTCTAAATTCGATTCAGTGTATTTCATAATTAACCCATAACTTATCTTCGATATTATATTGTCCTAGATTAAACTTATCATTTAACAACCAATTATCCGACAATACAAAATTAATTTTTGTAAGATTAATTTTGTATTTTATTTCTTTTTTGCTATCATTATTAAATTTATCAACATTGTTTTTTAATTGTTTATATTCTTGTTCGTCAATATCTCTAAAAAATCTTACAACATTAATTGGAAATGTAATAATATTATTGGTAGAATTACTCTTAATTTCTATTTTACCGAATTCATCATAACTAAATTGTTTTATGATATCGTTAAAGTATTTGATTAATTCTGGATTGGGAAATACTTGTATAGCTAAGGAAGGAGAACTTTTGGGATAAATATAACCTAAATCAACATTTTTATTTCTTGGAGGTTTAATATTTGTTATTTTCTGTTGAAAAATTGATTTTATCTTATCAATCTGCATTTGTCTTCTTTTTCTAAAATTATTTTGTCCATCAATATTTTTTGAAGAAAGATCAACAAAATTAATAATTGAAAAATGGATACGTTCATTTGGGTAAACATATATTCCGGATCCAATGAGATTTGAAAATCTTACGTTGTTGATTATTTGATTTCTAATAGTTGCAAAATTATCGATGTTAGTATTTTCACTAATAATTGCGTTGATAGTTAAAGAGTAAGTGACATCCATCGAGTCAATTTTTGGCTCTTCAAATTCAATCAGCGATTTCGCGTATTCCTTATATTTTTGATTTATCATCTCACCCTCAACTTTCCGCTCATCAACCGTGGTAAAAGCGAATCGCGGATTTGGGATAAAATGTCGATTTGCGTCTGATTTTCCTGAATAACTTCTAATAATACAGAATAAAATTTATTGAATTTAACAATTAAATCTTCCGGGGGTATATTTACAGGAATATTTAAAAATGAATTAATTGATAATGCTTGTCTAACCGACCCAGATGAAAACTGCTTAATTATTTCTTTAGTGTTGTTTAATCTTAAAAACATTAATAAAAAATAATGATAATTTCTTTTCGGACTCACAACTTCATATACGGGACTCACTGCACCAACTATGTCTTCTTCTAGCATCCCAATTGATCCTATGTTAATTCTGGAAGGATTATAAGCAAAATCAAATTGTTTGACGATTTTATAGTTTTTAATCGATTTACTATAAACTCTTTTATCAAAAAAATCATCAGACCTAACAAGCTTTCCAGAATTAACAGCCGAGAGAACAACTGCATTATCTTCATTTGACAAGAGTCTTTCCTTGCGTTGTCTTGCGATGTTGCCCAGAAGACCCATATTCCAATTATTCGCATTATCTTTATCTGCAAACCACTCTTTGAAAATCGCTTGGCCGATTTGCTCCAAAGTCTTATTCATTTTCCTATTCAATTCAATCTTCTCATCCAGTGCCCCCAAAACCCCCGCAATTTTTCGCTGTTCTTCGATTGAAGGCATTATTAATCTTATATGTTTTAGTGAATTCACGGGGAGTTGAGGTTGAGCCGAGCCGGAAGAAAATTCCTTGAACTGTTCCCTGATATATGGGCTTTTGAGTATTTGGTATAAATAACTGGTAACAAATTTATCTCCAACGTTTCGAAAAATCAGCATTCCAGAATTTATACGAATATTCTCAAATTTTATTGAATCGTCATAAAATGCGATATTCCCAACTGTTCCTCTTGTTGTTAAAACAATATCACCTCGGCTTAATTTACCTTTTCTTAGTTGTCTGTCTTTTTCTTCAGCAATAAAACTACAATCTGAAAAATCAAATTTCTCACCAGTCACATTTTTTGTGTTCAGAAAAAGGCAAAAGTCATTTTTTGAAAAATCACTACCATTTGGATAATTGTTCCCCCGATCGCCATCTATTAATTCAACACCAGAATCTGCCAATCTCATAACCTCCCAATCCTCAGGAATTTGGCCAACCTGCCCCTCGTAGTCTTGACGAAGTGGGGTTTCGGTTTGTTTAAATTTTGGTTGGTTATTTTTAATCATTGGAAAATACCTTTTATCCAATTTACTGTCCACTCATCAACATTAAACGCCTTTAATATTGCTAATACTGCTGCTGTAAACACGGCAAGGTCAAAAATAAACTTAGTTATTCTCCCCAGAATAGTTCGTTCAAATTTAGAAGTGTCTAGTCCTATTTCTTTTAAAATTAAAAAGGGTAAGTAAGCTATAGCACGAATTAACTTAAAAATCCACCAGAGGGGATTAAACGTCCTTAAAATTGCTGCTTTCTTCTGATTTTCATATTTACCAATAGCTCGCTCAATTACATCAGTAATTTGTTGAGGATCAATTTCAAAACGCGCTAAATTAAAAATATTTGCGAATAAATCTATGTTTCCAGCTAATCCACCTATCGCTGGAGGAGGAGAGTAATAAATATAAGTATTAACCATCGCTGAAATGACATATTCATTGATTTTGCTGATTTTGGTGTTTATTATTGATCTCAGCTTCCTAGCCTTGCCCCCCTCAATCCTGTCTAAATGGTCAAAATCATCAAAAGAAGTATCGTCAAAATAGCCGATAATTTCTTTCCTGCTTTCTGTCAAAAAATCTATTCGTGCTACTATTTCAAAAATTGTTAGATCATTAATTGTTTTCATTAGCATTTTTCCTTTGAACAGGTTCTTTAAGAACCTCTTTCTTTTGCCACTCGACATGGGCTCGTTTTAATTCATTCAGTTTCTTAGTGTTAAATTCATTCTGAA
>Ga0315274_10009350_pt1 | contig 14168 bp, 12 predicted proteins | sample YL17G02_20_MG_FD_203700 | JGI IMG/M metagenome (GOLD analysis project Ga0315274, IMG submission 203700) | Sediment microbial communities from Yellowstone Lake, YNP, Wyoming, USA - YL17G02_20 | ecosystem: Environmental > Aquatic > Freshwater > Lake > Sediment | place: USA: Wyoming | collected... | reverse complement strand
CGGGCGAGGCGATCATCGCAAACCCAGCCCAGCTGATGGCGGTCGATCATGGCCTCGGGATTCACCCGAAAAGACAGAAGGAAGCACTCGTGGAGGCCGGCCTGGATGAACGTGTTGGGAAAACCTTCGCTGACGGACGTGTTGACGAGGCCTTTCGCCCCGGCGAAATAGCGGCCGACCTCCTCGAAAGGAACCGCCGCGACGAGACGGAGGTTGGGAATCGCCCGAGCTTGAAGGCGGATGCGATCCGCGTATTCGCCCTCTCCTTGGAGGATCATTAGGAAACGCTCATCGGGAATCGCCTCGGCCAGCTCAAGAAAAAGCCCGGGCCTCTTGAAGCGGGCGGCCCGGCCGACCCATAAAATCGTGTTTTTCTTGGCGGGATGAAACTCCGACGGCCCGAGCGGAAATCCGTTGCGGATGACGACGCTTCGGCTCCGAGGCCGGGGGGACAGCAGGTTCTGCTGATCTTCGCTCTGGAGGATGACCGCCTGGATCCGATTCCGAGCCCAACGATAGATCGCGCCGAGCGGACTCATCCGGCACCAGCGCAGGAATTTCGAGGGCGAGAATTCGGCTGGGCCGCCCTCGCGCAGGTCGTGTTCATGAGCGACGCGAAAGAGGATTTTCTTGCGCCGCACGAGACCGGAAATCACGGCGAGATAAATCAGGAATTCGCCGGCCGACGAGGCCAAATAAATATCCGCATCGTCCCTCAGGAGGAGGGACAGATAACGCCATCTCTTCAGGAGGACGCCGGCCGGCCCTTTCGCCCGGGACGATTTCAAGGCGATGAGGGTGACGCCGTCGACGACCTCGACGCCGGGTTGCCCATGATCATCGACCAGGCAGCGGACCTCATAGCCGCGCCGGCGGGCCAGGGCGCGGGCGAGAAGAAAGAGATTGATTTCAGCGCCGCCAAAACTGCTCGAACGCCCGGCGAAAAGGGGGTAAGCCGCGGGAGCATAAACGCAAATCCGAATTTTCCCGCCGGCTGCGGATGATCGATCAGGCCCGCTTCTCAAGGCTCCAGCGCTGCTCCACATACATCGGCCCGATCGAAGTCAGAAGGCCGGATCCGGGATCGAAGACGTCAGGAGGAATGACGGAAACAATCAGGGGCTCCGGCCGGCGAAATCCGCTCGCGCCCTCAAACCCGACTTCGGCAAAGACGTGATAACGGCCCGGGACAAGAGGAAGCCCACCCGGTAACCGGCAGACAAGACGCCCTCGATCGCCGGAAAATCGGAATGCGTCTCCCGCAAGATCGCTCCGAAGGGAGAAGAACTTCACCCCCTTTCGATCCGTCACCGTCAGATGGACGAGCACGTTTCGGCCGGCGGTGCCGGGGGCCGCCTCGAGGCCGGCGACAATATCGACCGGCTCGCCCGTCTTGACCGTCGCCCTCTCCAGGCCGTCGCCGCCGAGAAGGGAGAGGGCGGTCAGTCGGATGAGGGGGCGTTCCGGTCCTCCGCCGAAATCCGGCCGCGGTTGGTCCTGATCCAGCGCCGCCTCGTACATTTGGACGACCTCATCGACTTTGCCCTGCCTGACCAAACGGCCTTCGTTGAGCCAAAGAGCCTGGTTGCAGAGAGAGGATATCTGGCTCGTCATATGGCTGACGAACAGGATGGTCCGACCTTCCCGGGTCGAGACTTCCTTCATTTTGTTCAAAGACTTTTTCCGAAACTCCGCATCCCCGACGCTCAGGACCTCGTCGATGAGCAGAATTTCGGGATCCAGGTGGGAGGCGATCGAAAAGGCCAGCCGGACGTGCATACCGGACGAATATCGTTTGACCGGCGTATCGATGAACTTTTCCACGCCCGCGAAATCGACGATTTCATCGAATTTCTTCTTGATATCCCGTTTCTTCATCCCCAGAATGGCCCCGTTGAGAAAGATATTTTCCCGCCCGGTGAGCTCGACGTTGAATCCCGTGCCGACTTCGAGCATCGAGGAAAAGCGGCCCTGGAGGACGGCCCGCCCCCTTGTCGGATAGGTGATCCGGGATAGAATCTTGAGGAGGGTTGTTTTCCCGGCGCCGTTGGGGCCCATGATTCCGACGCGGTCGCCTTTTCGGATCTCGAAGGAGACGTCGTCCAGGGCCCAGATCCCGGGACGGGGACGGTGGGTTCCCATCCAGATTCTTTTGGGCAGCCGGACCGCGTCCGCGATCGCTTCCCTAACGGTCGAGAACGCTTCGCGACGGCCGATGCGGTAGTACTTTCCTAAGCTCTCGCAGCGGATCACGGGTTCCGATGACATGATCAGATGATGTCCGAGAAAAAGCGTTCGACCGAGCGGAAATAAAACATCCCGGAGACGAAAATCAAGGCGGTCAGGGCGACCGAGATTCCCAGCAGCCGGAAATCAATGGCGTGATGGCCGAGAATACAGGCCCGATGAGCCTCCATCAGGCCGGTCATGGGATTGAGCGTCACCAGCCATTTAAACCGCCCGGAGATCGAGATCGGATAAATGACCGGCGTCATGAAAATCATCAGCTGAAGGAAAATCGGGATGGCGTAACGGACATCGCGATACTTGACATTGATGGCCGAGGACCAAAGGCCGATCCCGCACACGAGAATCCAGGTCAGGAACACGACGACCGGGAGAAAGGCAATCTGAGGATTCAGCGGCGTATGATAATGGACCATGATGCCGAAGACGATGACCAGGGCGATGACATAATCCAACAGGGGCAAAAGGGTGGAGGCGAAGGGAATCAGGACGCGGGGAAAATAGACCTTGGAAATGAGGCCGGCGTCGTTGACCATGCTGTTGCCCGCGACGTTGACGGCATTCGTGAAAAACGTCCAAAGAACGAGTCCGGAGTAGGAAAAAAGGGCATAGGGAACCCCTTCGGACGGGATTTTAGCCAAGTTGCCGAAGAAAAAGGTGAAGACGATCATCGTCATGAAAGGTTGGAGAATCGCCCAAAGGATGCCGAAGACCGTCTGTTTGTAGCGAACCTTAATATCCCGACGCCCTAAAACCCATAAAAGCTCCCTTCTCCGGAAGAGTTCCCGAAAGTCGATCGGAATCAATCCTTTCCGGGGCTGAATGATGGTTGTTTCAGAACTTCTTTTCGCCATTGTTCAGGGTCTTTTCCCTCCAAATATATCGCCCGGGCGGCCTCCCGTCAAGCCGAAGCCGGACAAAGCCCGACCCTGCGCTTGATGTCCGGAGAATAAACGTCGTACACTGGGTCGGCTCTAAAAAAGAAATTCAAATATGCGCGCCTTGGCTCCGCGGCTTGTCTTTCTCATTCCGACTTTGGCCTTGGGGGGAGCCGAGCGGGTGGCGGTGACGCTGTTTCCCTTTCTGGCGAGATCTTTTCGTCTATCGGTCGTCCTATTGGAGAATCGAGTCTCCTATCGATTGCCCGAAGGAATTGCGCCTTTGGCTTTTTCGAACCGGCTTTCCGGGCCGGCGGCGCATATTCTCAGAATTCCTTATCATATTGCCGCGCTCGCCCGTCTGGTGCGCAGAACCCAGACTCCGGTCGTCCTCAGCTTCATGGAACAAGCGAACATCATCAATATTCTCGCCTCTTTCCTGACCGGTCATGAAGCGGTAATCGTTCAACACAATCCGCCGCCTTTCAGTCATGGACCGGAAGGGGGAATCCTTGGACGGGCGATCCTCGCCGCGACGCGGCGGCTATATCCAAAAGCTCGACACATCATCACCGTCAGCGAGGGGATCAAAAGGATCTTGAAAGACGATTTCGGTCATAATCCAAACCGCATCACCGCGATCCCCAATCCCATCGACCTGGCCAGGATCACCGCCCAAGCCCGGGAACAACCCTCGTTCCCGCCGCCGGAAGATTTCATCCTTCATGTCGGCCGCTTGAATCTGAAACAGAAGGCCCAAGATGTTTTAGTCGAAGCCTTTGCCGTGCTGAGCCAAAAATATCCCGATCTCAAACTGATCTTTATCGGGGACGGACCGGATCGCCCGCCCTTGGAAGCCTTGATTCGGAGGAAGCATCTGGCGGATAGAGTGATCCTGGCCGGTCTTCAATCCAACGTCTTCGCCTTCATGGCCCGGGCCCGGCTGTTCGTCCTCTGCTCCCATTTCGAAGGCTGGTCGATGGCGCTGGTCGAAGCCATGGCGAGCCGTTGCCCCGTCGCAGCCGTGGATGGTCCCAGCGGACCGATGGAAATCCTGGGACGCAGCGAATTCGGAGTTCTCATTTCCAAGCTGACGTCTCAGGCGTTAGCCTCCGCCGTCGACGGCTTGCTCCGCGATGAGGCGCTCCGGACGCATTACCAAAAGCAAGCCTACCGAAGAGCTCAGGAATTCGACCTGGCCAAGATCGGTCCGCGATACGTCGCCCTGATCCAGAGTATCCTCGGCGGCGGGGGGACGCGACCGTGAGCCGCCTTCGGGAGATCATCCCGCCGGGAGAGGATAGCCCATGTGCGGAATCTGCGGGAAGCTGAATTTCGACGGCGACCGGCCCGTCCCCGAGAATTTGATCCGGGGAATGAGCGAAGCCCTGAAACACCGCGGCCCCGACGAAAACGGCCTCTATCTCGACCGGAACGTCGGTTTTGGGCATCGACGGTTGAAGGTGATCGACCTCGGCACCGGACGCCAGCCCATGAGCAACGAGGACGGGACGGTCTGGATTGTCCTCAACGGCGAAGTCTACAATTATCGCGAATTGCGCGCGGATCTGGACGGGAACGGCCATCGGTTCCGGACGCAAAGCGATACCGAAGTCATCCTTCATCTGTACGAGGACGAGGGGGCGGACTGCGTCCATAAACTGAGGGGGATGTTCGCTTTCGCCCTCTGGGACGCGAACCGGAGGAGGTTGGTCCTCGCCCGCGACCGGCTCGGGAAAAAACCGCTGGTCTATGCCGTGACGCGGGACGCGCTTGTCTTCGCCTCCGAAATCCAAGCGATTCTCAAGGATCCGGACGTCGAGCGAAGCATCGACATCTCCGCCCTCCACGATTACCTGACCTATCAATATGTCCCCTCGCCGGCGACGATCTTTCGGGGCGTGCGCAAACTTCCTCCCGCCCATCTCCTGATCTGGGAACGGGGAGATCTCCGGATCGAACGGTATTGGCGGCCGAGCTTCGCCGATCAAAAGGCGATGACCGAGGGCGACGCCTCGGCGGAGCTCTTGCGCCTTCTCCAAGAGGCGACGCGGCTCCGGCTTGGCAGCGATGTCCCGGTCGGAGCGTTCCTCAGCGGGGGAATCGATTCCAGCGCCGTCGTCGCCCTGATGAGCCGGTTGACGAACCGGCCGGTCAAGACATTTTCGATCGGTTTTCCCGAAAGCCCCTTCAACGAACTCCATCACGCCCGGCGGGTCGCCCGGCTGTTCCGGACGGAACATCACGAGTTCATCGTCCGTCCCGACGCTCTCGAAGCCCTGCCGATCCTGGTCCGTCATTTCGGAGAGCCCTTCGCGGATCCGTCGGCGATTCCGACCTATTACCTCGCCAAACTCACCCGGGCCCACGTCACCGTGGCCCTCAACGGCGACGGCGGGGACGAAAATTTCGCCGGTTATCCCCACTATCTCGTAGCCCGATGGGCCCAAGGATTTGGCCGCCTGCCGGAGCCGATCCGGAAGAGGATCCGGTCGGGGCTGGCCTCTCTCCTCGCCGCCGCTCCGGCGATTCCTCCTTCCCTGGTCCGATTCCTACGATTCGCCCGGGAATTGGCCTTCGCGCCCGTAGAGCGTTATATCCGGGCGATGAGCCGATTTTCCAACGAGGACAAGGACGCTCTCTACACCGCGGATTTCCGGAAGACCGTCGAAGGACGGGATTCCATGGATTTCCTTCGGGGGATCTTCGCCCGCGCGGACGGCCCCGATTTTATCGAGGCGATGCTCTCGGTCGATCTCCAGTCCTATCTGCCCGAAGCCCTTCTGGCAAAAATCGACATCACGACGATGGCCAACGCTCTGGAAGCGAGATCGCCGTTTTTGGATCATCGCTTCGTCGAATTCGCGGCCAAGATTCCGGGGCGCTTGAAAATGCGGGGGATGACGACGAAATATGTGCTTAAAAAAGCTCTGGCCGGGATCCTTCCGCCCGATATCATCGACCGCCGGAAGATGGGCTTCGGTGTTCCCCTGAAAACCTGGTTCCGCCGGGATTTGAGACCATTCATCCAAGATGTGTTGCTGGACTCGCGGACCCTCGGCCGGGGATATTTTCGTAAATCGGCGGTCGAAGGATTGCTGAAGGAGCATCTGGCGGGGAGAAGAGATCACAGCCAGAGACTCTGGACGTTGTTGAACCTTGAATTATGGCACCGGGAGTTGATCGATCCGGCGGCATCGTCCGGCGGTTCCTCGGAAACGCTTTCTTCATAACGAGGCCGTCCGGAAAAACTCTAGGCCTTCTTTACGCCAAAGAGCCGCCAGCTTCCGCCTTCCCGAAAAGTCACTTGGGTCTCAGTTAAATCCGCCGATTCAAGCATTCTATGCGGGAAATCCGCCTCGAAATACTCCGTTTTGGGGGCCGCCAAGCGGTCGTACCAATCCGCATGACTCACCTTGAACGGAAATTGCGCATACCGGCTGAAGGGGATCTTTTCCCCGATATCGTCACGGCCGAGCCGGGCGAGCAAACGTCGAGGAAGGGCAAGCCCGGTAAAAGACAAGGCCGCCAGAACCCAGGTGAATAGGATGAGGCTCCTGGGATGAAGACGGGCCGTGAGTTTTCGCAGGGGATCAACCGCCAAATGGTAGGAGGCGGGTCGTTTTCCGTATATCCAAGCATGGATCCGGCCTCCGGGCATGAGATGCCCGGATAATGTCCTAAAGGCCAAAAGAGGCTCGGGTAAATGCTGTAAAACGCCGAGACAATATATGATGTCGAAGAGGCTTGAAAACGGCAGATGGAAGATGTCGGCCTGAATGACATGGGCGTTGCGGAAGACGGCGACATTCTGAGCCGCCGCATCGACGGCATAGGAAAGATCGACCCCGATCGCCGGCGCCGCTCCCGACTCGGCGGCATAATACAAGTGACGGCCGAATCCGCATCCCGCGTCGAGTACGCATTGGCCGCGAAAATCGTCAAGGCCAAGATGCGGCCGGAGAAAATCCCGAAAATTCTCTTTCCAGCAATCATACATCGTCCCGAACAGGTTCCACTGCACGCCGAAGCTTTCCTGCGTCCTGAGCTTTAAATCCAGGTGAGTCTCATCGACTCGGGGAATCTTCGAAAAACGGCCTGAATATTTTTCAGAGAATTCCGGGTATCGGGCGAGAGTTTTCGTTAACAGGTCACCCCGTAAAAGACGGGGGATGCCACGAATGATCGGATATTCCTCCTGATCGCCGGTCAGGGATCCGGATAAAATTTGTTCATCGCCGGCCCGGCCGATCTTCCCAGTCTCGAAGATATCAAGGCGCAAGGCCCGGCCGTCGACGGGAGAAATCAGGAAAGGAAGCAGGGATTCATGCATCGCCGCAATGCGTTCTGCCTGTCATTTCGGCCTCGATGAAAACCTCTGCTCATTTTGAAGTTCAACGGAGTCAGGCGAAACATATTTTAGAATAACCATATCTGAAAAAAAGTCAATGTTCCGCCTCTCAGTTTTGAGGCCGGGCAAGGGTGCTTCAAACGTTGAACGCGCCGGTATCGCCCTTCATCTTCATCAGGTTGCGGGTGACCTTGTAGAGAAAAAGTCGCGAGGCGTCGATGTGGCGGCCGAAAGCGCGGCGCTCGTAGTACTCGATGACGCCGGCGCCGGCCTGGGCCGTGCACGAACCGAGACCGAGCTGGTCCTCGATTGGAGAGCAATGAACGCGAAGATCCACGGAGGCGGGGAGCGGGGCCGCCGGTTCGGCCACAAACCTCGTGGATTTCCCCTTCACTGTTTTAACCGGAAAATCCCCCTCGTCGAAGGAATCTTGAAGGAACATCTGACGGGCGGGCGGGATCATAGCCAGAGGCTCTGGACCTTGTTGAACCTCGAACTCTGGCACCGGTTGTTCGTCGATCCGGGGCAAGGGCGATCATTTCCTAAAACGATCCCTCTTAAGGTATAATTGTCCCGGCGGGTTAATCCATGCGACAACCAGATACACCGGAGAGCGAAAAGAAAACCTCAGGCGACCTCGAACATCCGGAAACTCGCCCAGAGTTGCGCCCGGAGCTGCGCCCCGACTATCACCCGACGTACCGCCCCGATTTCCGCCCGGAATATATCGAAATTCCGGAAGAACAGGCCATCAACCCGCTGAAATATATCAATATTTTAATCAAGCGGCGCCGGCTGATCATTATTGGGTGCCTGCTCACGGTGATCCCGGTCGCCGTTTATCTCAAAATGCAGCCCCCGGTCTTTAAGGCCTGGGCCAGGGTCCTCCCCTCTCGGGCCGAAGACATGTCCTCGCGCCTCGACGCCTCGTTCGGGGTGAATTCGGGGGTACGCAACGATTATTTGCAGCAAGAGGCGACTCTGGCTTATTACCAGGAGCTGATGTTCAGCTCGTCCTTCCTGGAAAGCGTCGCCCAAAAGAAATACGCCTCGACGAAGAATCCCGACGGCCTCGATCTCCTCGCTTTTTACAAGATCGAGGGGCAGAGCGAGGCGGAGAGGCTGATCAAGGTCACTCGCCGGATTTCCACGAATCTCAGCATCAATGTCCCCCGACCGGCGCCGGGCCGGTCGAGATCCGCCAATATGATCTCCATCGGCTATTCGGCCCCCGACCCGGAGCTCGCCGCCGCCGTCGTCAACACCGTCGTCGACGAGCTGGTCAGCGTCAATCAAGCCACCAGCAACTCAAAGGCCAAGCGCAATCGCGAATTCATCGAAGGCCGCCTTAAAGAATCCAAGGGCCTTCTCGACAAGGCCGAGGCCGCCCTGGCCAATTTTACCGCGAGCAACAAAAATATCGTGACGCCGGCCCTCGAGGTCGAACTCGGCCGCTTGAAGAGGAACATCACCGTCCAGGAAGAAGTCTATATCACCCTCCAAAAACAGCTCGAGCTCGCCAGAATCGAGGAAGTAGAGCAAATGGCCGTCCTCGAGGTTTTAGACCGGGCCAAACCGCCGCTGTTGAAAAGCGGCCCGGCCGTCCGGAAGAACGTCATCATGGCCGGATTCCTGAGCTTGTTTATGTTTTGCGGGTTGGCCTTCGTCCTCGAGTATGTCCATAAATTGAATCCCGACGAGGAAGAAACAAGAGTATTTTTCGGATATATCCGCGACTTCAAAACGACGGTCGTCAGGATATTCCAATTCTTTACCTTCCGGGGCCGCAAAAGGCCCAAGAACTTGTAGCTCTGATGTTTCCATCCGAAATACGGGGACACATCACTTAATTCGCGAATTAAGTGATGTGTCCCCGTATTTCCGCGCGCGAATTAAGTGATGTGTCCCCGTATTTCTAAACGGGAAACAGCCAAGCGACCGCTCCCGCTTGGACGTGAGAGCTCGGGGGAAGCCGGCCGGCCCGTTTTCGCGCAAGGGCCCAGAGGACGCGCCGATACTTCCAGATGAGAAAGGCCAAACGGTAATAATAATATGGATAAATCAGGGGCGATTTGGCCGGAACCGCGTATCGTGCCGACAAAACAGCGCGCGGCGGAAACGAGAGTCGAACGAAATTCATAATGAGCCGGGGAGAAATCCCGGACCCCAGGTATTTATAGGCGCTGGTCGTCAACCTCGGCTCCTCCACCCTCCCCCCGAACTGAAGCATGAGAGAACGACCCCAGGCGGTATATTCGTCGCGGCATCCGACAGTCCCGAGATTTTCGAAGACAAAGGAGGGAATCGGCGCATCCAATATTTTTTTCGCGAGGGAGAGCGTAAAAAAGGCGGGCCGGGGGATCCGCCATTCACGGACGCGGTTCACGAACTCAGGCCAATCCAGGGATCGATGTCTTTGAACGATCGCCGCGACATCGACGAGACCTCGCAATCTCGAAGCATACATATGCTCCGCTTCGTGCAGGCAGACAAAGGCCAACGAGTCGGCGGGCGACAGGGCGAAGAAAGAATCGTCGCCCGCTCCCCGGCGAATCGCGCGCTCCCACAAACCGTCGTAATCGATCAAGGCCTTCCATTTCTTCTTCAAAAGAAGCCAATGAAGTTCCAGCAATGCGCCCGTTCGGCCGTGCTGAAAGGCAAGATGATGCTCGTCGTCCTCGAAGACGGTCGGGTGGTCGATCGGCCGGAAACCTAGTTGAACGATCTTCCGCGACGCGGATTCCAAGGATTCGGGCCGGACGAGAATATCCAGATCACCGAACACGCGGGCGCCGATATGGCCGTGGATATGCTCGGCGAGGTAAAGGCCTTTCAAAACGATTACGGGGATCCCGGATCTGTTCAATGCACGTATGACGCTCCCTAAGATATGCCCCAGGCGGACATTCCGCCCCGTATTGATCAAGAAAGTATCCCTCAGTTTTTCCGCGACTTCGACCGGGATTTCGGCCTTCAAATCTGGACGTTTTCTGATTCTATAGTATAAAAGAGGCGCTAAGCCCCGGACGGAAGCCTCCTTAGCGACGGTTTTCCATTCAGCGGCGGAAAGGGATCTCCATTTCTCCGGACGGCCATCCTCGCCCTGGAGGAGAAATCGCAATACGTCGACGAGCGTTTCCCCGGGGGCCGCTTTCGGCGTCGCCCGGTCCCTCATTCCCCCTCGGCTATCCGACCGATTTTCTCCTGCAGTCGGAACATCCGCGCATACGCTCCGCCCCCCGCCAGCAGCACCTCATGGCTTCCCGATTCGACGATCCGCCCCCCCTCCAGGACATGAATCGTATCCGCCATCCGCACGTTCGAAAACCGATGGCTGATGATCACGGCCGACCGCCCCTTAAGCATGGCCTTGAAATTGCGGAACAAATCGTATTCAGACTGGACATCCAGATGGCCGGCCGGTTCGTCGAGGACGAGGATTCCCGGTTTACGGAAAAACATCCGGGCGAGCCCGATTTTCTGCCACTCTCCGGTGCTGAGCTCCGCCCCATCGTCGAACCACCGGCCCAAGAGCGTCTCGTATCCGTCCCGGAGCTTGCCGATCACGGCCTCCGCCCCGGCCGCCGCCGCCGCCTCTCGGATAGCGCCGTCCTCGGGGCTCCGCTGCGTGTCCCCAAACCAGATATTTTCTCGGACCTTCATATGATACCGGATGAAGTCCTGGAAAATCACGCTCAGCTCCCGCCGCCATTCCAGCAAATCGAGGTCCTTCAGGTCGACGCCGTCCAGAGTGATCCGCCCGGCCGACGGATCGTACAAACGGCACAAGAGCTTGATGAGCGTCGTCTTCCCGGACCCGTTCTCGCCGACAAGCGCCGCCAACTCGCCCGGCCGGAGGCTGAAGCGGATATCCTTCAGGACATCTTTCTCCTCATGGGGATAGCGGAAAGCGACGTCCTCGAAAAAAATGCCCTCCCGCGCCGGTTTAGGGAGAGGCCGCGGCCGCGCCGGCCCTACGACTTTCGGCCGAATATCCATGAACTCGTAAAAACTCTCCAGGAAAAGTCCGTCCTCATAAAGCCCCGCCAGTCCTCCCAGGAATTCTTTCAGACTTCCGTACCCGCGCTGGGCGGCCTGGAAATACATGACCACATCGCCGAGGGTGATCGTTCCCCGCAGCGCCATATTCGCCAGATAGGCCAGCGCCCCGAAAAGCCCGGCCGTGGCCAGGGCTTGGCTCCCGACTTCGGCCAAGCCTCGCCCCGAGGCCATCTTCAACCGCTCCGCGCGCAGCCGGGTCTGGAGAGACCGGAAGGCCTCCCGGAAGAACGGCCCCAAGCCGAACAAGCGGATCTCCTTGGCGTGCTCCGGCGTCGTCAGAACCCAGCTGAAATAACGGCTGCGGCGCTCCGGATTCGTTTGACGCCGCGACAACCGGTAGTTTTTACGCGAATACCGGAGCCGAAGCAAAGCGTCTGGGACGGCCGCGGCGATGAGGATCGCTCCGAGAATCGGGCTCCGCGAGAAGACGAGCGCCAGGACCGCCCCGCCCAGCAAGGCGCTCTGGCCGAGCCGGGTCAGCCCGGAAAGAATGCGTTGAGGGCGGTAAGGGGCCTCGCGCTGGGCCCGGTGGAGGGTGTCGAAAAAGCCCGGCGTCTCGTAGTATTCGAGGTCGACCTCGATGGACTTCGCATGGAGGAGGTCCTGGACGTGGGTCGTCAGGACTTGGTTCTGCCGCTCATTGACCAGCCCCGAGATCGACTGGACGGCGGTCGCGGCCAGGGCGGCCAGCCCGGCCAAGGCGATGTAAAGGCCTAGTGACTCCCAGGCCAGGGAGGTCGGCCGAGTGGCCGCGCCGCCTGCCAAGCCAATCCCCGCGGTCAACGTGTCGATGATGAGCTTGAGAAGATAAAGCGAGAGAAGGGGAAGGAAGGCCTGGACGGCGACGAAAGCAAGCTGGACAACAGATAGGCCCGGCGTGCTTTTCCAGACGAGGGCCGCCGCGCGGAAGATGCGGGCCGGGAATTCGCGGGTATTCTTCAATTGTCACCGAGACGCTCAAAACAATAACTATAGAATGGCGCGGATGTCAAGAATTCCCGGCTTGTCAAGGGCGTATTTATCTTATATAAAGTCATCGTGGCCGAGACGGCGCTGGCCGCCGGCCCGCTTCTGTAAAATAGAAACCGGTGTGTTTTTTTTTCGATACAAAGGCCGGAGCATGTGGCCGACCTTTCAAGAAGGGGATATTCTGACCGTCATGCCCGTCGATGGTTCGAGATTGAGGCCGGGCGACTGCATCGTCTATATTTCATCGGGAGGAACCCTGGTCGCCCATCGAATTGCCTCCCTCGAACCTAAGCTCAAAACCCGGGGCGACGCCCTGAAAAAAAACGATCCCGAAGCCATCGATTTCACAGCCGTTAAAGGCCGAATCGTCCGGAGAATCAGGTTCGGACGATCCTCTCGGGTCGCAGGCGGACGCGGGGGCAAAGCGATTGGCCGACTAATGCGGATCGTCGGAAGGATCGATCCCGACAGCCGGACACCGCCACCGTCACGATAAAAATATGCAACTAATTTTGGTTTTTACGATTGCCTTTTTTACGGGTCTCTGCTATCCTGCTATTTAAAGGGGCATTCATGAGCAAACATGACAAGCTGATAAAGCGATTTCTTGCGCATCCCCTCGACTTCACATGGGATGAAATGACGGCTCTGCTGACAGGCTTCGGATATACCAGGGTCAAAGCAGGTAAAACCGGAGGATCGCGCGTTCGTTTCGACCACCGGGCATCTGATCCGATCATCCTGCATCGGCCACACCCCACACCGACATTGAAGCGATACCAGATTGAACAGGTAGAAGAAATTTTGAAGAGGGGAGATCTCCTATGAAAGACTCGATGGAATACAACGGCTATTTTGGGTCCGTCCATTACAACGATGACGATAAGGTTTTCTACGGAAAATTGGAGTTTATTCGAGGCCTTGTAAGTTACGAAGGAACGGATGTTATTTCACTGAGAACAGCTTTTGAGGAAGCCGTTAACGATTATCTTGAATTCTGCAAAGAAACGGGCAAGCAACCTGAAAAACCATTCAAGGGCTCCTTCAATCTTCGCCTTGATCCCGAGCTCCACAAGCGCCTTGTAAGCAAGGCCATGAGTGAGGGGAAGACCTTGAACACCTTCATTAAAAACCTTCTGCAACGGGCCATTTCCGAGACGCACGCCTGAAGGCTGAAGGAGCAGAGAGCCACAGATTGAGGCATGGTCCAGCGAACGTCCTCGGCCCGCGATCCGTCGAGCGAGACTTGGACGCTGTTGCAACGGCCGGTGTCTTTCAGACGGCGGGCGTTGCCCCGGCTGGTTATCTCGAGGTCAACGGTGCGGGGAGTCCGCATCACGCGGATTTTGTCGGGAGCAGAGTCAAGACTCACGTTACTCTTGGAGCTTTAAAACGCCCGAGCGCTGGAGCCGGCGAACGAGTTCCAGGACTTGATCGGCCGCGGCCTCTAAAATTCCGGCCTTGGTCCAAGCCGCCAGAACTCGCCCAGCTTCTCCGGCGGCCTGATCGCGTGAAAGATCATAAGTCTCGCAAAGAAGGGAAACGAGATCCCCTTAAAAAGAAGGTCCTTCCGGGAATAGCGGGGGATTTTTCATTGAACGATCACGGGGTGTAGGTCGAGCCCGCCGAGATGAAAGAGCACGTCACGCTTGAACCGGTCA
>Ga0315274_10009349_pt1 | contig 14170 bp, 25 predicted proteins | sample YL17G02_20_MG_FD_203700 | JGI IMG/M metagenome (GOLD analysis project Ga0315274, IMG submission 203700) | Sediment microbial communities from Yellowstone Lake, YNP, Wyoming, USA - YL17G02_20 | ecosystem: Environmental > Aquatic > Freshwater > Lake > Sediment | place: USA: Wyoming | collected... | reverse complement strand
CAACTCTTCGCGTGTAACGCCTGCTTGCATGATAAGGCGGGCTTTGTTCGCCACCACGCTGTTCTTGTACTGCTCCAGCAGATTCCGATCAAACTGCAGCAGGGGCTCGGTGAATAACCGCACGGTTACGTCGATAAGCTGTAATTCACTCTTGCTGAACTGCCCAATCATCTGCTGAAAATTACGGTACGTCAGGTTCACATCCGAGTCCTCATTCTCGGCGCAGTATCCGCAGTACGCACGCAATTCCGTTGGGGTGAAGTCGGCGAGGCGCTTATCGAACGCCGTCAGCACTTCCTTGCCCTTCGTGCCCGTACCTAAGTGCTCCGAAATGGCACCGAGCCCCAAGCCGTTAGCCGACACGCTGCCGATTGCTGCACGTGCCATAGAGAGCGTGTCAAACCATATCTTAGGCTTGATGCCATAGAGCCAGTTAAGGATGGCCCCGTCGAAGTGTGCGTGGTGGCAGAGCACCGCGTTATTCTCGATATCCAGTGCCTGAAACACCAGCTTCCAGTCCGTTCCGTCTCTAGGGTATGCCCGCGCAGGCCGGTCATTCACCTTGATACCGAGGATCAGGGGCTCAAACCTCGGATCTCGTATGTACGCTTCAGTATTCATGGAAGAGAGGGAGTACCCCTTACCATAGAACGTCTCCCAATCCAATGTGATCAAGTCCATTGAATTGCTGCCTGAGCGAGCCTGCTGGTAAGGTGGTCGAACAACTCAGTAGTACTATTGAACGCTTTGGAGGGCACTGTCGCCTCTGTGAAGTCTACGAACACAAAACGCCCCGCGCCGTTTTTGTTAAGCATGACCTTCGCCCACTTGTCGTTCGGTTGGAAGCGGAGGAACACGCACTCGATGCCCGTGTGATGCCCATGAAACACTCGCATCTGTTCGACAGCGGCCAGGCAAGACATCGAAGGGCCATCAGGAGCAACGCGCACTTCGTTCTTTACGAGATCGAATACGTGCCCGCCGAGTTGGATAGTGTTAGACACGTTATTCATGATCGTAGGGATTTACTTCGTGCGATAGATGTGCATCACCTTCTTGCCCCGCACCTTCTCCGTCCGACCGGCGAACTTCAAGGCTTTTTTACCGGTACCACTACGACGGGCAACAGCGTATGCGGCACATAAGGCTCGCGCACCAGCACGGGGATCGCGGTCGGTGTTGGTAAACTTCAGGATTTCTCCTACCGCCATATCGTGAAACCGGTAGGTATTACGGGGAGAGAATGTCCCTGGCATTACATGTTTTTTTACAGCCATAGCGGTACTCCTTAGTGATGGAAAGAAGTGATACGGTACTACAAGTTTTACTCTGCGTCAACGCGCCTTTTGCCCTGCAGGGCAAAACCTAGTTTGCAGAGTACTGATTGCGATGCCTGCCAGCCTTGACGGTATCACGGTTGTTCGCCCTGCTAGTGGAGTTACCCACCATATGTTCAGGGTTACAGCACAACGTGTTGTGGCAGAGATGCCGGGTAATGCTGTGCCTCTTGAGGCGTACGCCTTTTATTTGCTCGTATGCAACACGATGCGCGGCCTTCGTCCTTACCTTTCCTTTGTTCGGCCCCCGCTTTATGCGCACATTGATCGCGCCCTGCGTGCCACTAGCGGCTCGCTTGCCGGCCCATATCCAGCACTGTGTATCCAAGGGTCCATCCGTCCACACCGTGTTTGCAACGATGCGGTGCGCCAGGGATTCGTACTTCATGCGAACTTAATGGTGCATATGATTTCTTCGGAGCCAGCGAGCATTATGATCGCCTCCGTGACCGGAAAACCCGCACTGTGAATGGCCCTTTTTATAGATGATATATTGGCATCCCAGCCCGGCACGAGGACAAGCACTTTTCCGTTTTGCTTTTCGGCGACGGGCATAGTAGTAGTACCCTCTTCCATCCCGAGATGTTTCCCAATACGGTGCACCCTTGTCTCGATGCGGCGCAGTCTTGCAACAACTTCAGTATCTTCGCTCATGATGTGTCTCGTGTGTAGGATTGAACTTGTGAGGGGAGTAACTCGGGAATTGGTTCTCCGGCTTCCCATGTATTACTCATAGGGCACCCAAGTTAATATACAGGGACCACTCCATCGCATACTTTGGGGGCAGGTTCTGCTTGTACACGTGGCCTTCCTTTGGCTTGCGCCCACGCAGGGAGAACTTCGCACCGCGAGCACGCCACTCGGCCTTGACCCCTTTGACAAACGCCTTGCCCGTCTCGCAGTTCGGGATACCTTTGATGACGATACCTTCTGTGATACCCCGTACCGCACGTTCACACAGTATTGTTTCAACTTCCGGCTTCCGCGTGCACCATTCTACCCAATGGACTTCCAACTTCCCACTCATGCTAATCGTAGCCATAGATCACCTTGACGGCAGCTTCACATGCTTCGCGAGAAGGAAACACAGCAGAAAGAACCCTGTTAGCGCCATCCTGGTACCTCCACTTACCTGATCCATCATACTGCCAGCGCCACTTGGACACGATGCACACCCCAAACGGATCGCTTTTTGAAACTGGAGCAGTATAAAGCCCACGCCAGTAAGTCCCCCCAAGTGGACGCCCCGTATCAGTCGTTGAAGTCGGCATTGATGATCTCCCCGAAAGGTGCTTTCATATGCTTCTCGCTCGTCACCCATATGGTATCTACGCTAAAGTTGCTAGGCATCGGCCCCATCATGTCAGTGAACATCAGGATCACTTGTACGTCTGCGCACTCCGCTTCGACATAATCAAACACAGGCCGAAAGTCCGTACCACCAGTGGACTTGCGTTCGAGCTGAAAGTTGTAGGGGGCTTCAAACGTCTCTACGTGCTCAATACTATCAGTATGCCGGATGATGATTACCGACTTGGGGTTACACTCCCGCGCCATGTCAGCCACATGCGCACTGATAGCTGCGAGTTGCGAGTTTAGCAGCGAACCGGACTCGTCAATACTCACCACGATCGACCCCATCGCTTCTGTGCGCATGTCAGGCGAGAAGATGTTACATGCTACCAGTCGCCGTGCATTGATCCGCGACCAGTTGTACTCGCGGGCACACAGTACGGTCATGTACCGGCGCAGATGATTGAACCACGGCTCTTTATCCACTTGCGCCGCCGCCAGTGTGTCTTTCATCTTCTGCGAGAGCTGCCCCGCCGCCTTCGCAGACTGCATGGCCTTTTCAGTATTGATACCGATCTCGCGCTCCATGTCTGCCTTGCTCTTGCCTTCATTCGGGCCGGGCTTGTTCGGGTCGTGGTCCATCACATCTTCTGTGCTCTTGGAGATGTCACGCCCTGGCAACACACGTGCCCCATCGCCATCGCCATCGCCCTCGCCCTCGCCCTCGCCCTCGCCCTCGCCCGCCTGTGGCTTGCCTGCTGGCTTGCCTGCTGACTTACATTCCTTTAGGAGCAAGTCATACACCTGTTCGGCAGAGAGCCCTACGAACTTCGGATCTGGCTGGATGCCTTCTTTTGGTACTGTCCAGCCATATTCTTGCGCCAGCCCGTTCACCACGTAATCACAGGCAATGTTCCACAGGGAATGTTCATTCCCGTGCTGGTCCCGCACCATGACAGTCCGAGCACCACGGCGCAATGTATGAAACAGGATCACATGCAGTATTTCATGCACGAGGATGAACTGACGATCGGCAAGGGAGTACGCACCGAACGTGTCAGGGTTGTAGATGATGGTCGAACCATCCGTCGCCGCAGGGGCGGGGAAGCCCGGTGTGCACTCATGCTTCATGGTGTACAGCAGCGCAATGAAAAATATGGCATCGTTGCGCAGGGTGAGGCGGGTAAGCGCCTGACGAAACTCGTTTGTATGGTTCATGATCTTTCCTTTGGGTTAAGTTAGTAGTACGATACTACAGGATTTTTGCCCTGCAGGGCAAACTACAACAACACGATAGCGCACGCAGCAGCAGCCTCGAAGGTATCGAACGGACCTGCATCGGCATCTACATCGCCAACTGCTGCGCCACTAGGTGTTGCATAATACTGCCCGTTCCTTTTGAACACGTGGTGTAGAGAGGAGACATTAGACCACGCGCGGGGTATGTATGGAGCCGGGTAGTACCAAACCCCCTCTATACCAGAACGCTTATGGGAGAGCATACCCGCCAGTACGGTATGGGGAATCCAATTTTTATGCTCTTCCATGTGAGGACTCACGGTCCAACGTATTGCGCCATGCGCTTGATCAGATCCGCCGCCTTCTGCTGCGTCGCTGTGCGTGCTTCTGGTGAGATTCTTAACGTCTCGGGCGGTAGCGCCACCAGTGCACGCATCTGATTCGCCATCGCCGTAATCGCCGGATCGTTCGTCAGGTTAAGACGCGGCATCAACTCCAGCAGATCGGTGATGTTGCCCGTCAACGTGTCGTGGAACTTCGCCCCCGGCTGTCCAATCGGTACAGCCAGCCTGTCGCGCATGGCGGACACCGTCTTGAACATCCGTTCCCACAGATCCTTCAGAGCATCGTTCAGGCGCTCCTGGATACCGGCAACCGCTTCAGCTTCCATGCGTGCCGCATCCTCGGGGGTAATGCCTTCAATGATGCGGAAGTCAGCGGTATTCGGTAGTGGGTATGTCGTCATGCGAATAGCGAACCGGCGCTTGATCTCCGACACAGGCGGGTAGTCGTTGGCATCGAACAGGGTATTGAGCCTCAGTTCCGCCTGCGCGACCAGTGTGGGGTACGCAACGAAGAAATCTTCGAGCGCCGTGTCCCACTGAGCGCGATACGCACGGAAACCCTCGCCGTACTTAAAGAACTCGGCAGACCGCAGCACGCGTCCCGCATCGTCGCCCCACGGCAACGTGTTTTCGTAGTGCCACACACGCCACGCGTTGCGCAACTTCAGGATTGCCTCGTGCTCAGCGGCTCCCGGCAGCAGATCTTTGTGGTACCTGCCCACGCCGGTATCTGTCCCGTGAGCAACCGCAACTTCTTTTGTTGCCTTCTTGTCCTGCCTGCGTGCTTCCCAGCACGACCAGCCCGCGTTAACGACCAACAGTTGTGTACGAATTGTGCTCATGATAATTTCCTTTGGTTTAGGTTGAACTACTTGGTTTTTGCCCTGCAGGGCAAAGCGGTACGCGGCATAGTAGATCCGCTCATACAAGATGCTCTGGCAATACCACAACAACGCCGGGGATGATATCAATTTGATGACCAAATGCTTCCAGCTCTTCGAGATCCTCGATGGAAAAATAACTGAAATTCACAAGAATCTCTTCCCGAGCCCCTTCCTTCACTAGCCCGACGCACAGCAGGGTGTAATACCGGAACCCACTAAGGGGCTCCGAGCCGTGGGGCAGCAGACGTTGCACAACGAAATGATCCCGGTCCTGTCGATCTGTTGAATGAATCGTGATCAGCGAGCCGCGTATCACCCCTTCGAGACTAAGTTCCATGTCACCCCAGCACGGCATCGCGCAGTTCAGGCTGTGCGAACCATTCTGTGAACGCCTTGGTGCGCGTGCATCCCATCATGTTCTTCGACTTCGAGCTGACCAGCAGGCGCAGGAACAATACCTGAACTTCCGAACCGTAGCGCGAGATGTACGTCCGGATTGCTCCCATGTGCTCGGGGATGGCAGAGTGCGCCAGCATAGCGGTGATGGCGTACACATCCGAGAGCTTGTCCGGCTTTGCCGCCTTGGTCGGCTTGTTCACGATGTCGTCGTAAGATACCAACTCCTTCGCGGCATACAGGAACGCCAGGTACTCGCGCCCTACCGCCTCGCCCACGCTGCCGATGATCTCGTCAGCCAGCAACGTCTCCTGATGCGCATCGGCATCGCGCTGCATGTCCGACACACGTTCCCATGCGCGGGGGTTAGCCCACACGCGGTACTCGCGGTTTTTAATGACCGAATCGAACGTGCTGATGTTCTCGCGGCGCAGCGCCAAGTATGCCTGAACGTATGGGTACAGATCAATCTTGCTGAAGTGCTTCAGCGTCACATCCGCGTCCTGTTGGATGAACACCAGGCACGACCGCGAGAGCAGCGCCAGCGACTGCTGAACCGCGCCGGACCGATGGCCGATATCGTTGCTATCCGACACCACGATCACTCCGCGAGGCTTGCGTAAGCCACCCATGTCCTCGTTGTTGATGTACTTCTGTAATGCCTTGTTGGTCGCCGGATCTGCGTTATCCCGTTCGCCCAAGAACAACAACCCAACCAGATCAGGCGTCAGGAAGGCATTCGGCAAGCGATCGTTGTGAAACGACTTCAGGGTGGACGTTGCCGGATCGGGCATCATCGCGGTGAAATCGACCGGCGACAGGCTGGGTGTGTACACGTTACCGTACCAGAAGTCGGGAGTAGCTTTGACAAGATCGGCAACGGTTTGTTCGATGACAGAGGTCTTACCAATCCCCGGTTCCCCTACAAGGTGCATGTTGGTACCAGTACGGATTGCGCGACGGATCAGAGAAGGGACTTCATTTAAGAATGCCATGATAATTTCCTTTGGTTTAGGTTGAACTACTTGGTTTTTGCCCTGCAGGGCAAAATGTCTTGCAGGGCACTGCTTACTGCTTACTGCTTACTTCTCTACAACGTGTTACTATTATACTCTACTACGGGTGTTTCTCCTACTTTTCTTGCGTGTTTTTGGCTTGGTTATTTTGTCATGCGCGGCCTTCAACCCCGAGTCGTGCACAAGAGAAGCGAACTCTTCGGATAGCCGATACGCAGCTTGATATTCTAACTCGTCGCTGGCAGCTTTCGGAGTGAACATAACCTTCCACTCCTGTATCATCGCCAGTAGTTTCTGGCACCACGCGTTAGGAATACAGTGGTAGTAGGTTCCGTCCTCGTCCAAGAGCTGCCCAATCAGATCGTCAGAGGACATGCCCAAGTCGCGCCCCTCGAATGACTCCACGCACAGGTGCTTACCACCGCGCCCATGCAGCCCGAACTTCACGGCATAGTAGTCGCAGCAGTACGGATTGACACGTATCCACCCCGGCTTATCGGCAGAATAAAAGCACTGGTCATCGTCTGTTTTTCTCCGATACTTTTTCGGGAACGACGTATGGTATGGCAGGCCATAACGTGCCGCCGTCTTGGGCGAGTACGTGCGTCGTCCGTCGTCGTCGTTCAAAGAGTGACACAGGTAACTCTGTTCCTGCAAATATATGTCATCGGGATCCCAGGCATTACGCCATGTTTCAATGTCTACAATGAATGGAGTCAGCGCGTTGATGTTCAACCCGTGGTGAAGCGTCGCCAGCGGTAGCAGGGAGTCGAAACGCAAGTCTGCCCCGCAGAGAGACACGTCGTACTCCAGGGCGAACGACTCCCTGCTGCCCCTCCAACCGCCGTTGCGCTGTATCTCTTCGATGAGTAGCTTTCGGAATATGCTCATTGCTTCTCCCCTTTCATATTTAGGGTTTATTTTAGGGTTCATTGCTTCTCCCCCTTCAGTGCACGCAACTCATTCCGCATGTCGATCACCCGATGTGCTGTCTTGCGCTGCAGATCCTCGTACTGCCGAGCGAGGTTCTCCCCGGCCTTGATCTGGTCCTCCAGGTACCACATGCGCCGCTGTTTGCTGATGCCGTCCCACCCCCCATTCACTACGGCCACACGAGCGGATGTCATGATGCTTCTCCCTCGTTTGCCCTGCAGGGCAAAGTCTTAAACATTTCCGGGTGCTCGCGCTTGAATCGCTGCAAGACCGCTATATTCAGGTGTATGAGGCGCAGCTTGGTCTTGCCCAGCGACAACACGAACTCCAGCACGTGCGCGAGAGAGAACAGATCGGGCACTGTAGGTGGATTCCTGCTCCATGATACGGGGCGCCCTAGTTGGAGAGTGCGTAGTGTGGCCTGTACTTTAACCCGCTGCCGCTCCGCCTCATTCCGTATCTGTATCAGGCACTCCAGGTACTCCTGCATTTCCTGCGCGTGCAGTACCGGGTTCTTATGCTGCCCGAGTGTTACCGGCATGTCCGGTCCGTTGCGGCGATGTGCCCACCAGTTAGTCAGCTTCTCTTGGATGCTCATATGAATCTCCTTGGATGTTTGTATTTCCTGCGCGGGAAAGGTACCACCCGGAATTCCGGGGGGTAGCTGGAGTTTGTTGTGTTGATGCTATCAAACAGCAACTTGAACTGCTCACTCAAGATGTTGGGATACGACCGGCTCTTGTACATGGTCAGCCACTCTGTGTGCAGTGTGGCTGACCATGTTACGCCGTGCCTGGTGATGACTTCGCTGCTGTATGGGAACCGCCGTTGCAAGTGATACACCACCGCATATTTAGGGTTCATTTTTCTTCCTCCAGAACGCGTTGATGGGCACACCTTGCAGTATGCTGAGTTTGGCGAGTTTCGTTTCGAGCACTAGCAGCCTGGCCGGATCATTCTCCAGTGGGTTCATCCACGCAGGACACTTGTAGTTAAAGAACGCGCAATACTCCTCCATCGCCTTGAGGTTCGCCCCGGCCCACTGCACGTGGCTCCCTGCATATTTGCGTGCCGCCAGTGCCTTGTTGAAATGTTCCAGCGATCGGGCGATATAGTCCTGGCACACCTCAGCATGTGAGGCTGTCGCCGGGTCACAGTGCGTAAGAAACACCGGCACACCGGGGGCCATTTTACACAGTGCTCCGCGCACAGCACCCTGTTGACCAGACGTTTTGCTACTGTACGTTGCATTTCGGAAAAGCACCGCCTGTTCCCCAGCCTTGTTCTTGAGGAACTTCGCCATCGGCCACCAGCCGAACGAGTTGATTGTGCTCTCCCGGTACGTAATGCCAGCGGTTGCAGAACGCCACCCGTGATTCCCGTGCTCGGACTTGACGCGCTTGTTGCGCGTCTCGTTTATAGCAAATTTCTGGTAGCGGTGCTCATACGTGAACTTTGTCAGCCCCAGGTTGAACGCCACCCAAGACATGCAGATGACTGTTTGGTTCATGACAGTCTCGCCATAGCACACTGCTCTTCCCCGCCTGCGCCCGCCGTCATAGTAGTTGATCTGTTGCTCATAATAATTCCTTTCGTTAAGTGATTACTTTGCCCTGCAGGGCAAAAGATTTGCTACGGCAAAACAACATCAAAAGTTGCATTTAACAAAACATCTGCGGAACTTCTCTGCATGTGCTCATACTTCCACCCCATTACAGCGGCATATGCCCTCGCGGTGCGCATGTTGGACGCAATAATCCAGCGTGACCGAGAATAAACAGTCCTGCCTGTTATCTCTACTACTTCGCTGAACTTCCACGCTTGCCTGCTCATGGCAGCACCACATTCACACCAGCCTTATACAGCTCCTCCTCGGTCGCGTCCTGCACTCGGTGCCCACAGTAGCGCGGACTGTCCCGCAAGAACATATTGGGTATGATGCGGTGGGCGGGCCACGGTTGACACCCTAATACCGCAGCACAAACACGTGCGACCTCTATGTCAGTACTTGCTACCCACATATGATCCTCATCCTCGGGATGCCAGAATTCAAACACGTGTTTGTTCATGATCTCAGTCCGGTTGACGCCAGAACTTCTCGATCTCCCAACGATCGGGCAAGCACCACTCCCAGCCGTTGTCGTCGTCAATGTAGGAGTGCACATACATGCCGTGCTTGACGGGCAAGCAGTAGCGATCCGGTGTGTTTTTATACGTCTTGCACTGCCCGTTCGATCGGCAGCGTACCGGCGTGCCATCCTTGTTCTTCAAGGACACGTGCCACATCTCACTCGGTTGCGTGAGGGCGATTTCTTTGGAGATCATGGTGTCCACTCCCTTATGGTGCGCCCTTCCGCAGCAAAGGCACTCGCTTGTTGTGGTTCCAGCCACACATCCACCCACAACGTACCAATGCGTGCGTAATATGGGTCAAGCAGTCGCAGTAACGGACTGGTGAACAGATGCACCCGTTCGAAAGTATACAGCTTGAGTTTCATACGATGGTCCCTTTCCTTAACATTGCAGCTTGAAGTTTGCCCATCTCGCCATCGAACATACGGAACTCTATACCCGCTTCGTCAACAGCGAAGAACCCACGGATACGTACACCACGCACCATCGTCACGGCAGGGATGCTGAAGTACGTGTCGGCGTAGCCCGTGGCATAGCAGGTATAGCGATTACCTTGTGTCTCGCCCCCGCCGCATTTTGCCCTGCGGGGCAAAGGCAACCCAACGACCGGGCAGTTGCGCACCTTGGCGTATGGCCCGAGACAATCAAATAGCGTACCCGGCCTGTGCCCCACCGCGCCGTTCGGCCATGTGAACGTGTTGGTAGGATGTGCGTAGAAGCGTTGGAGTCCCATGATTACACCTGGTCCTTGGCAAGCAGTGTCTCGGCCCGCTCGATGCGAACATTCAGCCCTGTGCTTGGCTTAGCATATTTGCGTAGGTACTTGATCATCTCTTCCAGCGCGAAGTGCATGTCACAGCGATGGTTTGCCTCGGCCAAGGCGATCTCGCGGCTCTTACGAGCACAGACAACCTCTCTGTCGTCAATGGGCATGACCCACCAGTCAGGGGGCAAGTAGTAATCGCCATGTTCACAAGCAAGAGCGTGCGTAACGAAAGGCCCGATAGCGGCGAACCCAGCGATAGGGTTGCCATGCACCAGTATGTGCTTGCCTGCGGGCTCGGTCGGCATAGTAGTCGGCGCACAGTCCGCCTGTTCCAGTTCGCTCTCGTCCCGCGCTTGCTGTTCCTCTTTGCCCTGCAGGGCAAAATTGCCGTTCGCCGCATTGCCGGTGTGTTTCATGACGAACTCTTCGATCGCCGTCAGGTAGTCCTTGCCGTAGTATGTCTCGTTGCCATCCGCATCCACCTTGCGCTGGCCCTCGAACTGGTGCGCCCACGCCCGGAACGTCTGCATGTCCTTGCGACTGTCGCCTGAGTAGTACGACCATGTGCCTGACAGATACGCCATGTCCGCCAGCGTTTCGCAGTATCTGTCCGACAGCATCTTCAGGGTTTTGCCCTGCGGGGCAAAGTTCTTTTGCGTTTTCATGTTCTTTCCTTTAGGTTAGGTTTGTCCGTGTGACGGCTCGTAGGGCTGCCCGCCACCTATGTACATCATGAAGAAGTCATACCCGCTGCAATAAAACTGGTCAGCGATGCTAAGTGCTACTTCAAACGCCGGGCTGGTCGGAGCACTCGCATTGCCCCTGTATGGGTGGAGTGTCATACGCCCGCCTGCTGCTTGCGTGGTGGGATCACCGCGTAAGAGAGTTTGAAATTCCCAGGCCCGTACAGGCGCAGAGCGGTGCGATCTGCTTCCTCGCGTGTGCCCCCGACTACATACGCCACACACTTCGGGTCGCGGCCAATCTGATAGTAATAGCGGTTCATGCTGTTTCCTTCGGCGCGAACGCAAAGCCCACGCGCAAGGCAACCGCCTCGGCATCTTCGCCGTCTTTCAGGGACCATGCCAGCCGCCCTGCTGTGAACAGTCCACGGATACCGGACTGCGTTGTGCTCTCGTACACCTTCTGCTGCTTCCCTTCTGCACCGATGATCTTGTTCATGTCGTTTCCTTTGAGTAGAGTTAAGAACTTTGCCCTGCAGGGCAAAACCCCTTGGGCGGGTCAGAACGCTGTTATGTCCTGCCCTATGTATATTATACTCTACTACGTGCTACTCGTCAAGTTTTCCTGGCGCTTTTAAGGACTGTTTCAGGGCTGCATGGCGAGCCTATCCCGCAGGGCCGCGAGCTTCCCTGTGTACTTCGTTTCCCGCTGCGCCTGCCTGCGCACTATGCGTGCCAAGTGGTACATGCGTGTGCGTGTGGTCACAAACAACTCCAAGTCATCCGCCGGGGTAGTGCCCTGTGCGCGAGCCTGTTCGAGATCATAAGTGAGCCGGGCATGTTCGAGCTGTGCGGCAACGCGGCGTGTGTGGGCATTATCAATCTTGAACTCCAGCTTGGAGAACTGGTCGTCCGAGTTATTGAAGCGTGTACGATCGCGGGTGAAACTGCGGGCCTTCGATACGGCCAGGGCCACATCAAGCGGGCGTATCGACGAAGAGGGGCCGACGATCTGTTCCCATGTGACCACGCCTCGCGGCACAGAGATGGTGAAGTACCGGGGCATCAGCGAAGGATCTTCAAAGGGAGTGACGACGGCGGCAGGGCCACACACCCGATGTACCGCAGCAACGAAGGCGCAAAGGGCTCTCCGGCACAAGGATTCGTGCCTTGTCAGATCATGCACATAGGAGACGTGATCTTGAGTGCGAAAAAAACGCTTCTCGGTGCGTGTGCGACTACCAAACAACGAACGACGTTTCAATGCATAGGCTTTGTACGCCGTATTCAAACGAACAGGCCAATCTTCGATCGGACGGAAGGGACGAGGCATTTTTAGCTCCTTGAATTGAGTTTTTAACCAGAAAATAAGCAGCTAATTGGAAAAAAAGCAGTATCGAATATCGTAAACGAGGGGACTGCTTTCGGTTAGCTATATGAATTGTAAGCACAATTAGGGCAAAAAGCAAGATAAGCGCGTTTACACGTGTACAGATGACTCCGTAGATTTGGCGCGGCGTGAAATTCGATTCGCTTTCGCGTTTGGCGGAGTGTAGACGCGAAACACTCTCATTCGCAACATTCCGAAGAGAAAATCGGGGGAGGGAACTATAAAAAGAGAACACTTAATCAATTATGTATTATAGATATGGATATAACTTATTGACATATAAGAGTTTTCTCATTAAGCAATTTTAGACCCTTGGTGATTTCAGCTCCCTAATTTCGATGATTTTTACAAAATGGGCCTTGTAACCTGTTGATTACAGGCGCTAATCATCTCTAACCAACTAAGTGACCAACATGCTGTTATCAATAGCTCTTTTCAAGGAGTACGCACAGTTCCGCCGCCCCGTTCCGTTGTACTACTATGCCGCGCAGCGCACCTGGCAGAAAAGTAACTCTTAAAAGGCGTTTTGCCCTGCGGGGCAAAAACAGGGGCGTATCTCATAACTTGCAACAAGTACAGGAAAACGTATAATTAACTTACTCGGGAGAAACGCAATCGCGTTTTTTCATAGAGTGTACATAACACAAAGGAAAAGATACCATGAGCAATAAAACCGCAACAAAGCGCAACGCCCGCAACGCCCGCAACGCAACGCCACAAGTGAAAGCAAGCGCAGCGACCGCAGTGACAATCCCGCGCAGCATGCATTCGCTTATTGTGGCTGACGCGGAGTCCCTGTTGGACGTCCACAGTTCCCAGCGTGATAACTACCTGACATTCTCCGCCGTGATCTATGCGGTGAATTGGTCGTCGGCGGAGTACGTCAAGGCTGTGAATGAGGACATTCGGTCCACGTTTTGGGACGTGGACGTTTCGGGAATGTCCAAACGCATGAATGTTATCAACAACGCGTTCAAGGTTGCGCACGGTGGAACCGTTGACGACAAGACGGTGCAAGGTATCGGCGTCAAAGCGATGCTGGCCCTTGTCGAGGACTGCGACGGTATCAACGCGTTGCAGAAAGCAATGGCGGATGCGAAACCCGAAGCAATGAAAGATAAACGCGGTGGAAACCGCGCAACGCCCGCAACGCCCGCCGGGAATGTCAAGGCTGATACCAAGGCTGTCAATGCCCCAGTGAACGCCAAGACAGCCTTCGAGGCAGCCTGTAACGTGCTGGAAGCATGCGAAAAGTTTCTGAAACCTAGCGATCGCGTGCTGCTTGACGCAATTGACAACCTCGTTTCAATGCTCGAAACGCACGCCGAAAAGATTGCCGCGTAAACCTTGTACCACTTAGCCCCGCCAATCGGCGGGGCTTTTTTTCGTCTAAAATTCCGGGCAATCCGAGGACAAGTAATTCTTTTTTGCGCCGGAGAGCCCCCAAGGGGGACGCGGCTGCGGGGGGTGGGGTAGTTGTTCCCCATATCATCCACACGATTCCAAAAAATCCAGCAATGTTTTACCCCCTACCCGTTCTCTAAATATCTGTTATTCTTCTACTCGTTTTACCCCCTCAACTTCTCCAGGAGAACTTCATGAATGAAAGAAACAAAGCCGCTGTAGCACCGTCACAAGGTAGCATTCCTGTTTCCTCCCTGGTCCCTGATCTTCCAACCCTCGGGGGCGTGCCTTCCATCGACGGTCTTTTTTATGTGCGCGGTCTGGAAGATGTATTCGTTTCCGCCGAACCCCA
>Ga0315274_10009348_pt1 | contig 14172 bp, 13 predicted proteins | sample YL17G02_20_MG_FD_203700 | JGI IMG/M metagenome (GOLD analysis project Ga0315274, IMG submission 203700) | Sediment microbial communities from Yellowstone Lake, YNP, Wyoming, USA - YL17G02_20 | ecosystem: Environmental > Aquatic > Freshwater > Lake > Sediment | place: USA: Wyoming | collected... | reverse complement strand
GGAAGCGGGGTCCGCGGGCCAGCCGCCCTCGAACACTCTCGGAGAGATCCCTCGGCACCGTTCGGCGCAGCCGAACGGGCTCGGGATGACCGCCTTGTGCCACTCGAAGACATCGGGAGTCTTTTCTCGGAAGAAAAGACTCCCGATGTCCTGGTCGAGATGTGACCTGGCGGGTTTCCCTGGCAGGGCCGCGGGGCGGTCTGATGAAGACGGCATCGCGACCGATCCAGGCCGCCAGCGGTAGGGCGTGCATACTTGCACGCGGAATCTTCCGGCGCCGGTATGGGGGTTCCGCGTGCAGGTATGCACGCCCTACGGAATCTTCCGGCGCCGGTATGCCCTTCGAAGACATCGGGAGTCTTTTCTTCCGAGAAAAGACTCCCGATGTCCTGTTGACGCTCAGGCGGGGCGCCGCTACAATCCCATGAGGCATCAACGGGGCGATCCTATGGTGGAACAACAGGCCCTGCGGATCAGGCACGGCGTGGAAATCCCAGTCGGGGAGCTCACGTTCCATTTCACGCGGAGCAGTGGGCCGGGGGGGCAGCACGTCAATAAGGCGGCGACCCAGGCGGAGTTGTGCTTCGACGTGGCTCGCTCGCCCAGCCTGTCGGAGGAGCAGAAGAGGCGGGCCTTGTCGAAGCTGCATTCGTACGTGAGCCGGGAGGGGCTGTTGCGGTTGAGCTGCCAGTCCACGCGGAGCCAGCAGCAGAACCGGGAGGAAGCGGTCGAGCGGTTTGTGGCGTTGATGCGCGCGGCGTTGGAGGTTCCGAAGGCTCGCAGGCGGACGCGGCCGAGCCGGGCCTCTCGGGAGCGCCGCATCGTGGGCAAGCAGCGGCGATCCGCGCTCAAACGTCTGAGGGGACGTCCTGCTGACGGAGACCCCTGAGCGGGGGCCGCGGGGTGTCCTCTTGGCTGCGTTGGGCGCAGGGGATGCAGAGGGTTCGCCCTGCTCGGCGGCGGGTGCGGGTCTCCATGACGGGCTCGCCGCAGCGGCCGCAGTTGACCGAGTTGAAGATGCGCGCGGGAGCGGGCAGCTCGATCTGCGTCTCCTCGATCCAGAAGAGCTCCTCGGGCGGCGCGCTGAGCATCTCCTCGTGGGAGAGATGCTTGTCGGGCCTTCGGCTCACCCGAACGGCGCGCCCGGAGGGCCGGAGCGCGAACGTGTAGACGTGCTTGCCGTAGTCCCGGAAAAACAGGTTCCCCTTTCCGAACGTGCATCCGGTGACGACCTGGACGGCATCCACGGCGCACGAGTCGTTCTCGACGATGGCGACGAGTTGCTCATCTTCCGCGCGCTTGGCGATCAGGCGCTGGAGCCCGACTTTCGCGGCGCGGTAGCCAATCAAGATCCCCCCACAGAAGTGGCCGTGGAAGCGGATGACCAGCTCGAGCTCCCGCGGGTACGTTTTCTGAGTCAAGGTGAGGCTCCGGAAGTCGTGATGCCCGCCACTCGATCTGTGCCGGGGGGTTCGGAACGACGCTTCCGAGCAACTGGCAGGTACGCGTATGGTAGCGCAATTGACGCCCTCGCGCAAGTGTGTTATCCTGCGCGGGCATGACCCCTGGTTATGGTAAGCGGCTCCGTTCGCGTATCGTCCTCGTCCGTCGTCCTCGTCCCTCGTCCTCGACTCTTTCTCCTCTCAGGCCACGAGGAATCGCTTGCGAGGACGAGGACGGCTGCTGAAGCGGCCGGAGGTTTGCCGTCTTGATCTTCGGCATGTCTCCTGGGGAGATTGTGGGTGTCGCGGCGTGTTGCGTCGTTGCCTCGGCCACCCAGAGCCTGTCGAGCTTCGGGTTCGCCATCGTGATGGTCGCTGTGCTGCCGCTTCTGGGCGTGTCGATCCAGGACAGCGCGGTGCTGGTGACGCTGCTGGTCGTGCCCAACCTGGCCATTGCGGTGTGGCGCTTGCGGCGCGAGGTGAGCCTGCGGCGGATCCGCTGGATGCTCCTGGGGGTGCCGGTGGGGATTCCTGTCGGCCTGTATCTGCTCACGGGCGGCCCGGAGTGGCTCCTGCGAGGGCTGTTGGGCGTTGTCCTGGTCTTCGCGGCGGTCGAGCCGCTTCTGCGCGGATCGGGCGGCGCTCGGCCCGAGCGCCGGCGGTGGGCGTTCCTCGCCGGCGCGGCCAGTGGCGCGTTGGGAGCTGCCCTGAGCACGGGGGGGCCGCCCATTGTCATGTACTTCCACCGCCGCCAGTGGAGCAAGGAGCTCACGAAGGCCTGCGTGATGCTGATGTTCGTGGGCACGGTCTCGATGCGCCTGATCAGCTACTTCGCCCAGATCCCGTTCACGGGAAAGGAGCTCGTGACGCGGGACGTGGTGCTGAAGGCTGCGCTGCTCTCTCCCGCGGTGGTCGGAGGCACGCTGGTTGGGGAGTGGCTGTTCGGCTGGATCAGCCAGAGCGGCTTCCGGCGCGTGGTTGCGGCAATGCTCGCGGGGTGCGGGCTTCATCAACTGGCGAGGGCGGCAGGGGTGTGGTGAGAGGGCTTTGCGCAGAGAGCGTCGGGCGCATTCCAAGCATCCCCATGTTACCGGAGGAACACCTCGCTCGATGTGAGTTTCGGGCGCAGGACCACATCGGGGTTGCTGGTGTCGATCACCTCGGCATGCCCTCCGAAAACCCATCCTGTCACCAGTTTGCTGCCGACCGTTGTCTCGACCTGGTACCACCCGTCCTGTTCGAGGAGGTACTTCATCCGAGTGCCCCTGGCCACCGTTCCATACCGGGCCCAGGGGAAGTAGGAGTAGCCGGGGCGCTTGAAGACGGGCGCTCGGGAGGTGGCTCGGACTTCCACCTTCACGGGGTGATCCAGGTCGGCCATGGTTCTGAGGAGACGCGTGAAGATCTCATCGGTGAGCCGGTCGAGCGTCTTCTGCCGCGTGTTGAGCCAGATGGTGACGAACTGGACGGGAATGTCGAACAGGCTTCCCCCGATCCAACTGAAGCTGGTTCCCTTGCCTTTCCCTTTCCACAGGAGGGCGCCGGTGTCCGCCGAGTGCATCTCGACGGTGCACCCCACCCGCACGTAGGACAGCAGCACGGCGTACAGCCAGCCGTACTCTCGGCTGGTTCCCGTCACGAAGGCATCGGCGGGCACGACCTTCTTGAGGGCCTGGAACGACTCCTGCTCGAAGCGCTTCTGGCCGAATTCCGGCCGGCTCATCAGGCCGAGCTGGTCGGCGTACTGGGCCAGGTTGAGGAACCCGGTGATGCCTGTGAGGTCCGCCGCCTTCAGCGCTCCGGCGAGCTTCTCGGCGAGGCGTTCCTCCGCTGGCCTGAGCGTGTCTTCGAGCAGGCCGTGACGCTTCAGGAGGCCGTCTATCACACTGAGCTCGACGTCTTCGTAGCTCTTCACGCTGATGTGGCTGTAGAAGGCGAGCCGGAGGGCTTCGGCGCCAGCTTGTGCGGCCGCCGCACGCTCCCTGTCCTTCCATCGCGGCGTGAACGGGAGGACGGCGATCCGCCGGGGTGCTGCGGCGTAGAAGTCCGGCGTGATGGTGTAGCTGGGTCGGAGGTTCCGCTGCCAGTACGATTTGAGCGCGGAGCAGCCCGACGCTGCCAGCGCGAACAACGCCAGCGACAACGAGGCGACTCTGCCGGTTCTCACGCGGGTGCCTCCAGCGATCAATCCCCCGCAGCGCTGCATCCCACCCTCTTCGGGAGCTATCCCCTGCGTCGGCGAGTCCCTTTCCATATCGTAGCCTTCAGGGCAGTCCTCGTCAAGTGGCCCCGATGCCAGGCGACGCGGGTGGAGTATGGCCCCCAGCTATGGTGGCCCGCACATTTTGCAGTCGCCGCTGTTGTCGTCGCCGTCCTCGTCGTCGAATCCCACGGGGGGGAAAGCCCAAGAATCGACGACTACGACGAGCACGACGACGAGCACGAGAAGAGGGGAGCCGGGCGTTTACCAGAATTGGGGGCCATACCCTCGCGGGAGATCGGCGTTGACTCAGCCGACCTCGGCAGTACAATGCGGCGCGGTCGAGGCGGACATCGCGAGGGACTGGCGAGGCCCCCATGAGACGATTCCGAGCCATCCTTGTCGGAGCGGCTCTGGCCGCGCTGATCAACGTCTGGGAGCCCTTTGGGTACTATGTCTCCCGCGGCCTGTGGATGCGGTTCGGCTATATCTCGGTCGCGGTGCTCCTGCCGTTCGTTCTCCTGGTGTTCCCCATCAACATCTTTCTTCGGCTCATCAACCGCCGCCTGGCCTTCCAGCCGTGGGAATTGGTCATCATCTTCTCGATGGGGATGCTGGCGGCAGTCTTCCCGTCCCTCGGGCTGATCGGGTTCCTTCTGAGCTACATCTCGGCGCCGTTCTACTACGCGTCGCCCGAGAACTTCTGGGCGGAGTGGATGGCCCGCACGATGCCCTCATGGCTCGGCCCCACCGACAAGGGGCCGGCGGTCGAGTGGCTCTTCAACGGCCTGCCGCGCGGGGAGGCGATCCCCTGGGGGGCGTGGGTGGTCCCGCTGTTCTGGTGGGGCCTGCTGATCGCCGCGTTGCTCCTGTGCTCGTTCTGCACGATGGTGATCCTGCGGCACCAGTGGGTGGAGAACGAGCGCCTGGCGTTCCCCCTGGCCGAGCTGCCGATGCTGCTCATGGAGGAGCAGGGGGGGCGGTCGGTCCTCCCGGCGGTGGCTCACCGGGGCCTCTTCTGGATCGGCTTCGGCATCCCGCTGTTCGTCATCTGCTGGAACATGGTGTCGTATTTCGAGCTCGACTTCCCGCAGATTCCGTTCCAGACTTGGTCCTCGGTGCAGTTCGGGCGGAGCTACCCGCCGATCCTGTGCAAGGCGAACTTTTTTGTGATGGGCTTCGCCTACTTCACGCCGCTGAACATCCTCTTCAGCATCTGGTTCTTTCGGCTGCTGTTCATCCTGGAGGCGGGCTGGTTCAACGAGATCGGCCTGAGCATCGGGGAGCCGGACAACTGGGGCTGCCCGTTCAGCGCGGCCTGCGGGTGGCAGAACTGGGGCGGGTTCCTGGTGCTCGTCCTCCTGGGCTTCTGGATGGCGCGGCGGCATCTGGCCGGCGTGGTGCGCCGGGCACTGGGGTTGAAGGGGGGCGCGGACGACAGCCGCGAGGTCATCCGCTACCGCACCGCGCTCCTGGGCCTGGCCATCGGCGGCATCGTCGTCTTTGCGTGGTATGTGAAGGCGGGGATGTCGCTGGGGGTTGCCGCGTTCTTCGTGCCGATTGGCTTCATCATCTACGTCGGGGTGACCCGCCTGGTCGCCCAGACGGGGATGGTCTACCTGTGGAGCCCCATCACGCCGCAGGAGGCGACCTTCTACACCCTCGGCTACGACAGGATGTCGTCCACTGACCGGCTCATGGTGGGCATGGGCTACTGCGTGAACTGCAACAACGAGCGGCTGATCCCGTACACGGCGGCGCACAATCTGCGGATGGCCGCCGTCGAGCCGAGGGCGCGCAGGGGCTTCCTCCTGATGATGGCCGTGGCGGCAATCGTCTCGCTGGCCGTGGGCGTGGCTTACACCCTCTACCTCGCCTACACGCAGGGCGCGCACAACTTCGACGCCTTCGAGTGGTCGCGCGGCCACGAGTGGATCTTCGGCCACGTGGCGCGGAAGGAGGCCAACCCGGCGCCCACCGACTGGGGCCGCATGCTCTTCATGGGCATTGGGGCGGTCTCGACGGGTTGCGTCGCCTTCCTCCAGTACCGTTTCGCCTGGTGGCCGATCCACCCCGTCGGCATGGCCCTCGGTGCGGGGGAGACGACCGGCTATGCTGCCTTCTCGATGTTCCTCGCCTGGATCATCAAGCTGCTCATCATCAAGGTGGGAGGCGCCCAATCCTATCGCCGGTGGCGCTACTTCTTCGTTGGCATCATGGTCGGCTACGTCGTCGCCCTGGGCGTCTCGTTCATTGTGGACTGCATCTGGTTCCCAGGAAACGGCCACCGAATCCACGTTTGGTGATCCTACTCAGCGGAGGGTTTTGACTCAAGCGGACCTGGCGGCTACAATCCCCATCCACCTTGCCCAAGGGAGGGTGACGTTTGGTGCGCCCGCAACCCCGCAGGAGGTCGGAATGGCCAGGAAGCCCTGGAAGTCGCCCCAGTACTTCGTCAGCCCGTGGAACTACGCGCCCGAGGTCACCGAGGGCTTGCGGCTCCCCAAGAAGGTGCAGTTCCACGACATCACGCTCCGCGACGGCGAACAGCAAGCAGGGCTCTGCTTCCGCAAGGACGAGAAGGTTCGCATCGCCGAAGCCCTCGCGGAGGCGGGCGTGGACCGCATCGAGGCCGGCATGCCCGTCGTCTCGAAGCAGGATGCCGAGGCCATCAAGGAGATCGTCCGCCGTAAGCTCGGCCCCAGGATCTTCTCCTTCGCCCGCTGCATGGTGCCCGATGTGAAGCGCTCGCTCGACGCGGGCGTGGACGGCATCGTCGTCGAAATCCCGTGCAGCGAGCACATCATCCGGCATGCCTACAAGTGGCCGCTTGAAAAGGCCATTGACGTGGCCATCGAGGCCACCCGCTTCGCCCACGAGAACAAGCTCTACACCGTCTTCTTCCCCATTGACGCGAGCCGAGCCGATATGGACTGGTTCCTCAAGACCATCGCCCGCATCGCCACGGAGGGCCACATGGACGCCCTGGCTCTCGTTGACACCTTCGGCGGCGTCAGCCCCAGCGCGATGGGCTACCTCGTCCGCAAGGTCAAGGAGCGGCTCAAGGTGCCCATCGAGACCCACTTCCACGACGACTTCGGCTGCGGCACGGCGAACACGCTCCTCGCCATCGCCGCCGGCTGCGAGGTCGCCCACGTCACCGTCAACGGCATTGGCGAGCGCTGCGGCAGCGCCTCCCTCCAGGAGGTTGCCCTCGCCCTCAAGGCCATGTACAACGTCAAGACCAACATTCGCCACGAGAAGCTCTTCGGCCTTTCCAAGCTGGTTCAGGAGATTTGCGGCTACCAGCTCCCCACCAACACCCCCATCGTCGGCGACCGCGTCTTCGAGATTGAATCCGGCATCATCGTGAGCTGGTTCCGCAACTGCGGCCTGAAGCACGCCCTGGAGCTCTTCCCCTACCATTGGACGTGGATGGGCCAGCCCGGGCCGAAGATCCTCATTGGCAAGAAAAGCGGCCTCGACACCGTGCGGAACTGCCTGGAGATGCTCGGCCGCCCGGTGCCCGACGACGACAAGCTCATGGCCATCCTCGTCGCCGTCAAGGATGCCGCCCTCGCCAAGAAGGGCCTCCTCGAAGTCGCTGAATTCGAGGGAATTGTGGACAGAACCGTTGGCCCGGAGAAGGAAGGAAAAGCGGAAGGAGACGACTGATTGCTCGACCTGAGCCGCTTTGAGCGCAGTTCCGAGCCGTCCGAGCCCAGAGCTCGGTGGCCGATGTTTGTGATGATCGTGGCGCTGGCCCTGATGGTCGCTGGGACGCTGGTCACGATCCAGACTCGCAGCATCTGGGGCCTCTATATTTTTGCTGGGGCCGCCGGCCTCTACATCCTTGCGAGGCTCGCCACGTTCGGCCTGCTGGCCAGTTGGACGAGTGCGCTGGGCCTCCTGCTCCTCGCGGTCGGCTGCTCGCTGCTCTCGAGATGGCGCCCCCCTTCCTTGCCGGGCATCGCGGGCATCGCCTGCCTGGCCGCCAGTGCGGTCTGCATCGCCCTCTTCGTCCGCACACGGGTGCGCGCAGCGAAGAAACCCTTGTCCCAAGACGACAGCGCTTCGCCACCCTGACTGCGGGGATTGGGCTCGCCATCACCCTCCATGCTCCCGCCTTCGCGGACGCCGCTACGGCGGGCAGACGCCCGTCGGGACGTGGTGGCTGCCAACGTCGCCTCTCTCCCGGCCCACGTCAACGTTCCGACGGCGGCCAGACCCAGCCCAACCTACCTTCCCCGTCAGTGAACTTCAGGGTGATTCCCCTCGCCCTCTTGAGGCCAACAATGGAGACCAGTTTCTCCACAACCGCCTTTCGGCCCTGCTTGTCTTTGAGGGACGTTTTCGAGACGAACTCGGTGAACTGCTTGTTCTCTTGCTCAGTCATAAGCGAACCCGCCTCGCCGTCTGGCCCCGGCCTGGACCTGTAGATTGTGGCCGAGACTCCGAACGCCGGGCCCATCCCCGGCATCAGCCCCCTCGCCCACTCCTGCCGTTGGGCATCCGTCGCCGGGACCGGCTCCAGGGCCACACCGCCTTCCACCTTCCCGCCTTCGGGTTTGGCCGGGGGTTTTCCAGGCTGGGGCTGGATGCCTGGGGGCTGATCCTGAAGCGCGGCCTCGGCCTTCGTGCGGAGGCCTTGCCGAAGCCAACCGAGAGGCGCGCTGAGGTACTTGACCCGTCCTGTCTCGGGAAGCACGTCCAACCCCAACTGCCCATACCAGTAGGTTTCCAGCGCCTCGTCGTTCCGAACCTTCTTGTTGCGTTCCAGCTTGTCGGGTTCGCCTACCCTGGCAAGGATCCTCTTGATGCGGACGTCGCCCGCTCCGATGGCATTACAGTTCTGACGATAGTGCTCTCCGTCTCGGGCACCGAAGTGCTGTGCGGCCAGATCCGCAAGCTGCTTTGACGACCCCTCTCCTGCCTTTGGGAATACCCCGGAGTGGACCACGATCCACGCCCACCGGAGCTCCTTTGGAACGGGTCGCGCATCATCTGGTGGCCCATCCCCCTCGACCTTCCCGCCTTCAGGCTTGGCCGGGGGTTCTCCAGGCTGGGGCTTGGGGCGCGGCGCCTCGGGCACGCGCTTGAGGTGCCTCTTGTGGATGTACCCTTCGATGGGCTTGCCATCCTTCTCTACGTTGACCTTGATCCACGTGCCGCTTTCATTGGTCTCGACCTCGATTGCCTTGAGCTTCGTCCCCTTCTCGACCGTTGTCAGCGTTGGTGTCCCCTTCTTCACAGGAGCAGTCTCGGTGACGACCTCAATCGTGTCGTCTTTCCTGAACTCCTCTTCCTGCGCCGCGGCCGCCCCGAACGCTTTGCCGCCCCCCATGGCATAGAGGCCAGCAAGCACAGCGACCAGGAAACTGGCCCAAAGCGTCCCACGGCAGCACATGGCTTTCCTCCTAACAGATGGGGACGACCAGGAAGGACCATGACCCATGACACGCCCTCAGGTGCGAACGCTGAGCACTATACCCCCCCCGCCCAACGGAAGTCAAGTAGAATCCGAAGTGCGCGAGGTTAAGGGGGGAAGAGGTGAGGCCCGAAGGTCCCGTGGTGTCATTGCCCAATCCCATCCCGACCTTCCGCCCGTCGGGACGGGATTGGGGAAGGCGGGAGGGAGGAGCCGAGTGAGCTATGCCGGGGCCTCCCCCGTGAGCGCGAGTCGGAGCTTCTCGATGAGCTCCCGGGTCTGCTCAAGGGTCCCGCGCACATCCGCCTCGGTGATGTCCACGGGCGGAAGAAGAGGGTAACGCTCGACGAAGTAGAAGGCCGTGATCGTCTGGCAGGGCGTCCGGAACTTCTCGAGGGAGGGGTCGTGCTCGATGGCATCATTGAGGAGGGATTCCAGATCGTGGACTCTGTCCAGCTCCCAGCCCTTGGACAGAAGGAACGCTTTGAGGAGCTTCTCGAGGGCTTGCTGTAGGTAGAAGCCCGCGGCCTCGGGGTCGTGGTCTTCGAGCATGCGAGCCACGCGGTCGAGATCCTTCTCCACGATGGGGAGCCAGTCTGAGGGGACGGTGGAGTCCTCAGGCGCCATATAGCAGTTCCCCCTCTTCCATGATCTTGGCGATGAACTGGTCGCGCACGGCCAGACGCCTGGAAAGCTCGGGCGGCGTGAGGACGAGGATATCGAGGCCAACTTTGCGTTTGGAGTCGGAGAGAATCCGACGCACGGTGGACCAGCGATCGAGGAAGCGCTCGGTCGTGTCCTTCACGATCAGGAGATCGATGTCACTGTCCGGCCCAGGCTGGCCCCAGGCATGGGAGCCGAAGAGGATCACCCGTTCCGGCGCATAATCCCGGACCAGTTTCTCCACCATGTCCAGGATGAGTCCCCGGATTTCCGCCGAAGCGACCATCGCGATGGCTCCGATCGCAGACTGCGCGTGACGACCCCCTGCCGCCCAGTCTATGCCCCAAGTCCGCCCGCGTCAAGACCCTCATCCTCGGGGTCTCGAGGGCGTGCCACGACGGAGGCGCAGATACCCTCCCGAAGGTATTGGAACCTTCGGGAGGGAGGCAAGGGTCACTTCCGCGCTTCGGCCAGGATGAGCTCCAGCTCACCGCGGTGGTTGGCGGGGTCGAAGTAGCACTCCAGGATGCGGTCGTGGGGGAGGCGGTTGATGCGGTCGTTCATGATCTTCAGGACGCGGCAGTTGATCTCGACGGCCTTCTCGACGGGCATGCGCTCGGGGTTGATGTCGAAGCAGAAGTAGCCCTGGTAGCCGATCATCTTGAGGGCGTAGAGCAATGCCTCGGTCTGCTCCCAGCCGACGACGCCGACGTTGAGGTCCTGGTCGTAGTTGCCGAGGGGCTGGCTGTTCCAGTGGGTGTTGCCGAGGCGGCCCTCGCGGGCGACGCGGGCGAAGGCGTAGGGGGTGTCCTCGAAGCCCATGCGGACGTGGCCGATCTCGGGCTGCATGACGACCATTGGATGGCCCTCGGCAAGGAGGCGCTTGTTCTCGGGGTGCGTCAGCCGCGCCTCGATGTCGTGGTAGGCGAAACATCCCGAAGTGCCGTGGCGTCAGATGCAGGGGCTGCGCAACATCCTCGTCCACGAGTACGAGCGGGTGGACCTGGGGATTATCTGGAACGTGCTGGCTGAAGACCTGCCTCCCACTCGTGCCGCAACTGAGCAGGATTCTCGCCGAAGAGCCAGGCGAGCGGGTCGTCGTCCGCCAGCCCCCACCTCTTGCCCTAGCTCGGAATGCTCGGCCGGCTGGCCCAAATCGCCTTGCGGCTGTGCCGGTCCCGCTCGCGGCCAATCCGGCTGATTACTTGACAGGCTCCGCCTTCTCGCAGAGGCCGGGCTCCTTCCGGTACCGGCTCCGCCCCAGCCTGTTGATGATGCGCTCCAGGGTGCGGACTTCGTAGAGACACTCGTCGGAAAGGCGGGTGTAGCACGCGGCCCGCACGTCCAGGAGGAGGGGGATGTCGGCCGCCGTGGCGGCGGCCAGAACGTGGCGGTCTTCGACCCATTTGTAGGACCCGCTGGTGATACGTTGGTTCTGGATCCACTGGGCGGCGGCCTTGAGCAATTCGTCGTGCGTGAGCTTGCGGTCACCGGGCTTCAGACGCAGTGATTCCTCCTCTTTCGCGCGGGCGGCGGCGAGGATCTCGCTCTTCTGGACGGGAGTCTTCGCCTGGTAGCCGTCCCACGTGAGGCCGACCGGTTCGAGCACGCTCTGCGTGAGCTCGGGCCACCACGCCCTGGCCTCCTCATTCGGCGCTTTGGCGGCCTCCTTGTGAAGCGCCTCGAAGGCATCGGGCACCAGCAAGCGGGCCAGCGCGTTCCGCACCTCGGCCCGCAGCGCTTCATCGGGAGACGCCAGCAAAGGGATCAGGTGAGGGACTGCCCTCAAATCCTCGTATTCATACAGAGCGTAGGCGAAGTGCCAGGCTTCCTTCGGGTCCTTGCTGGCCAGACCGCCCACCAGGAACACGTAGTCCTGGGGATGGCCGAACGTGCCGAGCGCGCGGATGGCGCCGCCGCGGGCGCCCGGCTGACCTTCCGCTGCCAGTCGCCGGATCGCATCGAGCGCGGGCAGGTGGGACGCCCTGACGAGCAGCCAGCACGCCGTCTCGAGACTCGCGTCGTCCTTCGCCGTGCCGAGCACCGCCATCAGGGCCTCAGGCCCTTTCCTGCCCACGAGCCCCCAGAGGAACTCCTGGCTCAATGGCCACCCCACGGGAAGAGCGTGCTGCTCGATGTAGACGCTGCCTTTCTTGTCGCGCAACAGGGCTTTCAGCAGGGGGAAGGACCGGGGATCCTGAGTCCGGGCCGCCTCGTACGCGGTGAAGAAAACATAGTTATAGTTGACCGTCAGGTCCACGTCGCCGGACCAGATGCCGGCGATGGCGGGCGCTTCGTCGAGCTTGGCGATCTGCCAGAGGAAGGCGGCGGCGCCGAGCTTGAAGAAGTCGTCGCGTTCCTTGGCCGCGTCGACTTTCGCGATCTCGGCCTTGAGCGCATCCGTTCCCGCCTTGCCCGCGGCGATCAGCGTCGCCCAGGCTTTCTGGAGCTCGAGGCCCTTCGCGTCCTTCTGCTCTTGAGTCAGTGCGTCCTCCCGGATATTCCGAAGAGCCGCGACGGCCCTCTCGATCTCCTTCGCCGCGCCCTTCGTGCCGGTCTCTCCGCCCAGGACGGGACCGAGGACGAGGCCGGCCACAACTGCCAAGACGCCCGAGGTGCCTTGCCGCATGGGTTTCCTCCTGCATGGTGTCCTGTCGTTCCAAGGTTGGGGCCCGCCGCAACCGGCGTGTCAGCTCAAATCGAGCCTCCACCTCACCCCGTGAACGACGCCGGAGAGCCCAGGATGGCTTCTCCCTTCACTTCCTGGCGTCGGCCAGGATGAGCTCCAGCTCACCGCGGTGGTTGGCGGGGTCGAAGTAGCACTCCAGGATGCGGTCGTGGGGGAGGCGGTTGATGCGGTCGTTCATGATGCGCAGGACGCGGCAGTTGATCTCGATGGCCCTCTCGACGGGCATGCGCTCGGGGTTGATGTCGAAGCAGAAATAGCCCTGGTAGCCGATCATCTTGAGGGCGTAGAGCAATGCCTCGGTCTGCTCCCAGCCGACGACGCCGACGTTGAGGTCCTGGTCGTAGTTGCCCAGCGGCTGGCTGTTCCAGTGGGTGTTGCCGAGTCGGCCTTCGCGGGCGACGCGGGCGAAGGCGTAGGGGGTGTCCTCGAAGCCCATGCGGACGTGGCCGATCTCGGGCTGCATGGCGACCATGGCGTGGCCTTCCTTGAGGAGCTGCTTGTTCTCGCGGCTCTTCAGGCGCGACTCGATGTCGTGGCAGGCCACGAGGCCGTCGGTGGTCGTGCGGTAGATGTTGTTGGGCGCAGGCTCATAGGGCTTCGGCTCGATGGCGACGCGGACGCCCGGCACCTCGTCCATCGCGGACGCGACGGCTTCCTCGAAGCGGTCCCACATCTCGTAGAAGACGGTGCCGAGGGGATAGGTGTAGCCGTCAATGCCGGGCCAGATGCCGCAGTGGTCGGTCTCGGCGAGCTTGTCGAACTTCAGGTTGGCGACGAGGGTGTCGTAGGCTTTCTTGCGGCTGGCCTCGATGGGGCTGGAGAGGGAGCCGAACTCGAATGCCTTGTCGAAGAAGATGAAGGGGCCGACGTTGGTGAGGCGGATGCCCGTTTCCTTCTCCAGCTTCTTGTAGAGGGCGAGGTTGCCTTCGTTCGCCTCGAGGGGGTAGTGGGCTTCGATGCCGCAGACGCCCCACTTCGTCCACTTCGCGGCCATCTCCAGGCGCTGCTCGATGGTGGTGTCGGGCACGTAGCGGTCGTGGAATCGTCCGCCGCCGGGCGAGAAGTACCAGACGCCGACCGAGACCTTCAGGTCGAGGTTGAAGGTCTGCATGTGCTTGAGGAGTTCCTCGCGACTCCGCCGCGTTGCCTGATAGCGCAGGTCTTGCACGCCACATCTCCTTTCTGGCGAAAAGGGTTCGCTCCTTGACCGTGGCGAAGATACGGGCTAGCCCGCATTTTTCACCAATGGCCCTTCAGGAGACACGTCAACCCGGGTCATTCCGATCGACATAGGTAGGCCCTCGCGGGCTGTCCCTGTCACACCACCGGGCGTACGGGTCCGTACCCGGCGGGTCGGCGGGTTAAGGCGTACACGAAGCGGCGACCCTCGGCAGGCCGAGGGCATCAACCGTTCCGTGGACTCCGGGCTTTCGGGGGGCCGCCCCGCCGGGAGCGCTTCGGCCTCTCCGGCCACCGGCGTCGGGGCTTCACCCTTCCGCACCGGGCCGAAGACCAGCGAATATTGCTGTTGCTTTTGCGGCCGCGTTTCGCTCACGAGAGACGGGTCCTACTCGCCACTCCCTTTACCCCCTTGCGGGGACCGTTTGGGCCTTCGTCGGCCTCTCGGCCGACTACTATGCCCGCTGCTGACTTCTGCCACGCGGTCAGGGGGCCTCACGGCTCCCTCAGTCCCGAAGTCGGGACGCGGGACAGACCTCCCGAGGTAAGCTCGACCCCGTTCAGCACACGC
>Ga0315274_10009344_pt1 | contig 14176 bp, 12 predicted proteins | sample YL17G02_20_MG_FD_203700 | JGI IMG/M metagenome (GOLD analysis project Ga0315274, IMG submission 203700) | Sediment microbial communities from Yellowstone Lake, YNP, Wyoming, USA - YL17G02_20 | ecosystem: Environmental > Aquatic > Freshwater > Lake > Sediment | place: USA: Wyoming | collected... | reverse complement strand
TCGGCTGTCAACATGGTCATTGGAGCTGCTTTCGCAGGGGTGCGTTCGATGACCGCCACTTCAGGCGGCGGGTTCTGTCTGATGGTCGAGGGGCTGGGGCTGGCTGGGATGACAGAGACTCCCATTGTGGTGGTATTGGGACAGCGTGCAGGTCCGGCTATCGGCTTGCCCACAAAAACGGAGCAGGGCGATCTTGAGTTCGCCATCCATGCTGCTCACGGAGAGTTCCCCAGGGCTGTGCTGGCTCCCGCTACTGTTGAAGACGCCTTCTGGCTGACTATCAAAGCCTTCAATCTGGCAGAGAGATACCAGACACCCGTTATTTTGCTGACTGATCTGTACCTGGCAAACTCCTATGCCACCATTGAAAAACTCGACCTTTCTCAGGTTATCATAGATAGAGGCTTACTGCTCTCCAAAGAGGAATTAGCCAGACAAGGGGAATACAAGAGATATCGAATTACTGAATCGGGAATATCTCCCAGGGCTATCCCCCTAGAAGGAGGTGTTTTAGTAGTAACAGACTCCGACGAGCATAATGAAGAAGGACACCTCATTGAGGACGCCGAGACCAGAATTGCAATGATGCAAAAGCGAATGCGCAAGATGGAAGGGCTAAAGAGAGAGATAGCCGGACCACGAGTCTACGGTTCAGCAAAGGCTGAGACGACCCTGATAGGCTGGGGTAGCAGCTACGGCGCTATCAAGGAAGCAATCGGCCTGGCGATGCAGGATGGCATGAGCATCAACCTCGTCCATTTCAACGAGCTCTATCCCTTCCCTGCTGAGTCCGCTGCCCGAGCCCTCAAAGATGCCAGAAGAATAATCGCAGTTGAAAACAACGCCACCGCTCAGTTGGCTCACCTCGTCAGGGCTGAGACCGGCTACCAGGTCACGGCCAAAATACTCAAATTCGATGGTCGCCCTTTCTCCCCCGCATACATTCTCAGACGGCTCAAGGAGGTAGCTTAGACATGGTGCAGATGGCTGACTACGCAGGTGCTCCTACCGCCTGGTGTCCGGGATGCGGCAACTTCGGCATACTTACGGCGTTGAAGCGCGCGTTAGTGGAGATGGAGATAGAACCTTATAGAGTGCTGATGGTCTCTGGAATCGGTCAGGCTGGTAAGCTGCCCCACTACACCAAAGGCAATGTGCTAAATGTACTTCACGGCAGGACGCTGCCCGCAGCGACCGCCGCTAAGATAGCCAACCACGAACTGGTGGTCATCGCTATAGGAGGCGATGGCGATGGCTACGGCGAGGGAGGCAACCACTTCTTCCACTCTTTACGCCGCAACCACAACATCACATACCTGGTGCATAACAACCAGGTCTATGGGCTCACCAAAGGGCAAGCATCCCCAACAAGCGACCTGGGTTTTATCACCAAGACTACTCCGCAGGGTGCATACGACCCGGTGAATCCTATGACCATAGCCATAGCCGCCGAAGGCACTTTTATAGCCCGCGGGTTTGCCGGTGACCCGGAGCACCTGGCAGGACTTATCAAGAAGGGGATTCAACACAGGGGCTTTGCCCTCATTGATATACTCCAGCCCTGCGTCACCTTCAATCACAAAAACACCTATGCCTGGTATCGAGAGAGGGTTTACAAGCTGGAGGAATCCAGCTACGACCCCGCCAGCAAGCTTGCAGCCTTCGAAAAGGCGCAGGAGTGGGGGGACCGCATACCCATAGGTGTTATCTACAAAAAGGAGAGAGCCACCTTCGAGGAACAACTCCCGGCTTTAAGCAAGGGGACTCTGGTCAGGCAAATAATCGACCCGGCCAAGGTCGAAAGGCTTCTCGAGGAGTTTTTATAACTGCACCAAACAACAAATTTCGGCGGTAAGCCGCCGACTCAAAGAATGGGGGTACATTGAATAATCAGGGAGGACAATTATGAAAAAACTAATACTACTGGGTGTTTCGCTGCTGGCGCTCTCTATGATATTGGGTGCTTGCGGAGGCACTACTACTACTCCGACACCTACTGCCACACCGATTTCAGGTCAAGCCAGTGTCAATATTTCCAGCTTTGCCTTCACTCCTCAGACTTTGCGTGTCGCGGTGGGAACCAAAGTAACCTGGACCAACAACGACTCAGCCCCCCACACCATAACCAGCAAAAACGACGTGTTCGACAGCCCCACCCCCCTGTCCCGTGGCGACACCTTCAGCTACACTTTTGCCCAGAAGGGCGCTTTCGATTACTATTGTAAAATCCACACCACCATGACCGCCAAAATCATTGTGGAGTAAAGGACAACACACATGGATATATTGCTGGCACAGCGCCTGGTTTTCGCGCTTGGAGTTGTGAATTTCCTCGCACTGTCGGCTCTTTTCCTCTCCTGCCGTTGTATGGGCACAAGAGAGCCGTTTTCCCGGCTATTTCGCTTCAAGGTTTTTGCAAACTTCTACAAGTTTCACTGCTACTACTGGCTCGTCCTCTGGGTCTCAGTAGTAACACATCTGATTATAGCCATCTGGGTGCTGGGCATCCCCTTCAACACCTGATGGCATTCAAATATAAGCAGCAAAAAGAAGAGAGGAGAGAACAAGAATGCTGAAAGATTTCAAAGAGTTCATCATGCGGGGCAACGTGGTGGACATGGCTGTCGGCATAATCATCGGTGCAGCCTTCGGTACTATAGTCAATTCACTAGTGAAAGATATAATTATGCCACCCATAAGCCTGGCTCTAGGCAAGGTTGATTTTGGCAACCTTTTCGCTCTTTTAAAGGCAGGTCCTAAAGCTGCACCACCATATTACAGTCTTGCTGAAGCCCAAGCGGCGGGTGCCGTAACAGAAAATTATGGCGCCTTCATCAACAACATCATAACCTTCTTGATAGTTGCCTTTGCTGTCTTCCTCCTCATCCGTGCGATCAACAACATGCGTCGCCGGGCGGAAGCACCGAAGGTGGCAGCGGCACCGACAACCAAAGATTGCCCATTCTGCTTCTCCAAAATCGCCATCAAGGCTTCTCGCTGTCCCAATTGCACCTCGGAGTTGAAAACTGCGTAGAAGCTAATAGCCTTGTAATGAAGGTAGGCAAGGGGCATAAGCCCCTTGCCTAACCCGGTATGACCTTAATGTGATACTTTTTTAACCTTTTTCGAGCCTATTTTATGACTTCTTGATTACCTTCTTGCTAACATGGTCATAGACTCGCTTGCTATAAAGAAGGAGGATATCATGCTTGTTATCGCCAGCAACATAACCAGCCGCAACAGGAAGGTCGCCGAGGCGCTGAAACCGCGCCCCGCGGAGTTTATCAGCCATAAGGCAGAGGAGCGCATAAAAAAGGAACGCACTGACTTCCTCCAGGAGCTGGCAAAGGAGTGTGTCGAAGCAGGTGCAGATGTGCTTGAAATAAATCTACAGCAGCGATACGACGAGCCGGATATTATGAAGTTCGCCGTTGAGACAATTCAGAACGCAGTGGATTGCCAGCTCTGCTTAAGCTCCAGAAACGCCGAGACACTGAAGGCAGGCTTGAGAGCCTGCAGGCGTCCGCCGATTGTGAACCACGTCTCCCTCTCCACAGAACGCCTCGAGGAGACCCTGCCTATAACAGCGCGATATGGTGCAGAGGTGATACTCCTCATCGCCGACCCCGTATCTTCAGCCAGCCTAGAGGACATCCTGAAATCCGCCTCAGTGCTGGTGGGAACCGCAAACGAGTCAGGCATCCCCAACAAACAGATAATAGTAGACCCGGGCGTGCTCCATGTCACCAGCGACATAGGGCAACGCTACACAAAGACCTTGCTGGAGCTTCTCCCTGCCCTGTGGGAAGCCTTCGACCCTCCGGTGAGGACCACCTGCTGGATAAACAACGTCTCCGCCGGCGCTCCGCGCCGCCTGCGCACTGCGATAAACAACACCTTCCTCGCCATGCTTGCGGGGGTGGGGCTCTCCTCCGTTTTCGTGGACGCCCTTAACAAAGAGACCATGAGGACAATCCGGCTGATACGGACTCTGAAGGACGAGTCTATCTACTCCGACCGCGATGCAGAGCTTTGTTAATTAAAAAACACTCGACAGCTTGACAGGAGACCCTGCTGCTGTATACTTTGCGCTATCTTCGGGATGATTGTTAAGGAGAGTTAGATTGCTAAAAGCCGGCATCCCTCTGGGCAGCTACTTCGGTATCTCGGTAAGGCTGCACTACTCCTGGTTTATCATCTTCGTGCTGGTAACTTGGGCTCTGGCGACAGGCTATTTCCCCTACAGCTATCCTGAATGGAGCACAGCAACCTACTGGGGCATTGGACTTGCTACCAGCCTGCTTTTCTTTCTCTCCGTCCTGATACACGAGCTTTCCCATAGCTTGGTGGCACAGTCAGCAGGCATCCCTGTTAAGTCCATTACCCTGTTCATCTTCGGCGGGCTATCTCAGATAAGCAGGGAGCCAGGACGCCCCAATATAGAGTTTCGCATGGCGCTGGCAGGTCCTCTGAGCAGCCTGCTGCTGGGAGGCATATTCTGGGGCATACACATAGCCACAAAGGGAACTAGTGAGCCTGCGGCAGCCCTGACCCTCTGGCTTGCCTGGATAAACGCAGTCCTGGCTGGCTTCAACCTCATCCCCGGATTCCCTCTAGATGGCGGGCGCGTGCTTAGGGCTATCCTCTGGTGGCGCACAAACAACCTGAAGAAAGCCACGAGAATAGCCTCAACATCCGGCAGAGTCGTAGGCTACCTCTTCATCTTCGGCGGTATCTTCTGGATTTTCCGCGGCGAGTGGATTAACGGTCTGTGGATAGCCCTCATCGGCTGGTTTCTGGAGAATGCGGCGGTGGGAAGCTATCAGCAGGTGGCTTTCCAGGACATGCTTCGCGGTCATAACGTCAGCGAGGTCATGACGCGCGATTGCCCCGCTGTTTCTCCCAAACTGAGTATAGAGCAGCTAATACACGACTACGTGCTGAACTCAGGGCGCCGCTGCTTCCCTGTTTCGGAAGACGGTCGCCTGCTGGGACTGGTAACGCTGAATGACATCAAGGATATACCTCGCGACCTTCGATTGACCAAGACTGTGGCTGAGGCTATGACGCCATTGGATAAACTAAAGTCGGTACGTCCCAGCGACGACCTCGCCGACGTGCTGCAACTGCTGACCTCCGAAGACATCAATCAACTGCCAGTGGTGGAGAACGGCAATATCGTGGGCATGATAGCCCGCGACAACCTCCTCTCATTCATAAGAGCACGCACCGAGCTGGGTATAAAGGTATAGAGAGTTGACTGAGACAATAGAACGAATCTAACTTTAGGAGAACTATAGTGAGCAACATTAAGCTGGTTGAAGGCGTGCACTGGGTAGGAGCCATAGACTGGGACAGGCGATTGTTCGACTCTCTCATCCCGCTCCCCGATGGCACGAGCTATAACTCCTATCTGGTCAAGGGCAGCGAGAAAACAGCCCTTATCGACACCGTAGACCCCACCATGACAGATGTGTTGATGAGGCACTTGAACGAGCTTGGGATTAAGCAGATAGACTATGTTATCGCCAACCACGCCGAGCAGGACCATTCCGGAACTATACCCCTGATTCTGGGAAGGCATCCCGAAGCGAAATTGGTCTGCACGCCCAGATGCAAGGATATGCTCATAGACCTGCTCATGGTTCCGGCGGAGAAATTCATAACGGTCAATGACAAAGACACCATCTACCTGGGAAACAGAGCCCTGGAGTTCATCCATGCGCCCTGGGTGCACTGGCCAGAGACCATGCTCACCTATCTGAGAGAGGACAAAATACTCTTCCCCTGCGACCTCTTCGGCTCTCACCTGGCTACGAACGAGCCGTATGTAACCGATGAAGGGCAGGGCTACGAGACAGCCAAGAGATACTTTGCGGAGATAATGATGCCCTTCCGACCCAACATCCAGAAGCACCTGGAGCGACTGAAGGGCTACAAGATAGACATCATCGCACCCAGCCACGGACCTATGCACAACAAGCCTGAGTTAATATTGAAGGCTTACCATAGCTGGGTGTTCGATGAGCCCAAAAACATCGTGGTATTGCCCTATATCTCGATGCACGGCAGCACCCAAAAGATGGTAGAGTATTTTGTGGAGGCTTTAACGCAGAGAGGCGTGGGAGTGAAGCAATTCGACCTCACGGTGACCGACATCGGTAAGCTGGCGATGGCATTGGTGGATGCGGCGACGGTAGTGGTGGGGACGCCCACAGTCCTGGCTGGACCCCATCCCAACGTCATCTCCGCTGTCTTCCTGGCAAACGCTTTGAGACCCAAACTGAGATTTGCCTCCATCATCGGCTCCTACGGCTGGGGAGGCAAGACCGTGGAGCAACTTCAAGCGATGCTGCCCAACCTCAAGGTGGAGATTCTTGAACCAGTGCTCTGCAAAGGCTATCCCAGAGAAGCCGACTTCAAGGCTCTGGACAAGCTAGCAACCACCATCGCCCAGAAACACAAAGAGCTTAACTTCGCTTGATAGAAATCGTAGAGGGCACGGCATGCCGTGCCCTCTACCTCCATCCCTCTCCCTTGACGGGAGAGGCTGGGTGAGGGTGAAAGAGGTGCAGGATTCTTCCTGCCAGGGGTTTGGGGGTGTCCCCCAACTTTTTATGCCCCCAAGACTGGGGGGCACAGGGGGTTGATTTAGAGATGATAGACCCTGATAAACAATCGGCCTTGAAAGAGCTACAGCAGATTCCCGGTGTTGGCAAAGCGATTGCGCGGGACCTATACGCCCTGGGATTTCGGTCAGCCCGTGAGCTGCAAGGCCGCGACCCAGAGGAGCTTTACCTCAAGCTCTGTGCCCAGAAAGGTATGCCGGTTGACCGATGCATGCTTTACGTATTCCGTTGTGCCGTATATTATGCATCCAACAAGGTACACAATCCCGAATTACTGAAATGGTGGAACTGGGGGGATAAGAGACGGCCCCTTACGGCAATAACCAAAAAGAGGAGGAGGCTATCATGAAAGACAAGCACCTCACAACAAATCAAGGCGTGCCTGTAACAAACAACCAGAATTCACTGTCCGTCGGCGAGCGCGGACCTGTCTTGCTGCAAGACGTGCATTTAATCGAGAAGCTGGCGCACTTCGACCGCGAGAGAATACCGGAGCGCGTGGTTCACGCCAAGGGCGCTGGCGCTCATGGCTACTTCCAGGTCTATAAGAGCATGGCAAAATACACCAAAGCCAACTTCCTGCAAAACCCGAGGAAGAAAACGCCCGTCTTCGTCCGATTTTCCACGGTGGTGGGAGCACGAGGGTCTGCAGATTCAGCCCGCGACCCCAGGGGCTTTGCCGTGAAGTTCTATACCGAAGAAGGAAACTACGACCTGGTAGGAAATAACCTGCCCGTCTTCTTCATCCGCGATGCCATCAAGTTCCCTGATATGGTGCACGCCTTCAAACCCGCCCCTGATACCAATATCCCCACCAGCTCCTCAGCTAATAGCCGTTTCTGGGATTTCATCTCGCTGACGCCCGAATCAACCCACATGATTACCTGGCTCTTTTCCGATAGAGGAACAGTCAAGAGCTACAGGAAAATGGAAGGATTCGGGGTCAATACCTACAAGTGGGTGAACGCTAAAGGCAAGGCGGTCTATGTTAAATATCATTGGAAGCCCATGGCGGGGATAGAGACGATTGACCGCCACGAGTCTACCCGACTTGCAGGGGAAGACCCCGACATCGCCACCCGCGACCTGCATGCCACAATAGCCTCAGGTAAGACTGTAGAATATGAGCTGAATGTCCAGATTATGGAAATTGCCGATGAGTTGAAGCAGGACTTCGACCCCCTCGATGCCACCAAGACCTGGCCCGAGGACAAATTCCCGCTGATGCCAGTGGGCAAGATGGTGCTGACTCGCAACCCGCAGAACTACTTTGCCGAAACGGAGCAGGCTGCTTTCTGCCCCGCCTCTATCGTGCCGGGGATCGAACTCTCCGCCGACAAGCTGTTGCAGGGCAGGGTATTCTCCTACGCGGATACCCAGCGGCATCGCCTGGGGCCCAATTACCTGCAGATCCCCATAAATCGGCCTCTGGCGCCGGTCAACAACAACCAGCGCGACGGATTCATGCAGTACGCGCCCTACGGTGGAGGAACGGTTAATTACGAACCCAATACTCTGGCAGGCGGTATGCCCAATGAGGCACCAGCTACACCAAATGAAAAATATCACCTCGAAGGGGCTGTAATACGCAGGAAAATCAGTGTGACCAACGACTTCGAGCAGGCAGGTCAACGCTACCGTTCCCTCGGCAAAGTGGACCAAGCACATCTGGTTGACAACATAGTTGATTCTCTGGGGAAAGCAAACAAGCAGATTCAGAAGCGCATGGTGGAGAACCTTACCAAGGCAGATAAGGAGCTTGGCAAGCGCGTGGCAAAGGGATTGAAACTCTAGCGAATGGTAGTCACATGTCCTTGCGAGTCCGCCTCTGGCGGACGACGAAGCAATCGAAAGGCGCGATTTGAAAAAAGCGTTGAGATTGCTTCGCTTCGGCTCGCAATGACATCAATGGTGTGTATTTGGGTAGATTGGAGCACCTGCTTCACCTTGCTCAAAAGCGGATGCCTCAGATTAACTGAATGAGGTGGATTTGATGTTTGGACACAGCTTTTTTGAAATACCTGTCTATAGATGTTCACTTAACGTATACCTCACTGAATTGAAAAAGAACAGACAAAACTATCTCCAATATATCAACACGATATCAGGAGTTCCCCGCGAAGAAGCACCCGAATCCTATGCAACCGCTGAATATTGGTTCGAACAAAAGCACGTTACTCCTTGGCACTATAATCAGGCGCTAGGCTGGCTTCGTCTTGATAAGGATCATTCATCAATCAAGGCGGAGTATTACTTTGTATCAGCCAATAAGGTCAGCAAACGTTTGAAGCACAAGCGGTTCTTTTGGGAAGGCAAAGCCTTTGAACTGCATCCCGTCCCCCGTGATTCATCATCAACAATCTTCGAGAGTGTTCTCAATGCCATAAAAGATCTGCAAAAAGAGCAGAGATTCAAGAATAGGTACATAGACCTTGAAGCATTTAGAAATCTTGGGCCATTTGTAAACTGGAGAGCACTTTTGGGGTTCGGAGCAGCGTCACCAGACCCAAGTTACCTTAAAAAGTGAAGGTCGGTATAGAATGGCATTCTGTTGAATGACCAAATAAAGCCTTAGTAATCAGTAGATGGAAGAAGGATATGACAATCGACCCAATCTGCGGAATGAATGTGGATGAGAAAACGGCTCTCAAAGTGGAGCACGAGGGCAAGACGTACTATTTCTGCAGCCCGGGATGCCGCGATAAGTTCCTGGTTGAGAAAGGCTTGGAGAGGCCTCCTTCTGCTGAAGAGAAAACACCCCGAGAGCGCGAGGAAAGCAAGGAGAGCCTGGAAAAAGCCACTATCCCTATAACCGGGATGCACTGCGCTTCCTGCGCCGTTGCTATTGAGGACTCGCTGAACAAGGTGGAGGGTGTCTCCAAAGCTGCGGTAAACTTCGCCACCGAGAAGGCTTATGTTGAATATGACCCCAGTAAAGCAAGCCCCAAAGCGTTGGAGGAGGCGGTAAAAGAGGCGGGCTACAACGTCCTCAAGGAAGAAGCTCAGACGCTCAACCTCAAGGTCATCGGCATGGACAACCCCCACTGCCTGGGCACGGTAGAGGCTGCGCTCAAAGGGGTCAGGGGCATCGTCTCCAGCCAGCTTACCGTGAACGAAAAGGCAAGGATAGTCTTCGACTCCACCCTCACGTCTAAGGAAGCTATCAAGAAAGCGATTAAAGACGCCGGCTACACGCCCGTAGAGGAGACCACCGTTGACCGCGAGAAAGAGGCGCGGCAGCGTGAGATAAGAACCCTTAGAATTAAGTTCTTCGTCTCTCTGGTCTTCGCCATACCCCTGCTCTACTTCGCTATGGGACACCATGTGGGTCTGCCCATCCCTTCCATCTCCGATGGGTATATGGTGCTGCTGCAACTGCTGCTAACCACGCCTATTATTGCAGCAGGTTACCAGTTTTACACCGTGGGCATCAGGGCGGTGATAAAAAGCCGGCGCGCCAGCATGGACTCACTCGTCGCCCTGGGCACCGGCACCGCCTATCTCTACAGTTTAGCCTCATCCATTTTGATCTGGATGGGCAATTCCAATTACGGGATGGACGATGTTTACTACGAGGTAGCCGGGCTGCTTATCGTGTTCATCCTGCTGGGGAGGATGCTGGAGGCTCTGGCTAAAGGCAGGACCTCGGAGTCCATCCGCAAGATGCTGGAGCTTCAGCCCAAAACCGCGCTGGTAATCAGAGACAACAAGGAGCAGGAGATTCCCGTCGAGGAAGTCATAGTCGGTGACACAGCCATAGTTAAGCCAGGAGGCAGAGTTCCTGTAGATGGCAAGGTAATTGACGGAAGTTCATCGGTTGACCAATCGCTCCTCACCGGAGAGAGCGTGCCTGTGGAGAAAAATGTGGGCGACGAGGTCATAGGCGGCACTATGAACCAGAGCGGCTGGCTCAAGTTCAAAGCCACCAAGGTGGGTGCAGATACAGCCCTGGCCCAGATTGTGAGACTGGTCGAGGAGGCTCAGGGCAGCAAAGCTCCTGTGCAGAGGCTGGCTGACACGGTGTCAGCATACTTTGTGCCCACCGTCCTGGGCATTGGCATAATTACCTTCCTCGCCTGGTATCTCTCGGGGTCTGAGCTATCGTTCGCCCTCACTGCATTCATCGCTGTAATCATCATAGCCTGCCCCTGCGCCTTGGGACTGGCTACACCCACCGCAGTGATAGTGGGCACGGGCAAAGGCGCTGAGAACGGCATCTTGATAAGAGATGCGGCAACGCTGGAGAAAGCCTGCCAGGTGGACACCATCGTCTTCGATAAGACAGGCACCCTGACTAAAGGCAAGCCTGTGGTCACAGACATTGTCCCTCTATCCAACCCACATTCCTCCGAAGAAATACTGAGGCTCGCCGCCGCGGCCGAGAAGCGCTCAGAGCACCATCTCAGCGAGGCGATTGTGAGCAAGGCTGAGCAGCAAAAGATAGCCATCCCGGAGATAGAGAGCTTCATTGCCATCCCAGGCAAGGGCGTGGAGGCGAGATACAATAAAACCACCGTGCTCGTGGGCAACAGAAAGCTTTTCGCCGAAAAAAGCATAGACATAGTAAATGCCGATGTACGCATATCGCAACTTGAAAGCGAGGGCAAGACAGCGGTGCTGGTGGGGTTGGAAGCAAAACTTATAGGCATCATAGCCATTGCCGATACCCCCAAGCAATTCGCTGCTGAGACGGTTGCCTGGCTGAAGTCACAGGGCAAGCAGGTGGTGATGATAACCGGGGATAACCGCAGGGCGGCGGAGAGCATAGCCCGCAGTCTGGGGATAGACCGTGTGCTGGCGGAGGTGCTTCCCGAGGATAAAGCTAACGAGATAAAGAGGCTTCAGGAAAAGGGAGAACGGGTAGCCATGGTGGGCGACGGCATAAACGACGCCCCTGCCTTAGTTCAGGCGGATGTGGGCATAGCAATCGGCTCGGGCACCGACATAGCTATCGAATCTGGCGGGATAGTCCTGGTAAAGGACGACCTCAGAGACGTAGCCCGTACCCTGGAGTTGAGCTGCTATACCATGCGCAAGATAAAGCAGAACCTGTTCTGGGCTTTCTTCTACAATGTCGTGGGTATACCCATAGCCGCCGGGATACTTTACCCCTTCACCGGCTTCCTGCTCAACCCCATAATCGCTGGCGCAGCCATGGCGTTCAGCTCAGTGAGCGTGGTAACCAACTCCCTGAGCATGAGAAGGTACAAACTTAAAAAGATGTTGTAGTTGCCCAATTTGGGAAAAATCATCCATACAGCAGAAGCTGGTCTGTGATTTTGCTTCTGATATCCCTGCCGGCGATAACCCTATAGTAGTGCTCAGTCTTCTCGTCCTCGGGCAAATCGCTCATCTTGATAGCCTTGTAAGCGTTGAGTATCACCTCACGCTGCATCAACAAGCCGTGGTGTATTAGATTGATGTCCCACATCGGTCTGCGGCTAGCCCACCAGAACTGGTCGCTCTGCATCGCCCTGTCCAGAAGACCTCTCGCTATCTCAGCATAGTATTTCACCTGCTCGGTGGTAGCCGCTTTCACAGCCTTTTCGGTCATCTCGGTAGCAATCCTCAGATGCTGCCACTGCAAATGGTGAAGAGCATTGTCCTTAGCCTTCCACAGTGGATATGGATTACCAGCATTAATATCATCCAGCGTCGTGCTCCAGGATGAAGCTCTCGGCTCCAAAGATTGCCCCGGGGGGAATAGCTCCATGAGCCTGCTGATAGTAACCACCTCTATCTCCGGTTTCTCCGTCTTGCCGGGCGCGCCGAATATCTCCTTCTGGGTATCCACCATGCGTTGCAGGTGTCTGACACCTCGGCTTATAGGCTCTGAGGGCTTCAAAGCCTCATAGACCTCACCCAGGAACATCTTCTCCCAGTTCTTGATATGATGCCCGAAGGTCTCAGCATCCATGGCTGTTACCACATAGATGTCCTTATTATTATTACCCCGAAGCTGCCTCAACTGTTCGAGGAAACCAGCGGCATCCACACTGCGAAACGAAATCTTGTTGCTCAGAATATCGTCGCGGAAGAACACTACAAGCTTCTGTCTGCCCGCTGATATGCCATGAACGGCATCGCTGGGCCAGTCCACGGGGCAGGCAACCCCGCTCAAGATGACCCACTTGTGCCCTGTCTCCAGCACCGGCTTCACAATATCGCGGCTGTAAGCCATCTCCGGAGGGAAGAAACCCTGAGGCGAATAGCAATCCCCGAAGAACTGCTTGTTGGTCTGGTGGTTGTGCACTATCTGCCTCATCATCTCATCCTGACTGATGAGGGGCAGGATGGGATGATACTTCGCAGAGCCGGTGAACTCCAGTCGCCCCTTTTCGCACAAATCACGCAAGCCTTTAATAACATCCACCATCCCATGCTCATCGAGCAGCTCGGTGAGAGCAGCATTGATATTCACCGTGACTTTGGCGTGGGGCAGCTCGTGAAACAGCTTCACCAGAGGTCTGTAGGACTCCTCACAGACCTTCCTCAAAACCCAGTGCACCTGGTTCGTCGGCTGATAGAAATGCAATAACGGCGCCCAGTAAATCATAACTTCACGTCACCTTTCTAAGGCAAGCGTTCATTTATTAGCCCAATGCCACACTCAAGGCTGTAGCTAACCGCACGATATCCCGGTTCGCCCTCCTCAATCGGTCGCTCAATATCTGTGTCAGATTGCTCATTATCTTAAACCCCAGCACCGTATCCGAATCACAGAGCTTCGCCAGGTCAGCGCCGTGTACCTCCAACGCTATACACTCCTTCGTCGCTGTTATCGTCGCAGAACGCTCCGACTTCGTCAACATCGCCACCTCACCCACCACTATCGGCTCCGCAGTGTCCATCTGCATCAAAGTCTTCTCGCCATGCCCTGCCCCTTCCGCAAACTGAGCTAAAGTCAACCTCTTGCTCACCTTCACCGAACCTGAATATATGATATATATAGTCTCACCCACTTCACCCTCAGTGATTATCGTCACCCCCTCACCCCACTTCACCTCACGCCCCAGCGACAGCACCTTCTCCATCTCCTCTTTCGTCAACCCCCTGAATAGCGACGCCCGCACGACCTTATCTACCGATACTCCCATCGACTTCCCCCTTGTCCCTTTGATACAGTAACCAGCCTACTTCCCTATCAATATCGCTATTTCACCCTGCTTTACAACGTATTCATCTCCAGGATTCAAATTAGCCTGAGGCATCTCAAGCTGCGAGCTCAGGTACTCCTTACCCGCTTCCTTGAACTTCCGCTCAATGAACTCATCTATCAACGAATAATCCCCCCCGAGCACATCCTCCACGCACAACGACCTCCCCAGACAGTACAGCCCTATCAGTATCGCATTCTGTCTCTCTTTGAAATAAGCGGCAAGCTCCCCGAATTTCCTTCCTATGTATTCAGCAGGTATCGGCTTCTGCTGCAGAGCGCTACCCTCCCGCTGCAAAAGCAACTGCCGGGCAGTTAACACCACACCCTCCGATAGCGCCGCTAGCACTATCATGTACGGGTCATGCTCACCATGTACTATCACCTCGCT
>Ga0315274_10009342_pt1 | contig 14179 bp, 17 predicted proteins | sample YL17G02_20_MG_FD_203700 | JGI IMG/M metagenome (GOLD analysis project Ga0315274, IMG submission 203700) | Sediment microbial communities from Yellowstone Lake, YNP, Wyoming, USA - YL17G02_20 | ecosystem: Environmental > Aquatic > Freshwater > Lake > Sediment | place: USA: Wyoming | collected... | reverse complement strand
CTGAAACTATGTTTACTTATTTACAAGAAGATAAGATACTATTTACCTGCGATTTTCTCGGCGCACATCTTGCAACAAGCGATTTATTTGTTGTCGATGAAGGAAAATATTACGAGTCGGCAAAAAGATATTATGCGGAAATTATGATGCCTTTCCGAAGTAATATTAAACAGCATTTAGAAAAAATAAAACCATACAATATCGATATTATCGCACCGAGTCACGGTCCTTTACATAATAAACCCAAATTTATCATGAATGCGTATAAAGATTGGACATCAGATACAGTTAAAAATGAAGTAGTTTTGCCATACGTATCAATGCATGGTAGTGTACAAAAGATGGTTGATTACTTCATTGATGCTTTGGTTAAACGTAATATTACCGTCAAACCTTTTAATTTAACTAAAACTGACCTTGGAGAACTGGCAATGTCATTAGTAGATGCTGCAACAATTGTAGTAGGTTCATCAACGGTTCTGACCGGTCCACATCCCAATGTTATTTATGCGGTATATCTTGCTAATGCGTTAAGACCAAAAACTTGTTTCGCATCAATAATCGGTTCTTATGGTTGGGCAGGAAAGATGGTCGAAAAGATAACTGAAATGATTCCTAACTTAAAAGTTGAACTGATTGAACCAGTTGTTGCAAAAGGATATCCCAAAAAAGAAGATTTTATTAAATTAGACCAGCTTGCTGACAAAATACTGGCAAAACATAAAGAGAAAGGGATTATTTAAACTGATATGAAAAGATTACCACGAAAGCACGGAAGTGAGAAAACACGAAATTACAAAAGGTTTTCTTCGCGTCTTCGTGGTTAATTTATCTTAATAAATTATGAAACAAGTCTATTTAGATAATCACTCAGGAACAAAACTTGATGACCGCGTATATGAAGCGATGTATCCGTATGTAAAAGATTTTTATGGGAATGCACAGAGTTTACATTCGCTTGGCAACAAATCAAAGGAAGCATTAGATAAAGCCCGCGGACAAGTTGCCGATTTAATAAGAGCAGATATTAGTGAAATCTACTTTACTTCTTGCGGTTCCGAATCGAATAATCTCGCGATTAAAGGTGTGGCCGAAGCATATGCACCCCGCCCTTGCGTGCAAGAGCGGGGCAAGTCAAAAGGTTCACCCAGCTCCTGCGTGCAGGGGCGGGGCAAGCATATTATCGTATCAAGTATCGAACATTTCTCAGTTCTCTATTCTGCACGAAGACTTGAACAAGCTGGTTTTCAGGTTACCCAGTTGCCAGTTGATAAATATGGTTTAGTATCTGTACATGACTTAAAGAATGCGATACGTAATGATACGATTTTAATTTCAATCCAGCATGCTAATCCGGAAATCGGAACGATTCAACCGATTCAGGAGTTAGCTAAAATTGCCCACGATAAAGCAATAATATTTCATACTGATGCGGTTTGCACCGCTGGTATAATTCCACTTGATGCTAAGAAATTAGGTGTTGAGTTATTAACTCTTGCCGGTTCACAATTTTACGGACCAAAGGGTGCTTCTGCACTTTACATAAAGAAAGGTATTAGGATTATTCCACAAGTCGATGGTGGGATTCAGGAAGCTGGGCGTCGTGCAGGAACTGAAAATATTCCGGCAATTGTCGGATTGGGGAGAGCTTCGGAAATTGCTAAAGCTGAAATGGAAACTAATAATAAAAAGATAGTAGAACTTCGTGACCGACTTATGAGTGAACTACCCAAGAAGATTGATTATATTTATTTAAATGGACATTCGGAAAAGAGATTACCTAATAATGTCAATTTCTCGGTTGAGTTTATTGAAGGTGAGGGAATGCTTTTATTTTTAGACGAGAAGGGTATTTATGTTACGAGTGGTTCGGCTTGTACATCAAAGGCATTAAAAATGTCCCATATTATGTCGGCAATTCAAGTTGATGCAGCAATTGCGCAGGGGTCAATAACGATGACTCTCTCTAAATATAATACCGATGATGATATTGATTATGTTCTTCAGGAATTTCCACCGATTGTAAAACGACTCCGAGAGCTATCACCACTCTATGCCTATTTTAAGAAAACCGGTAAAAGACAAGAAGCGGGACCGGGAACAGATTATGAACATCATCACGAACACGAAGAAACAGAATAATAAACCACGAGATTTCACAGATTTTCACTAGATTTTTTCTTGTGTTAATCTCGTGTAATCGTGTGGTTAAAATATAAAATCAGACAGAACCTTGGATTGCATTGGTCTATTCTGTCCGATGCCGATTATTAAAACTAATCTGGAACTCCGAACTATGAAGTCGGGCGAGATTCTTGAAGTTCTTGCCGATGACCAGGGTTTTGAGAATGACCTACCTGCATGGTGTAAAATGTCAGAGGAGATGTTTTTAGGAATGGAAAAAGAAGGTAATATTCTTAACCCCGTTAGAAAATTTTTATTGTTTATTAGCAATTCTATTAAATACAATTTTTCTACAACTTGCTATATTATTTCTAACGGGGTAAAGGGGTATGTGTCGAACGTCGCCATAGGCTATGCCGACGGCGCGAGAAAGAAGTAGTAATACCTATTTTTCAGATGTACGCTTGACAACAGTTGATTGTTAGCTATATTACTATATATCCTTTTTAGCTGGGGGCATTATGAGAAAGTTTAAGTTATTATTTTTATCCCTCATAACTATATTCTCACTACTCGTTACTATATCATATGGTCAATGGCTTGAGACAACAATTTCGGTTGGGACAAATCCTTATGATTTAGTTTATAATTCAATCAATAACAAAATATACTCTGCAAACTGGGGTGCCACTAATGTTACCGTGATTGATGGCGCAACCAATAGTGTCATCACAACAATTCCAATAGGTTCTTATCCTCATTCCTTTTGTTATAATTCGCTTAATAATAGAATATACACTGTTAATCCTTATGCTTCTGGCAACAATGTTACAGTTATTGATGGAGTGAGTAATAGTGTCATTGCAACAATCCTTGCAGGGACTTATCCTTATGGTCCAATGTATAATCCGACTGATAACAAAATATATACAGCGAACTGGACCAGTAACAATGTTACTGTAATTGATGGTGCAACCAATAATGTAATTACTACGATTCCACTTGGTTCACCTTCGAGTTTAGGACCGGAAGATTTAGGTTATAATCCAACTAATGATAAAGTTTATTGTGCGAACTGGGCTAATAACACGGTAAGCATCATAGATGGCGTGACAAATAATATCATTAGAACAATTCCAACCGGCACTTTCCCATGTGCCTTTGTTCATAATCCTATTAATAATAAGATTTATTGGGCTAATTCAAGTTCTTCGAGCAACACTGTTACGGTGCTTAATGGTGCGACGGACAGCATAATTACAAACATACTAGTAAAACGTGTTCCTTATGACTTGGTTTATAATCCAACCAATAATAAAATTTACTGCGCTAATCAGTGGCGCGACACGGTTACGGTAATTGACGGTGCTACTAATAATATTATCACGACAATTCCAGTGGGAGATGAACCTTCTGCTTTATTATATAACCCAATTAATAATAAAATATATTGTGCAAATAGCGGGACTTATTCAAGTATGGGTACAACTGTAACTGTTATTGACGGCGCAACCAATAATGTGCTTACCACAATTACAGTTGGTAATGGTCCAAAAGCCTTTGCTTATAATCCGCAGTATAACCGAGTTTATGTTGCGAATTATTATAGTAACAGCGTTTCAATAATTCGGGATTCGATGTTAGGAATAGAAGAGAACCGCGAACCGCTTACCGCTAACCGCGTTCCGCTAAAAGTCTATCCCAATCCGGCAAAGACATATTTTACTATCCGCTTACCGCTTTCCGCTGAATGCTCACTAATAAAGATATTTGATGTATCGGGAAAGATGGTAAAGGTGTTAGAGAGTTTTGGAGTTAAAGAAATGAGAGTCCCTTTGAAAGGAATAAGCCCCGGAGTATATTTTGTACAACTCAATAACAATAGTACAACCACAAAATTAATAATTACAAAATAATATAACCATAGAATAACACTGAAAACAATTTTATTTTAAATAATAGGGGAGATGTTATTAGGCATTGAAAAAGAAGGTAGTATTATTAACCCCGTTAGAAAATTTTGTTGTTTATTAGCAATTCTATTAGTGGCAATTTTTCTATAACTCAGCATATTATTTCTAACGAGGTAAGGGGTATGTGAGGAAGAAGTAAAACTAAAAATTTAAATATCAATTTTTACAATGTAAGAAATTATAACAAACACTTGACAACTTATCTAACATATGTTATAATTGTGGTATGATTGATACATTTAATGTGAATCTTGGTATAAGAATAAAAGAACTTAGGGATAAAATAGGAATATCACAAGCAAAACTTGCAGATTTATTAGGTATTAAGCGAGTATCCCTATCTCAAATCGAAAATGGCGAGCGAAAACTGACCGCTGAAGAGATTAATAAATTAGCCAAAATATTCAATATTTCCTGTGATGTATTGTTGAACCCAAAGCGAGATGTTCAGGTTGTTTTAGAAAAGAAAGCAAAATACACAGCGACACCAAAATCCAGCATCAGAATCAGTGTTCCGCAAAGGAATATCGCTAAATTCAAAGAAGTTTTACTTTATATTTTAAATAAGGTTGGTTCAAAACCCAACATCGGTGAAACTGTCATTTATAAACTACTTTACTTTATTGATTTTAACTATTACGAAAAGTACGAAGAGCAGTTAATTGGTGCGACATACATTAAAAATAATTATGGACCGACTCCGCTGGAGTTTCGGGAGATTGTCAGTAAAATGAAAGGGAAAGATTTGGTTGAAGTCTCAGATAAATATTTCCACTATCCGCAAACTAAATATCTGCCGTTAAGACCACCAGATTTATCAATGCTCAATGCAAATGAAATGAAAACTATTGATGAAGTTTTACAAGAACTATCGGATATGAATGCAACTCAAATAAGCGAATATTCACATCAGGATGTTCCATGGCTGGTTCATGAAGATGGTGATATTATAAGTTATGAAACTGTTTTCTACCGCGACCAGAAATACTCAGTAAGAAATTACGATGATAAACTTTAATGAAACGGATGAATTTAAAAAAGATTTCAAACGGTTGTCAAAAAAGTATATATCACTGGCTAACGATTTGCTTGAGTTTAAAAAAGTTGTCATTAAATTCCCACTTGGCACAAGCAAACATTTTACGCCACTTCATATTCAAGAGAATATTACCATTATCAAAGCTCGATTATTCTGTAGATATTTAAAAGGCACATCCTTGCGAATAATTTACATCTATCATAAAGATAAACAACGGATTGATTTTATAGAAATGTATTTCAAAGGGGATAAGGAAAAAGAAGACAGGAAAAGAATAAGTGAATATATATGCAAGACGAAGTAACATGGATTACAATTAGATATAAAAATAAATATGGGTAAACCTACAGGTCATCATTGGATTACTAAATCTTATTTGAATGGATTTATTGATCCTAATAATAAACCATATATTTGGATGTATGAAAAAGGAAAAAATATTATTAAACAGTCCACACCTAGTAATATTTGTAAGAAAAAAAATTATCATACTATTAGAAAACCAGATGGAAGTAAAGATTCTGAGTCAATTGAAAATATGTTAGCTCAATATGAAGATAAAGCAGTTAAGATATTAAGAAAGATAGAAACTTTACAACCAATAACAAAAGAAGAAAAAGGATATTTTACGTTTTTTATTGCATTACATAGAACTAGAATACCTATTTATCGAAAGAAAATTGAAAATCAAGCAAGTGATTTATTCAATATTATAAGAATATTTCAGAATAACTATACAAACAATATAATTAGTAAAGAATCGTTAGATACAGATTTTAAAGATGTTTTTAAAGAAAAATTAAAACAAACAAGTTTAGAAATTTATTTATCAGAAACATCCAATATTGCATTGGATATTGCTCAATTGAAATGGAGTTTTTTAACGACAAGTGGTTCAAATAAATTTGTAACATCAGATAATCCAGTGTACTATCATAATTCTGTAAATCCAAACCAAATATCTATTTATAACGCTAATATTGAAGTTACATTTCCATTGACAAAAGATACTGCATTTTTGGGAACAAGGAAGCGTGAAGAGGGTTATTACAACGCTAATGATGATTTAGTAGATATAATTAATATCGGTACAATAATGTCTGCATCTCGATTTGTATTCGCTTCTCAAAACACCCAAACATTATCTGACCTTGTACAAAAGTATTCAAACATTCGACCTCATTAATTAATATTATAATCATGCAAAACAACATTTTTATAATTTATCGAATGTAAATTTATCACAATGGAGTAATTCCGATACTGATTCCGTGAACGATATAGGGATGAATTTCGGGAACATATACCTGAATGAATATGAGAATGGTTTCGATAGTGATTCCGAAATAGAATCCGTATCTGAATTCCATATAGATTCCGATACAGAATCCGATATATGAAGTCAAATATACTTCGAAAGCAGGTGTTTAACTGACTTGCTGAACATGCCCTTGTCCTACACCGAGACCCATAGAGGGAATACTACCCTACCCGCAAGCGAATTTTAAATTATAAATTTGAAATTTAAAAGGTTACAGTAAAAAAACACTTGATTTTTGTGATACTTTTAAGTATACATTTTATGAATGACAATTGACAGGATTAACAGGATGTAAAAACACAGATATGAATGAATCTGGTATGAAAATAACAAAAGAAATGGGTGAACTTTTAGCGACTATTCGAAAGAAAGCACACCTAACACAAAAAGAGGTTGGTGAACGAATGGGGTTTTCTGGCAAAACTGTTAGAGTATATGTCTCGCGTTTGGAACAAGGGAAAATCAAAAATCCATCAATGAATACAATCTTACATTATTTGACTGTTTGTAATAAACCCTGGGTGTCGTTTTTTGAAAAGTTAGCCGGGATTTATTTTATGAAAAGTCATTGGAAAATTATCTCACAAGTTGATATTCCAAGACATTATAAAAAGGTTACCAGAGATGTTGCTAAATATCAGCATAGTATTGAGACTAAATTTTCTGAAAAACAAGGTCTAAAACCATTGAAGCAAGAAAAACAAGAAAAGATGGCAATCGGTTTTCTAAAACATCGAGTGGTTATTGAACCGATTGAAAGAGAGATTACAATATTACTTGGAGATTCCGGTGAACTGCCAATTAATAATCAATTTTATAAAGCCTTTGCGAGGGAATGTTATAGTACTATAAAAAAAGCGAATATGCCACTGATGGACACTGGTAAAAAGAAAGAAAAATCATCTGTGGATATCTGTGGCTTAAATGAAAAATTGAATCAGATTATTGAGAAATGGGTCAAAAAAGGACTGAAACGAGAGATTTTAGAGCAAGTAAAACAAATTCCTATAAGATACTTAAAACCACAGGTGAACACGGATTAACACTGAAAATGAATAAACACTGAATCAAAATCAATACAAAATAGTCAAACAAGTATAAGGATAATTTATGGACGTTAAAGATGCGATTGATAAGAGAAGAGCATTTCGTTCATTAGACTCTATACCGATTACACAAGAACTTGTTGAGGATTTAGCAAAATCGGCTCAACTCTCACCATCGTGTTTTAATAATCAACCGTGGCGATTCTGTTTTGTTTACGATAAAGAAATGTTGGAAAAGATGAAAACTGCATTATCTAAAGGTAATGAATGGGCATATTCAGCATCAATGATGATTGCAGTATTCAGTAAAAAGGAGTTCGACTGTATTATTCACGAGCGAGAGTATTATTTATTCGGCTGTGGAATGGCAGTTGGTTTATTAATGTTAAGATCAACTGAACTTGGTTTGGTTGCCCATCCGATTGCCGGTTATAGTCCGAAAAAGGTTAGAGAAGTTCTCGGTATTCCTGATGAGATGAATATAATTACTCTGATTATGGTTGGTAAACATTCAACAACAATCAGCCCGGTTCTGTCTGAAAAACAGGTTGCAGATGAGAAAGAACGACCAGCAAGATTTCCGCTTGAAAAATTTGTTTATTTGAATAAATTCAAATAATCGAATAGAGCGAATGATAGCGAATTTTCTGAATATTCGTATAATTTGCTGTAATTCGTTTAATTCGTTATAATTGACATTATGACTGATATGGGTTAAAATAATGTAAATTATATAAATAAGAAAGGAGCTAAATATGGCAAGTAAACAATTGATGACGAAGATGAATGAAGGACTTGCAGATGAGTTGCAAGTTTCAATTCAATATATGTGGCAACATGTAATGTGGAAAGGCGTAAAAGGTTTTGCAATCAAAGATGAACTCAAGAAAATCGCAGTTGAAGAAATGAAACATGCCGAAGCAATTGCAGAACGATTGACCTATTTAGGGGGAATGCCTACAACTAAACCGGAACCGATTTTTGTGGGCAAGACTCTAAAAGATATGATGACAACCGACAAAAAAGATGAAGAAGGCGCGATTAAGTTATATAAACAGGTAATCGAAATGGCCGAAAAAGAAGGTGATGTTGTTTCCAAGAAATTATTCGAAGGTATCTTAGCGGACGAAGAAGAGCATCACGATTTATTTTCGAGTCTACTCGAAGAAATTTAAGTATAGGAGTAAAATATGCCAATGAAAAAAGCAAAGAAAAGTCATACCAAAGGTATGACCTATGTTTGTAAAACATGTGGTTTGGAAGTTGTTGTTCATAAACCTTGCGATTGTGATGACTGTGCCATTGCCTGTTGTGGACAGGTTATGGTAAAAAAGTAAAAACAAATACTCTTTGAGGTTATTATGACGATATTATCACAAATCTATCGTTGTAAAATATGCGGACACATTATCGAAATTTTGCATACTGGCGTTGGGACGTTAGTCTGCTGTGGACAACCAATGGAACTTTTGCCGGAGAAATCAGCAGATGTCGGTATGGAAAAACATGTACCAGTTATCGAAAAGACCGCAACCGGCATTAAAGTTAAAATCGGCTCGATACCTCATCCAATGGAAGACAAACATTACATCGAATGGATTCAGATTTTCACTGATGGCAAAGCCTGCCGCAAATTCTTAAAACCCTGGGATAAACCAGAAGCCGAGTTCAATGTTAAAGCGGATAATATTATTGCTCGCGAACTCTGTAACGTCCACGGGCTCTGGAAATCTGCTTAGTTTAATACGATTTCTAACAATCCCCCTTATTTCCCTTGTCGAATAGGGAAGAGGGGGATTAAAATTTAATATTACGATGCCCGAAAAAATTGAACTACCAATTGAAAAACGATTAAAAGCATGGCATAACGAAGAATGGCATACATCAAAAGGTCGTATAATTCGTGATATTGTCTATGCCATTGATACTGGTTTAGTCACGACCGTCTCATTTATCGCCGGTATATCGATATCCTTTATCACCCAACAAAAAATAATTATCGCCGCTTTAATCGAAATTGTTTCGGGTACGATTGCAATATTCTTTGGTTCTTACATATCAACCCGAGCACAAAAACATTTCTTTGAAAACCAGATTGATTTTGAACGCAAAGAAATCGAATCCGACCCGGAAAAAGAAACAAGCGAAATCAGGGTAATATTTAATGAGATGGGGTTTAATAAAGACGAGCAGGAAATTGCAGTTAAACGCATTACCGCGAATAAAGATTTATGGTTAAGATTTATGATTCAGGAAGAAATCGGAGTAACCCCTGGATTTATTGACAATCCTTATGAGATTGGAGTAATATCCGCTGTTTCATTTATTATCGGAGCTTTTCCAGTTATCTTACCATTTTTTATTTTTAAACAAGTGAATACATCATTAATCATCGCAGCGTCATTTGTACTAATTTTTTTGTTTTTATTAGGAGTTGTTAAAACAAAAATTACTAAGGTTCGTTGGTATATCAGCGGATTTGAAACATTATTAATCGGAGCGATTTCCTGCGGCGCGGGATTTCTGCTGGGTAGAATCATTGGCGGTTATTTCCATTAAAAATTACAAACACAGAATAGTGTCAATAAGTAAAATATATAGTCTAATAATTGATGACTGAGCAAAAAATAAATAAGACTGAAATAGTTACTTTACCAATTCTTGGAATGACCTGTGCCAGTTGCGTTTTCAATATTGAACAAGCAGTGGGTAAGTTACCCGGGGTAACAAAAATCGGAGTAAATTTGGCATTAGAAAACGCTACGATTGAATATAATAAAAATATAACAAGTCTGGGAAAAATCAAAAAGACCATTAAGAATATTGGTTATGATATTCGGGAAGAAACGAATCTAAAGGATAATTCGCAAATTCTTTGGAAAAGCGCTAAAAACCGCTTGATGACAGTTTGGCTAATCACACTGCCAATAATCATTCTGATGTTATTGCATATGTTATTTAAGGTTCACATTCACTCCATCGATTTCATGATGCTAATGCTTGGTAGCTTAGCCGTGTTGATACCGGGTTTTAACACTTTAAAAGCTGGTTTTAATTCCATTAGACATCGAACGGCATCAATGGACGTATTAATCGGAATGGGTACTTTAACTTCTTTAATTACCGGAATCTTAAAAATCACCGGTTTTCCAATAGAAAATTATGCTGGTATTGCGGGAATGATTATGGCATTTCATCTAACCGGTCGATATATCGAATCGATGTCTAAAGGAAAAGCATCACATGCAATAAAACGGTTGATTCAATTAGGTGCAAAAACAGTCAGGGTTTTAGTCAATGGTGAGGAAAAAGAAATACCGATTGAGCAATTGAAAATAGGGGATACGATGATTGTAAAACCCGGCGAAAAGATTCCAACTGATGGCGTGATAATATTAGGCACATCGAGTATCGATGAATCAATGGTTACTGGTGAATCAATCCCGGTTAAGAAAAAGATTGGTGACATTGTTATTGGTGCAACTATAAATCAACAAGGTTTATTGCAGGTCAAAGCAACAAAAGTCGGTAAGGATACTTTTTTAGCTCAGATAATTAAATTAGTTGAAGAATGCCAGGGTTCGAAAATACCAATTCAGGAATTCGCGGATAGAGTAACTGCAAAATTTGTTCCAGTTATCGTTGCTATTGCAATTATCACATTTTTTGTATGGCTGTTTTTAGCACCATATTTACGAGGAATTTTATTCTGGGCGAATAGCTTTTTGCCTTGGGTAAATCCTAATCTATCACCGATATCTTTAGCTGTCTTTGCCGCGGTTGCAGTTGTAGTTATCGCTTGTCCTTGTGCCTTAGGTCTTGCCACGCCAACCGCTCTGATGGTCGGTTCTGGTATAGGTGCAGAAAAAGGTATTCTATTTCGTTCCGGTGAAGCAATACAAACATTAAGAGAAGTAAAAGCGGTTGTATTTGATAAAACCGGCACAATCACCAAAGGTAGACCAGAAGTGACTGATATTATAACGATAGGTGATATGTCTGAGAATATGCTATTAGAATACGCGGCAAGTTTGGAATCTGGTTCAGAACATCCATTAGCAGGAGCAGTTGTTGAATCAGCAAAAGCTCAAGGTATAAAACTCTTACCCGTATCTGATTTTAATGCCATTTCCGGTAAAGGTATAATTGGTAAGATTAATGGTAAAGAAATAATAATCGGAAATAAGATACTTTTTAAAGAAAAGAAAATTTACTATTCAATAATCGAAAATAAAATTATTGATTTAGAGAATGAAGCCAAAACAACAATCATTATTGGAATAAACAATAAGTTAGCCGGAATTATTGCTATTGCTGATTTATTAAAAGATGATTCGGAAAAAGCAATAAATGCATTAAAGCAATTAGGGCTCAAATTAATTATGTTAACCGGTGATAACGAAAGAACTGCCAAAGCAATTGGTAGACAGGTAGGAATCGAGCAAGTTTTATCAAATGTTCTACCTGAGAATAAACAAAAAACTATCGAGGGTCTTCAAAAAGAATATAGTTTAGTCGCAATGGTTGGGGATGGGATTAATGATGCGCCTGCATTAACCCAGGCAAATGTTGGTATTGCAATTGGAACTGGAACCGATATTGCAATTGAAGCATCGGATGTTACCTTGGTCAGTGGTAGTCTTATCGGTGTCGTCACTGCAATTAAATTATCAAAAGCAACATTTAAAAAGATAAAGCAGAACTTATTCTGGGCGTTGTTTTATAACCTGATTGCAATTCCATTAGCAATATTAGGTTTACTGCACCCGATAATTGCTGAAATAGCAATGGCGGTAAGTTCAATCAATGTCATAACTAATTCTCTCCGTTTAAAACGAGAAAAATTGTAAAATACCCCCCCCCGAAATTTTGAACAATTATAAAATATCCATTTCTAAACTATTGATATTCAGAAAGAAATGTTAACATTTTAAAACTATTAATTATTGAAATAATTTTTTTTCGAATTATACTTTACAAGTGGTAAAGAGGTATTAAATGTACGAAATTAATGTAACAGAAAAGTTATTTGAAAGTATCTTAGCGGATGAAGAAAAGCATCATGATGTTTTTAGTAGTATTTTAGAAGAGATATAAATTCATTATTTATGCTTACATTTTTGCAAATCCAAAATAGAAGTAGGTGATAAAAATGAAAAGTCGAATGACAAAAAAAATGAAGCGCTGCTATGATTTACAATGTTTAAACTGTGGTATGTCAATTTCTGTAAAATCAGCAACAGAATGCCCAGGTACTGATGTTGTATTTGTCTGTTGTGGCGAGTCAATGAAACTAAATAAATAAGCTAATTTAAAAGCAAAACACAGAATCTTTTCAAAAAGGGGTAGAGTCTAATAGGGGATGACAAAATTTAAGGAGATTATCTAATGGATTTAAAGATATATAGTTTAGAAGATTTATTACTAACCGCAATGAAAGCGGAGTCGGAAGCAAAGAATTTATATTCAAAACTATCAAATCGAGTTGAAAACTTCTTGTTAAAAGACCGATTAAACTTTTTGTCTAACGAAGAAGCAAAACATCAGCGATTTTTCGAGTACCTATTTCAACAAGATTTTCCTGATAAACCATTTACATTGATTGCAAAAAGTCCAGTGCCATTACCGAAAGTTAACATTGATAGCGAAGGTATCCCGATAAGTAAAATCTTAGAAGAAGCGATGCAAGCGGAAAAAGCGGCATATGATTTCTACATCGGTATTTCGGAACATTTTGAAAAAAAACCTGATATCAAAAAGATGTTGCATTATATTGCTTCGATGGAGATGGGTCATTTTAGAATAATTGAAATTGAAAAAGAGAATGCTGAAAAATTTGAGGGATATAATATGGATTACCCTCTTATGCATGTCGGACCATAAAATAACAGGAGAAAAATAATATGAAAAAATGGCGTTGTACAGTTTGTGGTTATATTCACATCGGTAATCAACCACCCGATAAGTGCCCTAATTGCGGTGCACCGAAAGAAAAATTCGTTGAAGTTCCGCAAGATTTCGAACAAGTACACATTAATCATGCCCAGAAACTATCTTATGGAACCGAAGTGGAAGTAAATCCATTTTTCGGTGATTATACTTGTATTTCGCCTTATATTTATAATCTACCGGTTGGACAACGGGTAAAATTACATAAACATCCTAAAAATGATGAACTTTTCTTTATTTTAAAGGGAAAGGTTAAGTTTAGAGTTGGGAATAAACAATTAGTCGCAGTAACGGGTGATGTGGTCGAAGGTAAAATGGATATTCCCCATAGTTTTGAAAATATCGGTGATGAGCACGCTGCATTTCTTTCTGTCAAAGGACCAAAACCGATAGATGTAGTTTTTCTTGAATAAAACTAAATTAATTTATGGGCGCTAACATTTATAGTACCTTATAGTACGTTAGCGCTAATATTTATGTTAATGAGTGAATATGAAAATAAATCATGTTGAAGGTAATAATAAAGGCAAAATTATATTATATGCACTAAGTACTTGTGGATGGTGCAAAAAGACTAAGACATTATTAAGCAAACTTCGTATCGCCTATGATTATATTGATGTCGATTTACTGGAAGGAAAAGAAAAAGAAAGAATTCATGATGAAATAAAGAAATGGAATCCGAATGTATCATTTCCGACAATGATAATAAAGAATGAAATGTGTA
>Ga0315274_10009341_pt1 | contig 14179 bp, 11 predicted proteins | sample YL17G02_20_MG_FD_203700 | JGI IMG/M metagenome (GOLD analysis project Ga0315274, IMG submission 203700) | Sediment microbial communities from Yellowstone Lake, YNP, Wyoming, USA - YL17G02_20 | ecosystem: Environmental > Aquatic > Freshwater > Lake > Sediment | place: USA: Wyoming | collected... | reverse complement strand
TGAGCGCCGAAATTTCGGCCCCCAGGCCGCAGGTCTTGGGAGCCTCATGGACGACCAAAGCCCGGCCGGTCTTGCGGACCGATGCCAGGATCGTTTCTTCGTCCATAGGGCAGAGGGTCCTGAGGTCGATGATCTCGGGAGCAAGGCCGGACGAAACGGCTTTATCGGCCGCCTTTTCGATAGCCGGGATCATGGCCCCCCAGCCGATGATCGTCAGGTCCCGGCCTTCCCGGACGATCCGGGCGCGGCGAAGGGGAATTTCGGTGGGTTCCTCGGGGACTTCCCATTTTTCGGCCCGATACAAACGGGACGGCTCGAGAAAAATCACCGGGTCTTCGCTCCGGATCGAGGCGATAAGCAGTCCCTTGGCTTCCGCCGGGGTGGACGGAACGACGACGGTGAGTCCGGGGATTTGACAGAACAGGGCTTCGGTGCTTTCGGAATGATGCTCGAGGGCCCTGACGCCGGCCCCGTAGGGGGTCCGAACAACGACCGGGGCGGCGAAACGTCCGCGGGTCCGGTTGCGCAGGCGGGCGAGGTGGGAGAGGATCTGGTTGAAGGCGGGATAGATGAATCCCAGGAATTGAATCTCGGCCACGGGTTTGAGGCCGAAGGCAGCCATTCCGATCGAAACGCCGATGATCCCGGACTCGGCCAGAGGCGTGTCGACGACTCGGGTTTCGCCGAATTTTTGGATCAACCCGTCGGTGACGCGGAAGACGCCGCCGTCGAGCCCCACATCCTCGCCGAGGACGAGAACGCGGACGTCGCGCTCCATTTCCTGGGAAAGCGCCTGGTTGAGGGCCTGGACCATATTGAGCTTCATCGGCCGGCCTCCCCGAGGGAGTCCTTGAGATCCGCAAGCTGGGCGGCCAGCCGAGGCGGCATGGTCTTATAGGTGTGGGCGAAGACCTCCTCGGGGGTCGCCTGAGGACGTCGCTCGGCTTCCTCGACGGCTTTTTCCACATCCGCGGCGGCTTGCTCCTGGACGCTCGCTTCGAAACGCTCGTCCCAGATGCCCTTGCCTTTGAGGTATGCTTGGAAGCGGCGCAGAGGATCGCGCCTTTCCCACTCCTCCACTTCAGCCTTGGACCGGTATTTCGTCGCGTCGTCCGAGGTGGTGTGATGGCCCATCCGGTAGGTGACCGCCTCGATCAGCGTCGGCCCTCCGCCGGCCCGGGCGCGGGCGAGCGCTTCCGACGAGGCGGCGATGACGGCCAGGACGTCGTTGCCGTCCACGGCGATCCCGGGAAAACCGTAGGCGACCGCTTTCTGGGCGATCGTCGGTGCGGCCGTCTGCCGGCGGCGCGGCATGGAAATGGCCCACTGATTGTTGTAGCAGACGAAGACATTGGGGGTGCGGAATACGCCGGCGAAGTTCAAGCCCTCGTGAAAATCCCCCTCGGAAGTGGCCCCGTCGCCGAAGGTGCAGACGACGGCGATGTTTTTCTTCAGGTAGTTGGCCGCCATCCCGGCGCCCGCGGCATGGATGATCTGGGAGGCTACGGGGATGGCGAAGACGAAGAGGTTGAGCCCTTCGGGAGTGCGAATTCCGGCCTCGTTGCCCATCCAATAATGGTAGTAGGAGGACAGGGGGAATCCGACGGTGAGATAAAGCCCGAGGTCGCGGAAATAGGGAAAGGCCCAATCCTCGGTCCGAAGCGGAAAGGCGGTCCCGACTTGGCAGGCTTCGTGGCCGAGGCTCGAGGCGTAAGTTCCCATCCGGCCTTGTCTCTGCAGACTCAAGGCTTTCCGGTCCGCCGCGCGCGTCATGGCCATGAGAGCGTAGATCCGCCGCAGGTCCTCGGGGGCCAGGTTCGGCTCGAGGTCGGGCCGGATGAGGCCTCCGTCCTCGTCGACGATACGGAGACGTTCGCCTTTTAGAGGATCAAAAGGATCGAACAGCGACATCGGTCCTCCTCGCCTCGTCGGCCGGACACGAAGGCCGGTTATCGGAGCGCCCAGTCCTTGAGCTTCTCGAACAGCACTTCGCCGCACAGGACGTCGTTCGTCTCCGGATCGATAAAGGTCGGGACCCTGAGCTGGCCGCCGCATTTAGCTGCGATGACCGGCCGGTGAACGCGCATGAGATCGGCGTTTTTTTCGTTGTGCCAGACCTCGAGCCGCTCCAGGGCGACCCCGGTCTCCTTCTCGAGTTTTTCCACCAAGGGCATCATCGCCCGGCAGTGGGGGCACTCCTGGCCATGGAACATGATTTTACGCGACATGGATCACCTCTTGATGAAGAGCCCGCACCAGCATTCGCCCCGGTCCGGGCCTTGATAGGTCTCATGGCTGGGGAAGTTGCAGGGGCAGACGATTTTCAAATCTTCCTCGAATTCCTTCGTCCGGAGGCGGCAGGGACAGTACTTGAGTCCGTGGTTCCGTTCGTTGTTGAAAATTCCGTCGAGGAGAGTCTCGACCCGTTCCAGGTCGGAATTGACCCGGAACTCGTTGTCTCGGGCGAACGCTTCGATGGCTCTCCGGAAGTCCTCCCTGGAGAAATCGGGACCGGCGGCATCCTCATGGCCGAGGATCGTCCGGGCTTCCCGGGCCGTGATTTCGACATAGGCGGTTTTGACCCGGCAGGTGGGGCAGACTTCGGGCGGTTTGAATCCCCAATGGATGTCGTTGCAGACGTAACAACGCCAGAATTTTTTCTTCACGGCCGATCTTTTAGAAGGTCCGATAGATGTTGAAACCGATCCGCAGGTCGCCGTCGGCGAGCCGAAGATCCCCGCCGGGGAGGTAGAGGTCGGGGGTGAGACCCGTCGAATTGAGGACAAAGAACTGGAAGACGTGGCCCCCGATCTTTTTCTCGACTCCCAATCCCCATCCCGAGGCCGCCGCTTTGGCGCCGGATAGAACGGGAACCCACTCGCCGATGACCGAGACGTCGTTGAAGATCATCATCCGCCCGCCCATGCCCAAAGCGAGAACGCTGTCCGGTTCTTCGGCCCAGTGGTCGGCGTGGGTGGCGAACGATGGGACGAGCGCGAGGGAGAGGCGGTCGGTCATTTGGCGGACGAGGCTGAGCTGAAGGTTGAGCTTGAGATTCCGGGAGTCCCAGCCGTCCCGGCCGAAAACCTCTTCCGTGGCGAGCGCGCCGCCGATATGAAGGGCCGCCGCGAAGGGGAGGCGACCCTGGTCGGCCAGGGCCCAATGGACACCCAGAGCGAACTCGTCGAAGGCGTTCGTCCGGCCTGCCTCCACGGTCAGGCGGTCCGAGACGCCGTAGCCGAAGCCGATCAGGACGATGGACGGCCCGTCCAGCCCGAAAAACGATCCTCCGCCTGCGGTAATAGAGGGATAATACCGGTGTGAGATCCGGAAGAGGAATCGGCCTTTATCGAGCGTCTTGGTCGTCGGGAGGTTGACCAGGCTCAAGCCCCAGAAGGGCGGCTTAGAAGAGGCGTGAGCAACATTCGGTTTTTGATCCGAGTCCGTGTCGTCGTCCGGCGGGGTTCCCTTCAAGCCGAGGATCCATTCGCGGAGGAGCTTCAGGTCCGCCTCCGGAAGGGGGTCTTTATCGAGAGGCATGCGCTTGCCCTGGATGCTCGGCGCGCCTGCGACTTTGGCCAGGAGATAGCTTTTTTCGGGGTTCGCCCGGTCGATGATTTTCAGTGCGGGATTCTCCGTGCTTGGCTTATCGACAGCCCCGGCGAAAAGCTTGTCGGGATCGAGGCTGAGGTTGATGGCCGGGAAGCGCCCGGAATGACAACCGGCCGAAAGGCAATTCTTCTTGAAGATCTTGGCCACCGGATCGGGAAGGACGGGCTTCGTCCGGGCTTGGAGAAGCGGAAGAAAAACGGCGGTCGCGAAGAGGATGACCGGAAGGGGACGCGGAATTCGGGCTCTCATAGGATTCTCCAGACGATCAATTGTTCTTCGCGCCTTTGTTGATCCAGTTCTTGATGTTCTGAATCGACGTTCCCGAAAGGGAACCTCCGAGCGGCATCCGGCTTCCCACGATCTGGCGGCCTTCGAGCTTGACGACGATGTAGCTCCCGGTCGCGTCGTTGGGGATCACCCGGATCTTCGTCGGTTCCCCGGAGGAAGGCGCGTTGACCAGGTTATTGTAGGCTTGACCGCTCGACAAATTCAAGCCGCCCGAAGCGGCGGCGTTATGGCAGCTCGAGACGGCGCAGCTGGCGGAGAAGACGGCCTGGATATCGCCCCCGAACGAGGGATCGTCCTTGGCCGTATCCGAGGGAGTCGTGCCCGTTTTTTTACAGACGGTTCCGACGACGAGAATGAGGGCGATCCCCGCCCAAATGGTCGCGCGTTTGTTCATGTTCACTCCTTGAGTCCTAATTCCTATCTAATACATATATACTATCGGAAATAAGTATAGCGGCGAAAATCCGCCTTGTCAAACGATTTCCGGAGATTCGATTTCGTCGCAGCATATTCCCGATGGGTCCTAATCGGCTCACCTCCGCCGGACTCCCTTGGAAGGGGACCCTTTGGAGGGGTCCCCTTCCAACCTTCGCTTCGCTCAGTGCTTTCCCCCCCAAGGAAGCCTTCCGCGGCGGCATTGAACCAGGCGCCCAGTGATCGAAAAAATGCATGACGAAATACTCCTTGGAGAGATGGCAGCACCGCCGAACTTCCGCGGTGCGTTGGAAGAGAACCCATTCGAAGGGTTCTCGTCCAAGAGTGTCCCTCCGACCCATCGGGAATCAAATTGGCCGCTTGATGCGCCTTTTCAGAGCGCCCGGAGATAGGCGAGGAGGTCGGACAAATCCTGTCCGATAAGGGAAGGGAAGGGGGGCATCGAACGCCAGGGGCGGCGGAGCTGGAAGGCGACGTTCTCGGGCGTCGCCGGCCGGCCGCTTGACGGGAGGGCCTCCCGTCGGAAAAGGCCTTTCAAGCCGGGTCCCGTTTTGGCTTCGAGCCGGTCGGAATAATGACAGCCGGAGCACAGACCTTGGAAAATCGCTTCCCCGTTGGCCGCGTCGCCCGCGAGGGCGCTTGCGGCGGGAGCGGCCGTCCCGTCCGTAGGGCCGCCGCGAGAACCGGTGACGAGGGCGGATCGGAGACCGAAATAACCCGCCGAAGCGAGGACGAGAACGAATCCGAGGACGAACATCGTCATTCCGAGGGCGGGCGCCATCCTGAGGAAAGTCCGGAACGATCGGACGATCGCGATCTTCAGGAAAAGCAGGGCGAGAAGGGTCAAGGCCAAATAAGCGTGAATCACGGCGCGCGACGCGAGGGCGTCTCCGACGCGGGTGAACCGGAGGAATCCGAGAATTCCGTTCGTTAAGGCCAGCCCGACGACAGACCAACCCGCGGCCCGATGCAGGACGCGGCTCTTGGCGGGCGAGCTCGAGCCCGCCGGTTTCCCCAGCAGGCGAAGCATCGAGAACGCCGCCGCCCCGGCGGCTCCGAGGAGGAGGATGGCGATGATCGACTTGATGAGGGAGAAAGACATCGACCGGCCTTATTCCAGGCGATAATTCGGCGCTTCTTTGGTGACCGTGACGTCGTGGACGTGGCTTTCCTTGAGCCCGGCCGACGAGATCTTGATGAATCGGGAGTTCTCCTGGAGCTCCTCGATCGTTCGGCAGCCGGCGTAACCCATCCCCGAACGGACGCCGCCGACGACCATCTGGATCGTCGAGCCGACCGCGCCCCTGTAGGGGACCATGCCTTCGATGCCTTCGGGCACGAGCTTGGTCTCCGGCGCCGCATCCTGGAAATAGCGGTCGCGGCTCTTGCCTTCGCGCATGACTTCGAGCGAGCCCATCCCCCGATAAATCTTGTAGGAGCGGCCCTGGTAAAGGACGACCTCTCCCGGCGCCTCATCCGTCCCGGCCAGGAGATTGCCCAGCATGACGGCGCTGGCCCCGGCGGCGATGGCCTTCGTGACGTCGCCCGAAAACTTGACGCCGCCGTCGGCGACGATCGGGACTCCCGCGGGCTTGGCCACTCGATAGACGTCGGCGATGGCCGTGATTTGGGGAACGCCGGCGCCGCTGACGACCCTCGTCGTGCAGATCGAACCCGGCCCGACCCCGACTTTGAGGGCGTGGACGCCCAGGGCGATCAAGTCCCGGGCCGCTTCGGCCGTGCCGATGTTGCCGGCGATGAGCTCCTGGTTCGGGTATTCCTTGCGGAGCCGCTTGATCGTCTCGAGGACGCGCTTCTGGTGGCCGTGGGCCGTATCCACGACCAGGACGTCGGCTTTGGCGGCGATCAGGGCCTTGGCCCGGTCCATCGCGTCCTCGCCCACACCGAGCGCGGCCCCGACCCGAAGTCGGCCGAACGCGTCCTTGGCCGAATGAGGATATTGGATCCGTTTCAGGATGTCTTTGTAGGTGATCATGCCCCTGAGCCGGGACTGTTTGTCCACGATCAGGATCTTTTCGATTTTATGCTTCTGGAACAGCAGCTCGGCCTCCTCGAGCGGCGTCCCGACGGGCACGGTCACGAGCTCCTTGGTCATGACCTTCTCGATGGCGATGTTCGTCCGCGTCTCGAAGCGGATGTCGCGGTTCGTCAGGATGCCCAGGAGTTTGTTGGACCCGTCCGTGATCGGAAGCCCCGAGATATGGTAGCGGGCCATGACCTCGCGGGCCTGTTCGACCTTGTCGGTCGGCCGCATGCTGATCGGCTCGTGGATCATTCCGCTTTCGTGCCGTTTGACTTTGTCCACCTCCTCGGCCTGCGATTCGATGGGCATGTTCCGGTGGATGATCCCGATCCCGCCCTGCTGGGCCAGAGCGATGGCCATCAAGGATTTCGTCACCGTATCCATGGCGGCGCTGACTAGAGGGATGTTCAAAGCGATGTTCCGGCTGAGTTTCGTCGCGACCACGGCCTCGGCGGGCCCGACTTCGGATTTCGCCGGGACGATCAGGACGTCATCGAAGGTTAAACCCTCGCGGATGGATTCGTCCAGCATGGCGCCTCCTTGGCCCTATTTCTTGCGACGGCCGGGAATGGTCGCCCGGACCTGGCGGCCGCCCCCCGGTTTGCCCGACGGCGGAGGCGGGGGGCCCTGACGCAGGGCCGGCCGCTCGGGCCGGCGCGGCATTTCCTGCTCGATAACCGGCTGGAGGAGGAAAAGAAAGCGGACGGTCTCGTCCTCGATCCGGTCGAGCATGGCCTGAAACATGTCGAAGCTTTCCTTCTTGTACTCGACGAGCGGATCCCGCTGGCCGTAACCGCGCAACCCGATCCCTTCCTTGAGATAATCCATCCCGAGGAGGTGGTCCTTCCATTGCTGGTCGATGACTTGAAGAAGGATGATCCGTTCGAACTGGCGCATCGCCCCGGCGCCGAGAAGCCGCTCTTTGTCCTCGGAGACCTGATGGAGCCGGGCCAGGGTTTTGTCCCGAAGCTCGTCGAAGGTGACGGCGGCCCAATCGAGTCCCAGGGTATCGAGGGAGAGGCCGAATTGAGCGCTGACGGCCTGGCGGAAGGCTTCGACGTCCCACTCCTCGGGGAGTTTCTCCTTGTTGGCGAATTGGTCGAGGAGCCCGTCGAGGATGGTCTCGACCAGCCCCTGGACATATTCCCGCATGTCCTTCCCCTCGAGAATTTCGCGGCGCTGTTTATAGATCGTCGTGCGCTGCTTGTTCATCACGTCGTCGTATTCGAGGAGGTGCTTGCGGATGGTGAAGTTGTGGCCTTCGACCTGGCGCTGAGCGCGCAAGATGGCCTTGGTGACCATGGAATGTTCGATGGGCACGCCTTCGCTCATGCCGATCCTGGCCATCAGGCCCGAGATGCGCTCGCTTCCGAAGATCCGCATCAGGTCGTCCTCGAGGCTGAGGTAGAAGCGGGACGAGCCGGGATCGCCTTGCCGGCCGGCCCGGCCGCGGAGCTGGTTGTCGATCCGGCGGGCTTCGTGGCGCTCGGTCCCGAGGATATGAAGGCCGGTCAAGGACACGACCTTTTCGTGCTCGGTGTCGGTCGTCTTCTTGGCCTCGGCGAGCGCGGCCAGGTATTGCTCGGGTGTTGTCTGGAGCGGATCGATATCCTGACGGCGGAGAGCCTCCCGGGCCATGTAATCGGGATTGCCGCCGAGAAGGATGTCCACGCCGCGGCCGGCCATGTTCGTGGCGATGGTGACCGCTCCGATCCGGCCCGCCTGGGCGATGATGGACGCTTCCTGCTCGTGGTATTTGGCGTTCAGGACGACGTGCTTGATCCCTTTGCGCCTAAGCAGGGTGCTCAGGGTCTCTGATTTTTCGATCGAGACCGTGCCGACGAGGACGGGGCGGGCGGCTTTTTGGAGATCGAGGATCTCGTTGACCACGGCATCCCATTTCTCCCTAGCGGTCCGGTAGACAACGTCGGGATTTTCAAGGCGGATGAGCGTCTTGTTCGTCGGGATCTCGACGACGTCGAGGCCATAGATGTGCCCGAATTCGGTAGCCTCGGTCACGGCCGTGCCCGTCATCCCGGCCAGCTTCTTGTACATCCGGAAATAGTTCTGGAAGGTGATTTGAGCCAGGGTCTGGTACTCTTGCTCGATTTTGACTTTTTCCTTGGCCTCAAGGGCTTGATGGAGGCCGTCGCTGTAACGGCGGCCGGGCATGAGACGCCCCGTGAACTCGTCGACGATGATGACCTGGCCGTCCTTGAGCATATAATCGACGTCGCGCTTGAAGAGGAAATGGGCTTTGAGGGCCTGTTGGATGCCGTGGACGAGGTCCATTTGGGCCAGGTCGTAGAGGTTGGAGACATGAAGGTACTTCTCGGCCTCGGCGACGCCCTCCTCGAGGATCGAGACGGCCCGGGATTTTTCGTCCACCTTGAAGTGCTTCTCCGGCTGGAAGCGGCGGACCAGGCCGTCGACTTTGAAATAAAGCTCGGTCGATTCCTCGGTCGGGCCGGAGATGATGAGCGGCGTCCGGGCTTCGTCGATCAGGATCGAGTCGACCTCGTCGACAATCGCGTAGTTGAACGGCCGTTGAACAAGATCGGACAGGCGGAACTTCATGTTGTCGCGGAGGTAGTCGAATCCGAACTCGTTGTTGGTTCCGTAGGTGATGTCCGAGCGGTAGGCAACGTGCCGCTCAACGTCGCTCATATCGTGCTGGATCGTCCCCACCGAAAGGCCGAGAGCTTTGTAAATCGGGCCCATCCACTCGGTGTCGCGCTTAGCCAGGTAGTCGTTGACCGTGACGATGTGCACGCCCAAGCCGGTCAGGGCGTTGAGGTAGGCGGGAAGGGTGGCGACGAGGGTCTTGCCTTCACCCGTCTTCATTTCCGAGATCTTGCCCTGGTGAAGGACGACTCCGCCGATAAGTTGGACGTCGAAAGGGCGCATCCGGACCTTCCGCCAGGCGGATTCGCGGACGACCGCGAAGGCCTCCGGGAGGATGTCGTCGACGGAGGCGCCTTGAGCCAGTTTTTCCTTGAACTCGCCGGTTTTAGCCTGGAGCTGGGCGTCGGTGAGGGATTGGATCCTGGGTTCGAAATCGTTGATGAGGCCGACGAAGGGCCGCAGCTTTTTCAGGTCGCGTTCGCTCTTCGTCCCGACAATCTTCTCAATGATCCACTTTAACATTGTCTATTTTTAGCAGAAATCGGGGCGGCCTGTCAATTTCGGTGCCGCTTTGCCGTCGGTTCGCTTTTCCTGCGAGAATTATCTTCCGTATTGCGTGCGTCTTATGACAGTGTCGCGACCTCGCTCCCCGGTCCGGTTCTTTACGCCCTCACTCCGCCGACTCTCGGAAGCGCTGTCGTGTTTCGGGGCTCCCCCTAGTTCAAGGGGGAGAAGAGGGGGTGAGTATCAATACGGACAGAGTCTTGGGAAGCGCTTCCGCAGGATTTCGCGGCGAAGAACTCGCGTCCCGGCATCGATTCTACGGATGTCGGCCGGAACGCTCAGACAACTTCGCCGGCCGGCTACTTCCGATCCGGCTTCCCTCGCCGGACGGGTCGTGAGGACTAAACCGGACAGGTCCGCTCGGTCCGCGACTCTGTCCTTTTCGCCTTCACCCACCCCTCTTTGCCCTGAAAAAGGAGGAACGCCAACCGCTCCATGATTACGGGGGAACCGACGGGACTGATTTCCCAAGGGGTAGAGGAGGAATTCGGTGCCGCTCGAAGTCGTCCGAAAGAAACTTTTTCCATCAGCGCGGAGATTGAATTTTCGACTTGGTCGATGATAGACTCCGGCTGTGAAAAAATCCGGGCGGATCGCGGCCGGGGGATTGATCCTGGCCGCCCTAATCGCCGCTTACGTCGGCCATGTCCGCAAGGATATGAGCGATTTCGGGGTATGCTACCGGGGGGCGGGGAGAATCCTCGTGGGGGAGACGCTCTATCGGGCCTCGGACGGCCATCTGCAGTACAAATACGCTCCAGTGTCGGCGTTTTTCTACGTCCCCTTCGGTCTCCTGCCCTGGGAGGCCGCCAAAGCGGCCTGGTTCGCCCTCCAAATCGCCCTTCTGATCGTTTGCTTTGGAATTTCCTACCAGCTTCTGCCCGGAGATAAAAAGGGCCCTGTTTTTGCCGCCGGGATCGGTTTCCTGATCCTGGCGAAGTATCTCGGACGGGAAATCGAGCTCGGCCAGGTCAATCTCCTCATTCTTGCCCTGCTTCTGGCCATGCTCCGATCGCTCCGGAGGCGCCGCGATGGATGGGCCGGCGTGTTTTGGGCGGGATCGCTTTTCTTCAAGCCTTATGCCCTCGTGTTTCTGCCGTATCTCGCCCTGAAGGGGAAATGGAAAACCCTTCTTGCCGGATCGGCAACTCTCCTCCTTGGACTGATGGCCCCGTTCGTTTCCTTCGGCCGGCCGGGGAATCTTGCGGTCCATAAAGAGTGGATCGCCTCACTGACGAACTCGACGCCGGGACTGCTGGCCGTCGGCGACAACGCTTCCCTCTACGCCTTTTTTCTGAAAAACGGGGGAGGGGAGAGCGGCGGGCTTGCCGGAGGGTTGTTCCTGGCCGGCGCGGCTCTGTTGTCAGGACTATTTCTTTATCTCTTCGTTCGAGGAAGACGCGGCCTCGGTTCACCCGAGGTCCTCGAAACGGCTTTTCTCCTGATTCTGGTCCCGATGTTCTCACCCCTGGGGTGGAACTATGCCTATTTGTACGGCCTGCCGGCGGTCGTCCTCGTCCTCGGCTTCTTTGAGCATTTTCCCTTGATCTGGCGGATCGCGCTCGTCGCGAACTTCGCTCTCATCGGGGGAACGCTCCGTGAAGTTCTAGGAAAAACGCTCTTCCAGTTCTATACTTTTCATGCCTTGGCGGCCATAAATTTTCTCTTCGTTCTGGCCGCCCTGGCGTTTCTGCGCGTCCGGAAAATCGCTTAAGGCGTCATCGCCGGCCGAGAAGCTCTTCGACAAGGGGTTTGGCATTGTAGACTTTGAGCAGGGCCGGCGGTTGCTACGTTCGGCGGCGCTAAACCCCGATTTTTAAATCGGGGAAAAAAGCGCCGCTCAGTATTAGCCCTGAGCATACCCCGGCCCCGGCCTTGCCAGGACCGGGCCTGGGAAGCCCGGCCCCGGCCTTCAGCCCGGGGAGTCGAACGGGTTGATTTTATCGCTCGAATAGTGTATTATGCTATTGAGAATCATTCTCAAAATATAGGAACCATAAAATATGACTCCTTTGGATAAAACCGTTTCCGGACAAAAAGTGAGGATCGTCGATATCGCCGGCGGAGAAGCCGTGCGTCGCCGTCTCTTTGCCTTGGGATTTCAGCCGGGCGACATGATCGAAAGCGGAAGCCGGGGCATTTGGGGAGGTCCCGTCGTTTTGCGGAATCTTCGAACAGGCGTTTCCGTGGCGGTTGGCCGCGGAATCGCCCGGAAGATTCTGGTCGCCTCCGGCCATGAGTGATCCCCGGAATCCCGTCGTCCTGTTCATCGGCCAGCCGAACTGCGGCAAGAGCACCCTTTTTAACGCCATCGCCGGCCATAAAGTCCAGACGGCCAATTTTCCGGGTTCGACCGTCCAGCATTCGCATAGCCGGGTGACGATCGCCGGGCGGATCGTCGATATCATCGACCTTCCGGGAACCTATTCTCTGAATCCCTCCGACCCGGCGGAGAAAGTCGCCCTCAGCCATTTGTTCCAAGAGAAGCCGGATGTCCTCATCAACGTCGTCGATGCCTCTCTGCTCGGACGAAGCCTGGAGCTGACCCTGGAACTCCTTGAAATGGAGGTCCCGACGGTCGTCGCCCTCAATATGCTCGACCTGGCCGAGCGGAAAGGCATTTCGACCGATCCGGGAAAACTCCAGGCCGCCTTGGGCGTTCCGGTCGTCCCGACCATCGCCGCCCACGGCCGCGGAATCAAGGAACTCGTCGAAGCCGCCCTCGCGGTCCTTGACGCGCCAGCCCGGCCGCCGCGGCTGCGCTGGTCTCGGGCGGTCGAGGAAAAAATCGCCGAACTCGCGGACCGGCTTCCGGAAGACCTCTCGGTCGTGGCCAACAAGCGGTTCACCGCCGTTCGGATGATCGAATCCGGGCCGACGTTCTGCGTGGATTTTCTCCGGGAGATCCACCCCGGGCTGAGAGACACTCTTGACGAGATCCGAACCAAATTGGAGGCCGGCCGGGGCCTGCCGGCTTATGAAGTGATGGCCGCGGAACGCCATCATCGTTCCATGAAAATCTTCGAGGAGACGAGCACGGTCCGGCGACGGGCGCGCCGGCCTTGGTCTGAACGTCTCGACGATGTGCTCATGCATCCGGTTTTGGGATATGTCGTTCTTTTCGGCGTCTTCCTCGCTTTCTTTTTTGTCATTTTCAAGGCGGGCGCGCCGCTTGAAGGCGTGTTTCTCAAGCCGTTCGAGAGCGCCCGGAGCGCTCTGGGCGCTCGGCTGGGGCAATCTCTCTGGGGCTATTTGGCCGACGGCCTTCTTCAAGGAATCGGCGGGGGGATTGCGATCGTCCTGCCCTATTTCATCCCCCTGCTGGTTATGATGGCCCTTCTCGAAGATGCCGGTTATCTGGCCCGGGCGGGATTTCTTCTCGACACTTTCATGCATCGCCTCGGCCTCCACGGCAAGTCCGTGTCGCCGTTCGTCCTGGGATTCGGCTGCAACGTTCCCGCGATCGCCGCCACCCGGATTCTCGAATCGCGCCGGGATCGGATTTTGACCTCGCTCCTGATCCCCTTCATCCCCTGTTCAGCCCGGACGACGATTATTCTCGCTCTGGTCGGGTTCTATCTGGGGCCCCTCTGGGCTTTGGGTTTTTACGTAGCGAATCTCCTCCTGATCGCCGTTCTGAGCCGCGTTCTCTCGCTCTTTTTTCCCTCCGATTCGCCCGGGCTCCTCCTCGAAATCCCGGCTCTCAAGATCCCTACGCCAAAATCCATCGCTTACAAAGTTTATTTTCAGCTCAAGGCTTTCGTCCGCCTGGCTTGGCCTCTCCTCATCGGCGGGAGCATCGTCCTCAGCGCCCTCCAATATTTTCGCTGGGATAAAGCCCTGAACGTCGTCCTCGGACCGCTCGTCGCCGGTCTTCTCGGCCTGCCCCGGGAGCTCGGCGTGACTCTGGTCTTCGGGTTCCTCCGCAAGGAGCTTTCGCTTGTAATGATGCTCCAAGCCTTGGGAACGAGCTTTCAGGACCTGGGGCGGATGATCACCCGGGAGCAGATGATCGTCTTCACCGTCTTTGTCAGCTTGTTCATCCCTTGCCTCTCGACCCTGGCCATGCTCTGGAAGGAATCGGGCCGAAAGGTCGCCCTCCTCTCGGCCGGGTTGAGCATAACCGTGGCGATCGCGCTCTCCGTCCTCGTCCGGATGATTGTTTGAGCTGCCTGAAATCCTCGAGCCGGTGAAGGGGGAGGAGGGTAAGGTCCGAGGCGCCGAGAACGAGCGCCGAGGGGGGGACCATCAAACCCGATCTGGAGTGAAGGCCGAATATGAACGCTGACTTTATTTTTCGAGGATGACGACGGCGACGGCGTAATCGGCCAGATGGCTGAGCGAAACGTGGCTTTGGGTATAGCCGAAATCTTCCGTGGACCGGACGACCATCTGAGGTTGGCCGGAGGGAAGGTTCGTAATCTCGACATCGGTCCAGCCGATCCGCCGGCCGCCGGCTTTGAAGAACGCCTCTTTGGCGGCGAATCGAGCGGCCAAGTGTTGGAATCGGCTTTTCTTGCCCGCGGCGTAAGCGATTTCGGTCGGGGTGAAAACGCGGTCGACGAAACGCGGATTCCGCTCGATCGCCCGCTGAACCCGGGCTACGTCGAT
>Ga0315274_10009340_pt1 | contig 14180 bp, 36 predicted proteins | sample YL17G02_20_MG_FD_203700 | JGI IMG/M metagenome (GOLD analysis project Ga0315274, IMG submission 203700) | Sediment microbial communities from Yellowstone Lake, YNP, Wyoming, USA - YL17G02_20 | ecosystem: Environmental > Aquatic > Freshwater > Lake > Sediment | place: USA: Wyoming | collected... | reverse complement strand
CTGGCTGCTGTGGCTGGAGAAGGGCAAGAACATCTTTGACTGCACACTCGACGCAATTCATCTCTGCGACTGGGCACTCCTCCCTGGTACAAGAAGAAGCAAGGGCATCCCCAATTATTCCTCGTATCTTCTGCTCCAAGCTCTTATCTGGCTGCTGTGGCTTATTCATGTTCCTCTCTCCTTTACTTACTGCATCCACTTACCTTTCTAGACTGGTTTGCCAGGCTCTATTATTGTCTTCAATCTGCAGTGCCTACACTCCCATAAGTTGGTGTCTTCAATGTCTGACCCAAAAATAGGTACTTTGCCTAGGTAGTCCCAGTGATGGATACCTATATAGCAAAGAACTTTGTTATACCAGTGAGTTTTGTATTCTTCAATCTTTAGAAGCATCTTTATCCTCCTTCTTAGCCTCTGCCTTCCTCTGTTCCTTTAACTCCATTACTAGCTCATCATTTGAGATAGTCCTACATTCTAAGTAGAATACCTTCTCACAATTCCGGCATACCATTACATTCTTTTCTTTAGTAACCCAGAGATGGCCTTCTTTCATCTTACCAACATCAGTGCAGGCAGGGCAGACTAGCCCGTAAGTCTTTATGGCCCCATACTTTTCTTTGAAGGCTTCAATATCTTGCCTTCGCCTAAGCTGGGCCACTGGGTCCCGGCCAGCCTCCTGTTCTTTCTCAAACCACTTAGCAAATTCTTCTTGGTTAACTTCCATCTGTCTTCCTTATAGCTTCCAAGTCACTAATAAAGAACCTTCTATCCCCTCTGCCAGGTAGAGTAAAGAACTTGATATGGCCTTTATTGGTCCAATCTCTTAGGGTATTTGGATGGAGGCCCAAGAGCTTGGCAGCCTCTTTGACACCTACTACATCACTTTTAGTGTCTTTCATAGTTCCTCCCAGATAGCGTCTGCAGGTCTTGGGTAGCAGATCCCTACTGCTTCGAGTACTACCATAGGAGCTCCTGTTTTGGAAGCAAGTTTTGCCGCTTCAGTTCTAGCTTCAAGGTCTGTAGGGTGCCTCCAAGAGGTTTTATCACATCCAGGGCCCTCAAATCTAATAATCATCCAGAACTTATCAGGCTTTAGTCTAGCTTTAGGCTCTTCAGGTTTTTGTTCCGCTAGCTTTAGTCCTGTAAGTTTTTGGAGCCTACATCTTATGGCCCACTCTGACCTTCCATGCTGTTTGGAGATCTCTTCTATATCTAGACCAAATTCTCTCCACAGCCTCTCATCCTCTTCCTTAGTCCAGTGCTCACCACTATGTGCGGACATTCTTACCTCCTCTTTTCTCTCTCTAATGTTAGTTTTGCTCTTGGCAAGCAAGTCTCTGCCTCCTGGTAAGTATTAGTCATCCTTAGGAACATTTTAAAGACAGCAAGGTCAAGTTTACCAAGGAGGGCTTGAGTAACTAAGTTCCTTACATAAATAGTTTTACCTCCTATATCTGGAGGCATTTTCTTTGCTAGGAGCTTTGCTTCTTCAGAAATCTCATTAGCTATCAGCCTACTATCACTGTCTGCCATCTATTCTGTCCCTAAGTATGAAAAGTACTTTCAAGTCTTCTTCCTTGGTAGCTATATTCCTTTCAAGGTCACCTATCCAGATATCTAATTCAACGGAGAGGAAGTCCTCTGGATAGGAGAATAGGGCTTTAAGTTTATCTAGGAAAGTAACTCCTGGGGGTACTAAACCTTTTGTTGGCTCTTTACTTTTTGTATCTGACTTATCTCCCTTAGCCATTCCTACCTCCTTTTATTTCTCTTCCTTCTTACTTACGAATACCATTTGGTCCTCTGGGCTTAGAGTTACAAAGAAGTCCCTTGGCTTCATTTTTGGGTTATCAGCCAAAAACTTTGCACAGTCTGAGAAGAGCTTCCTTTTCCTCTTTGCAAGGTCTCTTGTCTTAAGACCTTTCTCAGAAAAGTAGTACCTAAGTTGGGCCTGCATACCCTTCTCAGACTTAATGTACTTCTTCTTTACCTTCTTACCTTTATCAGTACCTTCATACCTCTTCTGGGAGTCTTTAAACTTTTTTGTTTTACTATACCTTTTCTGTATTTCCTTTTGCTCTAAGGCCATTTCTTACCTCTTCTAAAATTTTTGACTTGCAGGACTGAGGACTCGAACCTCAGATGGATTCGGGGGTTGATATTAGTCACCCACTCCTTCTTCCTTACTTGCCTACTAGGTATGAAACTTCACACCATACCTTTCAGCTTTCTCATCTCCTGACCTCGGAGTCAAGGTCTAGCGTCTCCCTTTCCGCCATCCTGCAAGCCCAAATATTTGAGACTTTAACAAGTTGGACTTTTTGGGCAGTCTTTTATTGAATATATTATACATTTTTATCATTCGTTTGTCAACCAATTCGTAGGACGAATTTTATCATTAATATTGACAAATGAATCACAATCCTTTAAAATGATATTGCGATTGAAATTCCCCACCAAAAACAAAAAGACCAAAACCAACTATAGCCAAAAAGGGGTGATGTTAAGTTGGCTGGTAAGTCTGATAGAGTGAAGTTGAAGCAATCAAAGCCTACCAAAGTAGATGGTAAGTATGCCAATACTCTATCTAACCTAGATAGAGTTATGATGTCTGCAAGAAGGGAAATAAGTAATCCCAAATTTCTCTCTGAGATACTACTGTTGGTAGATAGTATACATGATAAGTTAAAAGAAGAACTTAAAGAGGAAGCTAAAGAGTCTGAGAGGTAATAATTGTCTGAAGAGCTAGTGAAGCAAGAATTGAAGCATAGGTTTCTTGGTAGGGAATTAGTTGAGGCATTGACTGCTCCTACACCTCAAGATTACATTTGGCAAAGACAGGGTAGAGGAGCTGGGCAAGTTAATTATATACCTGGTCACTTTTTTGTTGAGAGAATGAATGAGTGTCTAGGTTTTTTATGGTCAACAGACATTATTGAAACCATTAGAGAAGGAGACCAAATAGTTCAGAAAGTTGTGGTTAGTATAAGGTTCCCAGGGACAAGTAGAGAGATGAGACATAGTGATGGAACGGTTGAGATATTCAGAACTGAGCCTATTGAGATAAAAAAGACTCAATGGGGCTCATCAGAAGTTAAGAGATATGATAAGGTAACTAAGACCCACAAGCAAGGAGATATGATTGATTTGGGGGATGACTATAAAGGGGCTGGTACAGATGGATTTAAGAAATGCTGTACCCTTCTAGGTATAGGTTTGGATGTTTATGGTAATAGAGTAGCTGCTAGTGAGGATTCAAGAGTCCAATTAGCAAATGAAGGTCAGCTTGAGGCCTTATATATGAGAGGTCAGAAGGCTGGCCAATCTAAGGAGGACACTAAGAAGTGGGTTAGAGAAAGAAATGGAGCAGACCCGGAAGAGTTACCTGGGCCTGTAGTTTTGAAAGAGACTATGGAATTAATTAAGATGGGGAATAAGAAGAGTTAGATGGAGAGTAAGAGTCGGTTATCAGGTATTAAGCAAAGAGCAAGAAAAGGCCTTCCTAGGCTGCTTGTTATATTAATATTTACTCCTGCTATCTATTTTACGGGCTATCTTACAGACCTGGATTGGGCAAAGGCCCTTGCTGCTTTATCACCTCTAGTAGGTGGGGTAGCTCTTGGGTTTTGGTTAATGACGGTAATAGGTGGGGAAGAGAAGAAAAAGTAAATGTGGTGGGGCAACATCCTAGCACTTGTTTGGGTAATAGTAACCTTTGGTTTTGGTGGAGTTTATCTTTTTATTTGGGCAAGGAGAACATTAAACTAGGTGGATACAATAGTACCTGGATTAGGTGAGCCTAGAGTTTGCCCAGAGTGTACAAGGTGGATAAAGTACTGGGAAGGTAAGTACCTTTGTACAGATTGTTGGATTGTATTTGAGAAAGAACAAACACTTGAGCATCCTCACCTAGAGGGGCTCTGTACTTTTATTACTAAGGAAGCAGAAGTCTGCCTGTACTTTGTCTGTGTTAGGTGTGGTAAGACTTTGATGGTTAGTAAAGAAACCTGTGAAGCTCACAGAAAGAAGATGGGGGCCTTGTTTAGTCCAGAAAATGTGGATAAAAAAAGGCAAGAGAAGCTAGCAAGTGACAAGGAAATACATGAAGAGATTGAGAGTCTAAATGAGCGAGATAGAAAAGCTACTGAAAGGGCTTTTCTAGAGTATGTGGAGTCTAAGAAATAGGCTAGTACCGGGAGCCAGTGCCCGGTTTGGATAAATTGGCTGAATGGATTGAATGAAAAAGGAGGAGATTGGAAATGGCAGACAAGAAACAGGCACCGAAAGGTGCAGTCCAGGAGAAAGGTGAAGTCAACATAGACTTCTCCAAAGTTAGGCCCTTTGAGCCCCTAAATGAGAAGAATGCGGATGGGAGTGATGCCATCTATCTTACTCATATAGATAAGATGGAAATCCGCCAAGGGCCAAAAGGCAAGATGGCCCACACAGAGTTTGTGGTGGATGCCCCCGAAGAGATTGAGATTGAGACCGAGGCAGGTCCTGAAACAATCAAGATTGATGGTCGGAGGCTATTTAGGGAATTCAGCCTGGTTACAGAAGCTCTTCCCTTCCTTCATGAGCTACTTAGAGCAGCGGACCCGGATGTAGAGTTGGGAGCGAACTTTAAGTTCAAGCCTTCCAATTATATCGGCGTTCAGGTAGCCTTGAAGGTCAAGAATGAGGAGTATCAGGAACAGATAAGAAGCAAGCCCAATAAGGTACTGCCTGCTTCTGCATACAAAGGCTAAAGACACTGGTTAACGCCAACCTCTCGGTACTAGCACTACATTTTAAAGGTTGGTTATGGTGGGCAGTTGGTGTGGAATATATTGAGTGGAATGATTAGATGACGGATATTGAAGAAGAAAGACAAAGAATAGTTGAGTTCCTTGAGAAGCAACTGTTTAGTAAGAAAGCTAAACACAAGCAAGATGAGTGCTCTCATCTACTTTGGGATATGTGGCTTGATTTAAAGAAAGAGATACTTTCTGGGGATTACAGATTCAGAGCTAAATGATGGAATATAAGATAGAGATGACCTACATAGGCGGGATATTAAGCAAGAATGCCTATAAGATTGGGAGAGGTACAAAGCCTGAGGTTAAGAGGTGGATGAAGGAGCTGGAAGGAAAGGCTCGGGATTTGGGTCTAAGTCTAGATAAGAAGCAAACAATAGAGATTGGGGTATTTGGGTACTTTTGGGATGGGAAAAGGCCAGACATTCACAATCTCACAGAGGTAATAGCAGATGCTCTCAAGAAAGGCTTGGGGGTAGATGATAGGTATTTCAAGATGGTAACAGACGGCTGGGAGTGTGGCCATAAGAATCAAAAATTGATAATTAGGATAAAGGTATAGAAATGGTGATGCTGGCAACTAGAGAGAAGCCTTTGGTTTTGGGAGTCTTGAGTAAGGGAGAAGAGATGAAGAACAGAGCGGTTATTCTTTTATCAGGTGGTATGGATTCTACAGTATGTGCTTACATAGCATCTAAGAAGCATAGAGACCTTTATTTCTTGAGCTTTGACTACGGACAGCTGCACAGAAAAGAAATTGAGTTTGCAAAGCAGACAGCAATAAGGCTGGGTGGGATAGAACATAGGATAGTTAAGTTGGACTTCAATCAATGGATTAGTAGTCCCCTCCTAGGACAGGGGGAAATCCCTGAAGGTATTGTATCAGGTATAGCACCTACTTGGGTCCCACAGAGAAATGCAATATTCTTAGCAATAGCATTCTCTTATGCAGAGCTAGTTTCAGCAAGTGCTGTTTTTATTGGTGTTAGTCAGGTGGACTTCTCAGGTTACCCAGATTGTAGAGAAGAGTTCATAAACTCAATAGAGGACTCATTGAACCTTGCAGGTGGAAAGTCGGGTAGTGACAGAATAAAAATAGAGGCTCCTCTAATGTTCACAAGTAAGGCTGAGGAGGTAAAGGTGGGAGAAAGGCTCCGAGTGCCTTGGGAAAACACATGGACTTGCTACCGTGGAGAGGAAAAGGCTTGCGGTTCTTGTCCCTCCTGCTCACTTCGTCTTTCAGCTTTCAAGGAAGCAGGTATAGTGGACCCAATAGAGTATAAGGAGGTAGAATGAGTAAGTTAGATAGGGTAATAGAAGCACTACAAGACCTCAAAGAGGAACTCGAGCCTGAAGAAGAAGAGGAACAAGGGAGTAGTCTTGGGTTATATAGAGTGCAAGCTCCTATGGAGGAGTATAATAGTATCATGGCAAGGATGAGAGGCCTAGTATGGCCGGGAGGTAAGAATGAATAAAGAAGAGGCTTGGAGAGAGCTAGGAGATGATGGAGCTATAACTGAAGAGATAGCAAAGGCATTGGAGTTACCCAAAATATGTGTTGGGATGACTAGGGTTGATGTAGAGGATATGTTAGGCATAAAGTTAGAGGAAGATTAGAATGGCTGAGTATAAGCTACTTAGAGATGCTAGTAGAGGAGGGGGTATAGGCATTTTCATTGGGCTTTTTGTTCTACTGTTCACTAATGGCAACTTACACTACTGGCCTATTGCAATTCCTGCACTTGTACTTGTTGCAGCTTGGACACTTTTAGTAAGTAGGTAGAGACGTGGTATTTTGGATTTTATTTTCTCTGTGGATAGTTGGAGTAATACTACCTCTAGGGGTTAAGTTATGGGAACCCCAACTTCAGTGGAGATGGATACTAATTTGGGAGGCCCTTATGTTCTCCCCTTTTATTCTAGGGTTTGGTCTTCTTGTGGGCTTATTTCTCTTAGGAAGAGGTATAAAGGTCAAGGACAAAGAGAAGATTAGGAATTTCTATATTCCAAAGATGCCGAGGTGAAAGATGGGGATAAGAAAACTAACTGGGAAAGAGTTGGCGCTGTTGAAACTGGTAGTCTGGTCGGCCATATTGACCTTTATGGGAGTCCTTCTAGTATTTGGGTTTATGGGCCTTAGGATAATACTTGCCAATAGGGATATTATATATACAGGGCATTGGTATGCAGGCATAATGCACTGGCTATTCCCTCTATGGTTCATCTTTGTAATATTGATAATTGTAGTTCTCATGGCAAGGTATACTGCAAGAAAGTTTAGAAGGAAAGAGGAAGTGGATGAGGAGGGTACCAACATGGAACCGCCGGACAATATTTAAAAATAAATGTAGCTGGTCAGGGTCTTGAGGTACCCTCTTCATTTACTGAGATGGATAAGCAGATAAGGGCATTAAAGAAGCTTGATGGGGAGATAATTGAGGTCCTTAGGGAAGAGGTTGATTCCAATAGCAATAAAAATCTGGCACATTTAATTAGGGCAAGAACAGACTTGCAGAGTGTAATAACTAATCTGATGTTAGTGAGGAGAAGCTAGGTGGGTAGTTTTAAAGACTTTGAAAACTTCTTGATGGATAAGTATGTTGATTGGGAGGGCCATCTCCAGTTTGAGGGTACAGGTGAAAGAATTAAAAGGCTAATAGATGAGATGTGCTGGTCTTCTGAAAAGATAGGTGAAGAACTTAAAAAGTGCCTTAAGCAGAAGTTTGAGGCTGACTATGATGAAATGCTAGTCACTGGGCCCATCTCTACTTGGACTTTATGCCCCCACCATATGCTACCAGTCCAGTTTGAATGTTGGATAGGCTATATACCAAGTGGTAGAGTCCTTGGCCTAAGTAAGTTCACTAGAATAGCAGATATAATGAGTAGAAGGCCAATCTTGCAGGAACAGTACACCACAGAGCTGTCTAGCTTCCTTATGGAAAAGCTAGAGCCTAAAGGGGTAGGTGTTTATGTGAGGGGAGTGCATGGATGCATGGCCTCTAGAGGTGTAAGGCAGGGCTCACCTGTGGTCACTTCAAGCCTAAAAGGATGCTTTATGGATGAGCAGGCAACTAGGTCAGAATTCTACTCTATAGTTATGAAGGGGTAAGAAAATGAAAAGAGAGAAGTGGATAGAGAGACTTACCTTGGGTGGTTGTTGTGAGAGTGATATAGTTAAAGTAAGGTTACCTGTGGAATTCTACTATGATGAGGAAGGCTCCCTTGCTGGAGTAGGTTTTGGCTTAGAAGGGGTAAGGTTAAGTAGAGAAGAAGCTTTGTTGCTCCAGAGGGTAGCGTGTTCAGTTTGTGGAGATGAGTGTGAAGATAGGTATGGACTTAAGAAAGAGAAAAGAGCAAGAATACCAAAAGTTTGGTTGGAAGCCTTTAAAGACAAAGAGAAGGAGAGTAAATAGTGGAGCACAGAATAATTGAGGATATAGCCAAGAAAAGGGAGCTTAGGAGGGCTAGGGCAGGGAAATCTATTAAAGACAAAGCCCTACAGGTCATAGAGGTCATTACCTGTAATGACGACTTTGCACTATCAAAGTCTCCTTATGCCAAACTACTTGTCAAGATCTATACCTACTCTCATGTGGCTAATGGAACCTGTGGTAATGAGCACAAAGACTGGGTAGAAGGATTAAATGAAGTATACACGTCTATGCTAGAAAGAGGAGAAGTATAAGTGGGAACTTGTGATGAGGTGAGGTATGTTTATGAGGCGGCCCAGAGGTTACTTAGAGAAAGGGAGCTCGACTACGAAGGGTCGTGGAAACGTGAGGGCCTAGGTTGTATGGCAGCTTCCCTGTATAGGAAGGCCTCAGGTCTTGAAGTGGCCTTTAGGAATGGTAATTGGGCCACAAGGCCAATAAAGACAAAAGAGGACCTGCTAGATTTAATGAATTACTGTGCTTTGGTATATAGGCTTACGGAATTAGAGGAGAGGGATTAAATAGTGGGTCACTACTTAAGTAATAAAAAATGGAGATTAAGGAATACTCGTAAAAGAAGTGAGGGTACTAGTAGGTACTATGACCAGACGGAGGATTCAGCTAATAGTAGGCAGAGATGGACTGTTAGTGAGTTATTAAGAGTATTGGAGACTACTAGACCTTGTGATAGAGTTCTATCAGAGGAACTTGGGAGGTCTATGAAGGCTCTCGTGGTAATGAGGTCTGACTACAAGAATAGGACAATAGGAAAGAAACTACTAAGTCTAAGAAAGAAAGAGGAGGTGTCACTTGAAATTAGCCTTAGAATCCCCGACAAAAATGCTGGAAAATATTCAGCCATTTGCAGACTTCGACTGGATACTAGGAAGGGAGTTCCTAAAGGATGCTAAGTATGCTGCCTACTATAAGACTACAGGTAAGCATAAATTCATAGATAACTCTGTTAATGAGGATGGAGAGCCTATAACTATTGAGGAGCTAAAGAAGGTCTATGAGGCTTTGGGCTCTGGATGGATAGTTAGCCCTGACTGGATTGGTGATATGCAGAAGACTCTTGCTGCCTATGGGGAATGTATAAAGACTTTTGGTACAGAGCAAGTAGTCGGCGTAGTTCAAGGCTCCACCTTCCTAGAGGCCCTAGGGAGTATATCAGTCTACCAAAATGCTGCCGCTATTGCTGTTCCTTATGATATATTGTCCAGCAAGGAAGACCCTCCTTGGCTGATGGCATTAAGACGTGCCTTGGTGGTCCACCGTATACCAAATAACAAGTACATTCATCTTCTTGGCTTCACTACCTTAGATGAGTTTGCTTACTACACTAACCTTGCTAATGTCTCCTCAATAGACACAGGAGTTCCTGTATGGTTGGGACTTGAAGGGAAAGGTATAGAGGAACCTATTAATAAAAAAGACCCAACCTACAAGAAGATGGATAAGCTAGAGATGACTACCAAGGTTTGGCCTGTAATCATTCGGAACATCGCTCTCCTCCGCCGGTACATCTCTTAGGTTAGGGGTGGTATGAGTAGAGAAAGGTATATGCCGGGTTTGCTAATTAAGATTGCATTGAAGTACAAGTGGGTCTTCCGCTGGCTCGGGACAGCTGGGTTCCTATTTGGCCTCCTGTTGTTAGTAATGGGGTTAGGTGTATATTCAGGTGTGGTTGAAGGGGGTAATGTTACCAAGGATGGTATTGTATATGAGCTAGCTTCTATAAGGGGTTTAGGGGCCCTTATTTTCTTTCCTTTGTTTGTACTGGCATTCTTTGGTTGGATTAGGAATTTACCAGTAGAAGCAAAGAAGGACTGGCTACTTAAGAACTTACCTAAAGAGGAAAAAGACAAGCTAGAAGTCAAGTTTGAGTTGGAGGAAAAGTAGATGCCTTTTAGTATTAATAAGGACATAAAAGCTGGGATGAGTCTGGAGGAGCTGTATGGAATCTCAAAAAAAGATGTCCAATTAAATAGGGTAAAGACTAAATCGGGGAAATATTTAGAGTGGTTCAAGAACCCTTCTAAGGTAATTGTAGTAGCAGAGGATAAGCAAGCGGGGCAGGCCTTGGTTGTTGATGAGGGTTGGAGTGCATTAAGGATTGAAATCCAATTTCCGGAATTTACATGCTTGTGCCCACGGACTTCCCAACCTGATTTTGCTACTATTACTCTCAGGTACATACCTAATGAGAGGTGTGTGGAACTTAAGGCACTAAAGTATTATTTTAACAGCTTCCGAGATGAGGGACACTTCCATGAGCAGTGTATAGAACTTATCTACCAAGATTTGATGAAGGCTATTAAGCCTTCTAAGTTGCAGATAGTAGGAAATTTTAATGTCCGTGGGGGAACCTATCCTAAAATCACCCGGGGTGAGTGGCTGAGTGTAGAACAAAAAGTTGAGCTTTTAGAGCCTTAAATAGGGAAGGGAATTATTAGATGTCAGAGATGTCTTTCCTTCCAGAGTTGAAAATCTTTCTGTTGAAGAATGGCCTTATCTATACAGTTAGGAAGTACAAGATGAGTGAAGCTATAGTAAGCATTGAGGGAGTGGGAGAGTGCAAGAGAGAACCTCTTGGTACAATTAAAACAAAAGAGGATTTAGAGCCCTTTGTTGGGTCAAGTGGGTTTGATACAGTTGATGCTTGGTGGAAGAAGATAAAATATTTTATACCAAGTGAGGGAGACATAAAGTATTTATATAGGACGAGGTTATTAGATGAGAGTGGGTAGGAGTACTTCGGGAAACCTCTGTTGGTCAGACATCGACCATTACCTCCCCGTCAGATACGCTGCAGATGGGCTTAATTCTGGTCGAGTACTCCTACCTAGTCTGGTCTAATAAGAAGGAGGGCTTTAATGGGTACTGATTTTGCATTTTGGTATCCTCTCTTGGTGTTTGGACTGGCTATTTTGTTTCTTGTCTTTGGTGTAGCTATACCACAAGCATTCACAGCACCTGTGCCAGAGCCTGTCCAATATGTGATAACGAACTTAAATATAGCAGGGAATTATTTACCTCCAGAGTTCTATGTAGCTTCTTATGAAACTACAGAACACGGAGCTTTGAAGTTGTGTGGGTATTGGGACCCACCTGACCATGTATGTTGGGATACAGGATATGATTGGGTACCAAATATAGTAACACTCCCAGAGGGGAGTTATGTAATAAAAGAGTACCCAATAGTGGAAAGAGACAAAGGGTATTGCCCAGAGCCTAAGTAAGGAGTGTATCTTAACTATGAAGAGTGATGAACAGTTCAGAAGAGAGGGGCTACAAGGTATCTTGTTATTTGGGTTAGGTATAGTGATGGCAGGAAGTGGTATGGCCTTTTCATTTGGAAGAACTCTTGAGGGCCATGAGCCACATTGGGCTTTCTTGATTATTACTATGGGGGGAGCTATACTTGCTATGTTAGGTTTGGCTAGACTAGGCCAAGCAGGGGATTAAGTTCAATAAGAGGAGGAAGTCTATGTGGTTATGTAAGGTATGGAATCACAGTTGGAAGTATGTGGGGGATATAAGGACTTGTAAGAGGTGTGGGAAGGTTGAAGACTTCTTGGGCTTCAAACTGGAGCTAAATAGAACTGATTTAAGAGCGGTAGCATATGATAGGGCTACTAAGAAAACTTTCAAGGAAGACTGGCCTCTACTCTTGGCTTGGCTTGTTTTGGTTATTGGTCTTAGTTTAATAACCGATTCTGATTGGGTTGCTATCCCTCTCTTTATACTATTTATTGGGGGATTCGGGGTCTTTGGAGCTGTATTAGGTAGAAGAGTTGAGAAAGAGCTTGAGTCTCTTGTAGAAGAGTCCCAGGCTCAAAATTTAAAGGAAAATACTCTAAAAGAGAGCGAGTAGAGTGAACATAGTTAGGATTTGGGAAGGGTATAGGAGAGTTGGAGTTAATTATGGACTACCCGTCCACTATGTGGATATAGGGCCTTCCATTAGAATGGAGCCTTTGGAGGTAGTGAAAAGGCTTAGAGACCTAGGCCTTGACTTGGATAGATGGGTAGTCTTTGGTTCAGGTTTTGCTTCAGAGAAAGGGGCTATGAGTTTACTTGAGGCTCTCAGGGCAGTTAGGATTCATATTGAGGTTGAGGATGATGGGTCAAGCCAAACCCCAACCTGGTTCCCAACTGTGGATAGATGGATTCTTTACTGGACAGGTAAATTGGTATTCAACTTTGGAGCACTAAGACCTAATAGAGATTTTTTGGTCTGTATGGATGAGAATATAGAGAAGTTCCTTGAGGAGACAAGTAACTTCCAAGCGGTTAAGGCTTGGGTAGTAGAGGAACCAGATAAAGTGTATGAAGAGGCAAAGAAGCTGGGTATAAGGGTATATAAGAAAGACACTAGGGAGGTATAGATGCTCTCGGAAGTTGTTATTGCTGCGGCTAAAGAGTCACAGAGAGAAAGAAGGCCTGGATTAACTATCTCTGGGGTATTTCCTTGCCCCTATCATATCTACAAGTCATACACTGGTTGGGGCGAGTTACCTCCTCTTGAAGGTGAAGAGATACTTAATATGGAGAATGGTTGGTTCCAGGAAGAGGAGTCAGTCAAGGCTCTTAAGAGAGCTGGTATAGTAGTAGAAAATAGACAACTTGAGGTAAGGGTAGGTAAATCAGAGAGAGTAGGGCACATAGATGGAACAATCTCTTTGAATGGAAAAGTCATGCTATGGGAACATAAGGCTAGGTCTATGGAGTCCGCATCTAGGCTTAGGGAAAAAGGACTAAAGGCAGCTCCTGAGATGAAATCTCAAGTACAGTTGTATATGGGAGGTTTGAGAGGCCTTGGTTTAGATGTAGAGGAAACAGATATTTATATAAAACCAAAAGATAATAATATTCCGTTTGACTTCATAGAGAGGTTTGACTTGGAGTTTTTCCACATGGTAGCTGGGTGGATAGATAGAGTGATTTTAGAGAAGTGGATACCTGAACCCAAGGATTGTGTCTATTGCCCTTCCTGTTATATGCAAAGGTACTGCAGAGGGGATATTCTAATTGACTTCTCGGGTATGGAAACATTGTCAGATGATGAGTTAGTTAAGAAGTGGAGATTGGGTAAGCAGTATAGTGACTTTGGGAAAGAGCTTGTGGAAGGGGCACGGAATATAATGAAAGCAAAGTTTGAAGAGTCAGGTTTAGAGGCAGGGGACTCAATGTTAGTTGGGCCTCTTAAAGTAAAGAAGTATACTCAGCATAAGAATGTCTTTGTGCAAGAGAAGTTTGTGAAGAAGTTTGGTGCAATAGCATTATTAGATGTTATGGAGAAACAAAATATTCCTGTGTATCGGATAGACGACACAGAAGAAGGGGTGGTCCTATGAAAAATGATAGGTGGAAAATGCCCAAGTTCCGTGGATGGTGGTGGTTGGTAGTAGCTGGGCTAGTCCTCTATACAATAGTCCAGACAGTGAGGTGGCTGAGTTGAAATATATAGTTTCTAAGAGTATAGATATAGACGTGGCCCATAAGTTACCTTGGCACAAGGGGAAGTGCCAGAAGCTCCATGGGCATACTCTAACAATAAGAGTTGCAGTTTCTAGCTTTAAGCTTGATGGAAATGGTATAGTAGTTGATTTTGGGCAGATTAAGGAATTCCTTAATTCCATAAAAGATGTACTTGACCATCAGTATCTAAATGAGATACAAGGCTTGGTAAATCCAACTGCTGAGAATATCTGTAATTGGATAAGCACTGTCTTTAGTGTATCCTGCATAGAGTGGGGGGTAAGTCCTGAGTATATAGAGGTTTGGGAAACAAAAACTTGTTGCGTTAGAATGGAGTACTCCTGATGCCGTGGTACCACGCAGGAAAATGCCAGGGTGATATATCTGTTTGGAGGATGAGATGCACCAAGTGCAAGAAGCAATGGAACCCAGTCTCATTCCTCTTTGACCCTAAGGGTATAAGACA
>Ga0315274_10009339_pt1 | contig 14181 bp, 13 predicted proteins | sample YL17G02_20_MG_FD_203700 | JGI IMG/M metagenome (GOLD analysis project Ga0315274, IMG submission 203700) | Sediment microbial communities from Yellowstone Lake, YNP, Wyoming, USA - YL17G02_20 | ecosystem: Environmental > Aquatic > Freshwater > Lake > Sediment | place: USA: Wyoming | collected... | reverse complement strand
TTTTATTCTGAAACAAACAACTGATTATCTATCAATAAATTTCCTAAATCAGTTCCCCACATAGTTTACCAGTTCATCCTCCAAACCTGTCCCGCTAAACCTTACTACTCGCACGCGGACTTTATATCTTGATATACTGACCCGCCTTCGTACTTATTACCCACCCTTATCTCGCGGTTAAAAATTCAACCATTAATTTTGCCGGCAAATCAAGCTTTTTTTGTCTAAGTTTCCTGGCAAGTTGCCGACTAATATTAAGCTCGTCCTCGGCCCAATTTTTAACTGTTTGATTACTAAGGGCTTTACTAGGATCTCTCATTAACCCAGATAATGTTAACCCACTCTCTTCCAACACTGATTTGGGTATGTTGCAAATACCCCTTTCTAAATCAGCCCCTAGATCTTTAATGGCATAAGTTTTACCTAAAATTATTGGCAATACTAATGGCAACTCGTTCACCGGCATCTGCAATAATTTATCAACAGGTAAACAATCTGAGGGTATTCTTGTTTTGGATCCTATTGCTATTAAAGTAATATTCTGGGCATGACCAAAGCCCTGCCAATAACCTTGTAATATTTCCTCCTCGGTTAATACCGTCTGGTCGATTCTTCTGTGGTATTCCAACCTCATCGCCTCTAAAAAACCGATGCATTCCCGTTTAACACTGTCTCCTTTTTCTTCATTCTCTAAGGGTTGTAGGTAGTTAACTGCTTGTTGAAATACAAAGGCAGTATTCGGCTCCATAATGATTTCCTGCTTACTTGTTCCCGTTGTGTCAATATGACTAACTAAGTCGTCAATCCAACTATCCACCGTTTCAAACCCCTTTGGTAACGGTTTATCTCCATCAACAACATCATCAACATCTCTCCCTCCGTAGTAAGCTAGTTCTAAGCCAGGAAAGTGGGGTGAAAGTTCTTTTAAAACAAAGGTCATTATCAGATATTTGTTTCCTCTTTCTCTAAGAGCTAACCGCCGTTCTTCTATCGCCGCCGCTTCAAGTTTCTTTAAATTTACTATGATGTCAGGAATAATCGAAGCATGTTGTTCGTTGCTCATCCAACCATATTATATCTTTTAAAAATTAACAAAACTTGTCCCACTAAATCTTACTACTCGCTTTTTACAGAACTATTCGTTCACAGCTCGTAGAGCGATTTTTGCGGGACTGCGTCCGCCATAGCCTTTGGCGTCGACGGACTTGACTTTTTGGGTTTTATTAGTGTAGAATTGCGGCTCTCCCACCAATATGGTGGGATTTTTGATAGCTTCTGCCCAAGATGTTAAAACTATCTCTAAATCTGTCTAAGATTAGCCTCAATTTGAGCCTGATGGGGAGGAGGGTTGTTCGTGAAATAAAAAACGTCAGGTCAGGAAGTAGAGTCTCCCGTCTTTTCAGGCACGTCTTTGAACACAAGAGCGTTAAGAAGGTTTTTGGCGCCAACCTGGCCGTGTTGATCGCCTTAAACTCATTTACTCCAGCGAAGATTGTTCCAATCCAGGCCGAAGAAACAGTCATCCGTGAGGCAGATGCTCCACTGACCACCGTGACCGATAAAATTATTCAATACCCTTTGGAGAGTTTTACGATCACTCAAGGATTTTCTTTCTTCCATCCGGGCGCCGATTTTGCCGCCCCCATGGGAACAGAATTAAAGCCAATTAAAGATGGCGTGGTTGAAGCTGTTTCGCACACTGCTTACGGATACGGAAACGCAATCATTATCAATCATGGAGACGAAATTTCCTCTTTATATGCCCATCTTTCCAAAATCACCGTCAGTGTGGGCGACAAGGTTGATGTCTTTACCAAAATCGGTGAAGTAGGCAGATCCGGACACTCAACCGGGCCCCATTTGCATTTGGAAATCCACAATCACGGAGTACCCATCAATCCTTTTGCCATTCTACCTTCGTCCGTCTCGGCTATTTAGAAGCTTAGTTATCTATTTATTTTCCAAACTTCTCCATAAATACCAGGAGGCAACTGTACGATAAGGCTTCCAGTGTTTTTCGGCAAACCCGGCAGATTTAATCTTATCGAATTTCCTGCCGGTGACTTTTTCAAATCCTTTTTGGATTCCAAGGTCTTCCGTAGGGAAAATATCGGCCCTTCCCAAGGAAAACATCAGAAACATGTCTACCGTCCACGGCCCGATACCTTTCACTGCTATCAGTTCTCTCTTAACTTCGTCATCGGGCAACATGCTTAGTTTTCTAATATGGAGTTTCCTACTTTTGACTCTTTGGGACAAATCCTCAATCGCCCTGACTTTCGACCAAGCCATTCCACAACTTCTTAACTCATCATCCGGCAAAGATAATATTTTATTTGGGGTGAGCCTTCTTTTTATTTTGGCTTTTAAACGGCCTTCGATGACGTCGGCAACTCTCCCAGAAAGCTGTTGACCAATTATTTCTCCAATCAAACCCTGAAAATAATCAACGTGGATTCTGGGTTTAATTGCGCAGCGCCCCCATTCTTTGATTAACGGCGCTATATATTTATCCTGAAGAAGAAATTTTTCGGCTTTCCGCCACATTAAAGATTAGTAATCCATTCCGCCAGCGGGTATTTGCGGTTCTTTTTTGTCTTTATCAATTATGTCAGTTATCAGGCCTTCCGTCGTGATGACCATCATTGCGACCGAGGCGGCATTTTGCAAAGCCGAACGGGTCACTTTGACCGGATCAACTATGCCCAGTTTGGTCATTGAACCGAATTTTCCCGTCAGAGCATCATAGCCAAAATCAATGTCTTTTGAGGCCAAAACCTTCTTTAAGACGGCGGCTCCATCGGCGCCGGCGTTTTTAACCAGCCATTTGATCGGTTCCTCCAGGGCTTCATAAACGATATCTATCCCTATTTGTTCATCTTTATTCTCGGCTTTAATTCCCTTAAGAACTTTCCCGGCTCGAAGGAAGGCTGTTTCTCCTCCGGGAACAATACCTTCTTCGATGGCGGCCTTGGTGGCCCCAACCGCGTCTTTAACTCTTTCTTTCTTTTCATTAAGTTCAATTTCGGTTGCCGCCCCGACATTAATTTGGGCCACTCCGCCGGAGAGCTTGGCCAGTCTTTCTTCAATTTTTTCTTTATCAAAATCGGAATCGGTTTCCTTAAGTTGTTTTTTCAAGGAGGAAATTCGGGCGTCAATGGCTGACTTTTCCCCTTTTCCGCCGATGATTCTGGCGTTATCTTTGTCCGCCCAAACTTTATCGGCCTGTCCCAAATCGGCCACTTCCACTCCCTCAAAAGTTCTGCCTGTGTCCTCGGAGATCACCGTGCCGCCGGTTAAAACCGCAATGTCTTCAAGCATCTCTTTCCTTCTGTCACCAAAACCCGGAGACTTGACGGCCAAAACATTAAAAGTGCCTCTTAATTTATTAACCACCAGGGTGGCAAGGGCCTCCCCTTCAATTTCGTCGGCAATGATGACCAAATTCTTACTGACTTTGACAAATTTTTCCAGGAAAGGCAGTAGGTCGGCAATTGAAGAAATTTTTTTGTCGGTTAAGAAAATGTAGGCATCCTCAATTTCGGCTTCCATTTTGTCCGGGTTGGTGACGAGGTAAGCCGAAGCATAACCCCGGTCAAACTCCATTCCCTCTTTGTATTCGATATCAATCGTGAGCCCCTTACCTTCTTCGACCGTGACCACCCCATCCCGCCCTACTTTATCCAAAGCCTCGGCTATTTTATCGCCGATGGCCGTATCCCCTGCGGAGATGGTCGCCACCTGGGCAATTTCTTCTTTATTTTTAATAGGTTTGGCTATCTTCTTTAGTTCCGCCGTCACCGCCTCAACCGCCTTCTCCATGCCACGCTTAATGATCATTGGATTGGCGCCCTCGTTCACACTTTTCATTCCCCCTTTGGTCATCACTTGAGCCAGAAGAGTGGAGGTTGTTGTTCCGTCGCCGGCGGTATCGTTGGTTTTACTGGCGGCTTCTTTAACCAGTTGCGCCCCCATATTTTCAAACGGATCCGGAAGATCTATCTCTTTAGCCACCGAAACTCCGTCATGAACAATGTTGGGCGCTCCCCATTTTTTATCAAGGGCGATGTTTCTGCCTTTTGGGCCCAAGGTCGTCACCACCGCCCTGGCAACAATATCAATCCCCCTTACCAGAGCGCGTCTCGCGTCCTTGCCGAATTTAAGTTGTTTACTCATATTTCAACGGCTAAGATGTCCTCAAACTTCACAAAAAGATATTCTTTACCTCCAATTTTAACTTCATTTCCGCCCCACTTTTTATAAATTACCACATCTCCTGCCTTTACAGGCGAACCCTTCTTCATTCCTTTTTCTGTTACTTCAGGGGCTCCCACTGACAAAACCTTTCCTTTCTGTGGTTTCTCGCCCGCAGTATCGGGAAGATAAATTCCCGAAGCGGTCTTAACCTCCTTTTCCAGAGGTTCAATAATGATGTACCCTGCTGTTGGTTTCAAATTCAATTTTGGCATTCCTATATCTAGAGTGCTATTTTATAAACACATTCCATCTCTGTCAAGAGGAAAGTCTCTGAAGAACTATTTTCCCCCAGTCATTAGGGTGAAAGATGGCCTTATGGGGAGTAATAATTTCGCGGGTGATTCTGGACTTCATATAAGCATACTGAAATTTAAAGGCTAGTTTCTCCAACCAAGTACATAGTACACAGTACTTAGTACTTAGTATTTTTCTTCTTTGTACTTTGCGCTCTGTACTTTGTACTCGTACCGCATTTGGCCAGTAATCCCTAACCCACTTGTTCTTTCCGATAAATTCCTCATAAACGAAGTCTTTATTAACCAAGGGCTTAACTTGAGCAATCTCGTGAGCCGTATAAAGATTCCTATTTCTCCAGTCCCAAGAAAGGGCTGATTCGTCCAGCCACATATTTAAACAAAGTCGGTCCTTTCCCTCTTTATCCTTTGGTTTTCTTATTGCATAGTTCATAATTCGTAATACTAAATACGTAATCAATCTCGTTGTCCAAAGCAGGTTCCGTTTGGTGACAATCATTAAATCAATGTCCGAATTGAAGGAGGCATTTTCCATAGATAGGGCCCCTGTCAAAAAAACTCCCTTAACGGAAAGTAAATGTTTTAAGACAGAGGCCGCATCCTTGGCAATTTCAATTTTCTTCGCCGAAATTCTTTCTTTTAAAACCCTTTGGTAAATTAAACCTTCTTTACCGGCAATAAAATAATAGCCGTCTTTTTCGGTAATTTCGGCGGTCTCAAAGGACTTAGATAATTTTTGTTTCCCGATTGACCATTTAATAACTTCAGGGGCGGTTAGCGGGTAATCGAAAAGAGCATGATAGGTAACTGCTCCCACTTCACCTTCCCCAAGGAGCCCGACTTTCCCTTTTTCATTTCCTAGGCTGAATTTATACAGAAATGGCATATCTATTTGACCAGGCCATACTGACGCAAAACCTGAGAAACGCCCTGGGCCACCGTGGGAAGAACTTTGTCGGCCGGAGACCCGGAATTAACGGCATTGACGGCATCTTCAAAATATTTCCCAATCAGGGAATTAATACCGGTCGGGCCGTCAAATGTCCTTGACTGCAAATACCAACTCCGGGCGCTGGGGGCCAGGGAAATTATTGACCCCAAAATCGGATGCTCCTTTAAAAGTCCGGCCATATCGATCCTCGGATACGGTTCACCAAATCTTCTTATCCCCGCCGCGTTTGCGTAAATTTTACTAAGTGCTTCTTTGGCAGAAATATAATTCAAAAAATTCCAGGCGACTTCTTTGTTCTTACTTTTGGCCCAAACTCCCTGGACCCAATATGAGGCATACGAAACACTTTTTCTACCGGAGCTGTTTTGAGGAAGCTGGGGGATCGGGACAGTTCTAAAATTTAAGGCCGGGTTCATTTGAACAATCTCCATGGTCCTCCAGGACGGAGCAAAATACATCGCCAGTTTCCCGCCGGCGAAAAATGCAGTCGAGTTTGGAAGGGTTGCGTCCCAAACCCCATCGCTCGAGGAAAACAGAGTAAAAAATGTCAGCGCGTCCGAAGCCAGTTTTCCGGTGGGACTACCTAAATCAACCCCGTTTTGAAGCATCATGAGAGCTAAAATTTCCTGCCAATGGTCCACGTTTTCGGTTCTTCCCAGGGCAACCCCGGACTGAATAATATTTCCCTGATCGTCTTTTTTGGTTAACTCAATCGCCAAACTTCTTAGGTCATCCCAGGTTTCGGGAGGAGTCTTTCCGGAAGCTGCAAAAATATCATTATTAATATAAAGAGTGAGGGCATCATAGCCCAAAGGAATTCCGACGATACCGGATTCGCTGGTTAAATCCGTTGAGACGGTAGGATAAAAGGTCTGGAAAAAATCCGACGCGGACATAATATTTGCGGGCAAGCGGTCCAGGTCGTTTTTAAACATCGGCACCCAAGAGTTATGAAAAGTAAAAATATCGGGGCCGGTTCCTTTTGCCAAAGCATTGGTCAATCTTTCTCGATAATCTTGCTTTGACTGTTCAACATATTTAATTTTTACTTTGGGATTTTTTTGCTCATATTCGGTAATCAGCGGGGCCACCACCGCCTGATCCTCCCAAAGACTCCACCAGGTTATTTCTCCACCCGAGGGTGTTTTGTTGGCGGAATTCTTAAAAAATATCCAGGCGGCGGCCAAAACCAGTAAAATCAAAGGCGCGATAAACAAAACGACTTTCGGAAACTTCCTTTTGGGAACCGGGGGTATGACACTGGTTGCCTGGGGCGGTTCCTGCGCTTGGGGTTGAATGATTAGATCAGGCATATTACTTAAGAATAATGGTATCATATTTAGAGTGATGAAAAAGTGGTTTTTAATTGTAATTGAAGTTTTGGTCCTTATTTTTTCTCTTTATAACCTGGCCTTTACCGGCAGAATTTATCCCCACGTCTCTGTCGCCAGGATCAATCTGGGAGGGAAAAACGAAAGTGAGGCGATTAGTTTCTTGAGTCAAAACTTAAAATTCCCGGAAAAAGTTATCTTAGAAAATAACGGGCAAGATTTTGAAATAACGGCACTTTCAATAGATGTCTCTCCAAATTTGGCCGACTCGGCCCGGGCCGCTTTTGATATTCACCGAACCGGAAATATTATCTACGATTTTTACCAGAGACTCATCTCACTCTTTAGAAAAACTAACCTCGGTTTAAGAATAAACTTAAATGAAAATAAACTTGATCAATTGGTTTCTGTCGTTGCGGGTCAGGTCGAATCCGACGCCGTCCCCCCATCATTAAAATTAGTTGACGGCCACGTAACTCTGAATAATGGAGTTATCGGTTATAAGTTGGATCAAAACCTTTTAAAAGCCGAGGTTGGTTCTTCTTTTTCGTTAAGTAAAAATTCAAAAGTTAATATTCGGTTGATTAAGATAGATCCAACTTTAGAAGAAGCGCAAGCAAACATCTATTTAAAAAGAGGGAGGGCCCTCACCGGAAAAATTCTTGAACTTAAGGGTGATACCGAAAATTATTCCTATCGGGGACAAGATCTTCTTAATCTTATCGACCCCGAAGGGTCATACAAAAAGGACCCGATTACGGATATCGTTTCTGTCGTCAGCAAAAACGTTAATCATGATCCCGAAAATTCGGTTTTTATCTTCGAGGGCGGCAAGGTAAAGGAGTTTCAACCGTCTAGAGATGGAGTTGCGGTTAAAAATGAACTCCTGGCCCAAATGATAATTGGCAATTTAAGAACCCTAGAGGAAACCGACGAAAAAGTAGCCTCCGTAGGTATCCCCGTAGACATCACTCCCCCGAAAATTAAGACGGGGGAAGTCAATAATCTGGGAATAAAAGAGCTGCTCGGTCGCGGTGTTTCTTATTTTGCGGGCTCCATTCCGGGAAGAATCCATAATATAAATTTGGCCGCCTCAAAATTTAAAGGCGTTCTCGTTACCCCGGGTGACACTCTCTCATTTAACGAGACGGTTAGTGACATTTCCACCCTGACCGGCTACAAACAGGCTTATATCATTAAAGAGGGAAAAACCGTTTTGGGCGATGGCGGCGGCGTCTGTCAGGTATCAACAACGCTTTTTAGGGCCACCCTTAATGCGGGTCTCCCCGTAATTGAAAGAACTGCCCATGCCTACAGAGTCGGGTATTACGAACAAAAATCTCCTCCGGGAATTGACGCGACCGTCTTTGGCCCGACGGTGGATTTAAAAATCAAAAACGACACCCCAAATTACCTCCTAATTCAGACGGCCGTGGACAATCAAAATTTAATACTCACTTTTGAAATTTATGGCACAAGCGACGGCAGAATTGCCAAAATTTCAACCCCAGTTACTGTCACCTCAACCCCGCCACCCCCCGACGTTTACCAAGACGACCCGACACTACCTCTGGGAAAAATCGTCCAGACCGAACATAAAGCTTGGGGCGGAAAAATAACTTTCAATTACACTGTCAAAAAGAACGGAGAGATTATTTACCAAAAAACATTTGTCTCCAATTACACCCCTTGGGCCGCGGTTTACCTACGTGGCACAGCTACGGTACAATAACGTCATGCAAACAGTCAAAGAAAACCCGAATGCTATTACCAAAGCAGTTGAGATATTAAAAGCCGGTGGTTTAGTGATCTTTCCGACCGAAACGGTTTACGGCATTGGCGCCGACGCCACCAACCCAAAGGCTATCGAGAAACTTAATAAATACAAAAAACGGCCCCTTGGAAAACCATATTCGATTGCGGTCTCTAATCTGAAAATGGCCGAGGAATTCGTTACTCTAAACCAAACCGCCAAAAACATTTATCAAAAATTTTTGCCCGGTCCAGTTACCGTCGTTTCCAAAGGAAAAAATAAAGTAGCCAGGGGCGTAGAATCGGAAACCGGCACTCTGGGGGTCAGAATCCCGGATTACAAACTAGTCAGAGAGATTATCGATAAACTGAAAAAACCAATTACAGCAACTTCGGCCAACGCCAGTTATCAAAAAAGGCCGTATAAAATCTCTGACGTCTTAGATAACATTTCGGAAAAACAGAAGTCTTTAATTGATCTTATTATTGATGCGGGGAAGCTCCCCCATAACGAACCCTCAACCGTCATTGACACCACAGTCGATGACCCTGTCATTCTTAGGCAAGGGGAAATAAAATTCAAAGGGAAAAGCCAAGTGCTCTCCAAAGGTGAGGAAAATACTCAAAGCGTAGCCAAGGAACTTCTTCAAAAATACGAAAGTTACTTAGGCAAAAGGTCGCTGGTCTTTGCTCTGGAAGGGAAAATGGGTGTTGGCAAAACCCAATTTACCAAAGGCTTGGCGAAATCTTTGGGGATTAAAGAAGAAATCGTTTCCCCGACTTTTAATTTGGTCTTGGAGTACGGCCGATTAACCCACCTCGACGCCTGGCGACTGCAGGCTCCGAACGAATTGGAAACCTTAGGTTTTCTTCAAATGATCGAGAATAAAAACATGGTGATTGCGATTGAATGGGCCGACAGAGTTTCCCAGGTAATCAAAAGGTGCCGAGAACACGCCGTCGTGATTTGGGTAAAAATTGAGTTTGGTAAGGGCAGAAACGAAAGATTGATTTCTTGGAAAACGATATGAAAATCTTAGCCATCGATACCAGTTGCGATGAAACAGCAACGGCGGTCACGGAGGGGACTAAAATTCTATCTAATATCATTTGGTCTCAAGCTTCTTTACACGCAAATTTTGGCGGCGTCATGCCCTCTTTGGCGCAAAGAATGCATCGTGAGCGGATTAACTTTGTTATTCGGAAGGCGCTAATCACCAGCCACCAATCACTAGTCACCGACATCGATGCAGTTGCGGTTACGGTTGGGCCGGGGCTGGCCATTGCGCTGGGCGTCGGCATTGAAAAAGCAAAAGAAATTGCCAAAAAGTACAAGAAAAAAATTATTCCCGTTAATCATGTTGAGGCCCATCTCTTAAGTTCGTTTGCTTCGCCAATCACTAACCATCAATTACCTCTCACTTTTCCTGCGTTCGGCCTGGTTGTTTCCGGCGGCAATACCCAACTTATCTATATTGAAAAAATTGGAAAATATAAAGTCCTTGCCCAAACTGTTGATGATGCTTTAGGGGAAGCTTTAGATAAAGGAGCAAGACTTTTGGGTCTGGGTTACCCGGGAGGGGCAATCCTTGAGAAATTCGCCCATTCAGCAACTTCAGGGCAAGCCCGGTATAATCTTCCTATTCCTTTAGCTGATGACAAAATTAAAAATAGATTTAGTTATTCGGGTTTAAAAACCGCAATGTATAGACTTATAGAAAAAGAAAAACCCCTAACCAAAGAAAAAATCTGTAATCTTGCCGCCAGTTTTCAAGATGTCGCCTTCAATCACATTATTAATGTTTTGAAATATCAAATAGAAACTAATCCCTATCCCCTAGTGCCTAGTGCCTTATTGTTGGGTGGTGGTGTTGCTAACAATAATCTTCTTAGAAGTAAACTGCGTAAATTATTAAAGCCTTATGGAATTACCCTTCACGTCCCCTATTCAAAAAAACTCTGCGGCGACAATGCGGCAATGATTGGAGTTTCAGCTTATCTCAAAACACAAAGGGGAAATTTAATGAATACAGATCAAATTGATAGAAGTCCGAATTTAAAAATTTGAGATTTATTTTACAGGTAAAAAGGCGCAGCAATCTTTTGAACGAACGCATTGTTTGCAGTTTACCTCACTGCGATCGTTACATACTTTTACATATGGCCGACCTTCTTCGTCTACAAAACCGGAGGAAACCACGTATTTGTCACCAACTGTTTCATAATAGGTTGCCCGATTAACCGGCACTTTGGATAAATTTGGTTCGCCATTTTCCATATGTGCCAAATAGTACCTACTTTCTCAGCAAAATGCAACCTTGGGGTTGCTTGGTTTGCGGGAGGAATCGTCGCACCGATTCTTACTCTTAAAAAGATTTCGGATATTTATTTTCCTGGAATTTGGGGCCTGGCCCTAACGATTGTCTCAATAAGTTTTTCATTATTAATTTTAAGAAAGAAATAAATTTATGAACACAAATGATTTGATCAACATTTTTGCCTTTGCTACGCTTCTCACCGGAGTTTTATTTATCTTTATTTACTTTTTGATTAAAAGAAAGTAGTATTGAAGCATGAACATAGCTTTGGTAATAATTTCGTGGACAGTTCTTCTTCTTGGTGCCGGCCTTCTATATTCTGTTGTTAAAAAGTAAGCTTCACGTCCCCCTCTTCGTTTCCCCTATTCCCGGAAGTTTTGCGGCGACGGATAAACCTGACCGAAATCCGAACTTAAAGATTTAGCCCTTTTGGTTTATTTTTTGGACTTGTTAAATGGACATTTTACGGTACACGCACCACAATTTGTATCCATTTTGTCGTTACAAACCTCCACTTCGTGACGATTAATCATAACGATAACTCCAGTACCATACTTACTACCGGGTCTTATATCACGAGGGTTATTTATGTGTACTAAATCTAACCTTGGCGTAAATTCTACCATTAGCATAATGATAATCTTCTGCCTGCAAAATGCAAACCTACCTGGTAAAATAATAATATGGATACAAGATATGACCACACCAAAGAATCTGAAATTTATGATCTTTGGGAAAAATCCGGAGCATTTTCCCCCAATCAACCATTAACCATTGGCCATCAGCCATTCTGTATGATCATGCCTCCTCCTAACGCTAGTGACCCTTTGCATATCGGTCATGCAAGGTTTGTCGCTATTGAAGACAATTTAATCCGTTACCACAGAATGAAGGGCGACCCGACTCTTTGGCTTCCCGGAGCGGATCATGCCGGAATTGAAACTCAATATGTTTTTGAAAAAAGATTAAAGGCTGAAGGAAAAAGCCGGTTTGATTATAGCCGTGACACCCTTTATCAAATGATTTGGGACTATGTACAAAAAAATAAAATCAACATGGAAAGTCAGCTTAAAACGCTGGGGGCTTCTTGTGACTGGTCAAGATTTAAGTTCACGCTTGATCCTGAAATTGTCAAGATTGTCTACCAAACTTTTAAAAAACTGTATGATGACGGGCTCGTCTATAGGGGTGAAAGAATTGTCAATTACTGCCCTCGCTGCGGTACCGCCTACTCCCAACTCGAAGTGGATTACGTCGAGCGCGATGATGATCTTTACTATTTGGATTACGGTACGGTAACAATTGCCACCACCCGGCCGGAAACAATTTTTGCGGATGTGGCCGTGGCCGTTAATCCCAAAGACAAAAGATACCTAGGGTTAATCGGAAAAACCGCACATATACCGCTCATTAACCGCGAGGTTCCGGTAATTGAGGATAATTTAGTGGATATCAACTTTGGAACGGGAGCTTTAAAGGTTACCCCCGCCCACGACCAGACGGATTTTGAGATTGGACAGGCCCATAAACTACCAATTATTTCCGTAGTCGATGAAAAAGGACGGATGACGGGCACACCCGAGAAATATATCGGTATGAAAGCGGAATTGGCGAGAGTCGGAGTGGTCAAAGATTTGGAGGCCGCAGACAAAATTAAAAAAACGGAAAAAATACAGCACACGGTGGGTACATGCTACAGAGATCACGGTCTAATCGAACCCCTGGTTTCTAAACAGTGGTTCATTAAGGTTGAGCCACTTGCCAAAAAAGCCTTAGCCGGCATCAGAAACAAAGAAGTTAAATTCACAACAAAAAAATACGAAAAGATTGCGCTTCATTGGCTTAAAAATTTGAGGGATTGGAACATTTCCCGTCAAATTGTTTGGGGAATAAGAATTCCTGCATGGCGTTGCGATCATTGTCTTGACTGGATTATCACGGAAGGAACCAAACCGAAAGAATGTCCAAAGTGCGGAGAAAAAACATTAACACAAGATGCCGATACCCTTGACACGTGGTTCTCTTCCGGACAATGGCCTTTCGCTACACTCAAGACAAGCCCTTTCGCCGGCGACTTTGAATCCTTTTATCCCACTACGGTTATGGAAACTGCTTACGACATCCTCCCTTTCTGGGTAATAAGAATGATCATGATGGGCCTCTATGTCACAAACAAGGTTCCTTTTGAAAAAGTTTTAATTCACGGATTAGTGAGGGACAAAGAAGGACAAAAAATTTCCAAGTCAAAGGGAAATGTAATTGACCCAATTGAAATGACTAAGAAATATGGATCGGATGCTTTAAGAGTGTCGCTTGTTTGGGGCGCCTTAGTCGAAAATGATATTTGCCTTTCGGAAGATAACGTTAGGGGTCAAAGAAACTTTGCCAATAAAGTGTGGAACATTGCAAGGTTTGTTTTAGCAAACAAACAAGGTGAAAGAGTAAAAGAGCGAGAGAGTAAAAGTAAAAACGAAGACGATAAATGGATTTTGGGAGAACTCAAAAAAACGATAAAACTTATTACTCATGCTTTAGACAAATATCGTCTTAACGAAGCGGCTGAAGAAATTTATAACTTCATCTGGCATAAATTTGCAGATATTTATATAGAGAAAGTAAAAGACAGACGCGAAGAAGCCCAACCAACCCTCGAGAAAATTTTAGGCAATTCCTTAAAACTCCTTCATCCTTTCATGCCCTTCGTCACCGAAAAAATTTGGAGTTTAATGGGGAACAAAAAACTTCTAATCTCCTCCTCCTGGCCTAAGGCTTAAGGGAGAATGGGTGCTACTGATGGTGTCGTCGTTGTCGCCGGCGTACCTGAAACCGTGGCAGCAGGAATCTCTGTGGAGGTCACTGTCGGCAGCGGTGATGGCGTTACAACAACTTCAGGGGTGGGGGTCGGGGTTGGCGTTGGTTGAGCAGTAAAAAATTTTGCTCTAAACACGTAGGCTACAACTGCTAACACCGCAATAAGTACCAGAATTATTACAATTTTCGTTAAAGGCAAGCCTTTTTTTGGACTCTCTTGCACGGGAGCATTTGTTTTGACTGGCGCAGGGGAAGGTACGGGGGGTTCTTCCGGAACTGGCAGATTTTGTTGAACGGGTTGCGCTTCGGGCACTGTTTGTGGTTGGGTGTTTACAGACTGATTTGGATCCATAATTTATAGTAGCATGTACCTGCCAAAAAGGTCAACAGGGCCTCTTTATTTCTTTTTTTCTTCCTTTGGGGCTTCTTTGCTGACTACTGCTTCTTTACCGGTCGCTTTGGCATCAGTTGGGACTGGAGTAGCTCCATCTTCTACCGGCACTTCA